>Ga0209550_10005119_pt1 | contig 12328 bp, 13 predicted proteins | sample LauGreSuBDMM15SN_2_FD_187567 | JGI IMG/M metagenome (GOLD analysis project Ga0209550, IMG submission 187567) | Freshwater lake microbial communities from Lake Michigan, USA - Su13.BD.MM15.SN (SPAdes) (version 5) | ecosystem: Environmental > Aquatic > Freshwater > Lake | place: Lake Michigan... | reverse complement strand
TGATTTAGTAGCTTGTATAGACCCTATTTCTGGGGATTGGTTGAATACAGAAGTGCTTCAAACGGGTTTGTCATCGAGTATTTACAATTTTGTTTGGCAATATAATAATGGATCAGGAAATGTTACTCTACCCTATACGACCTCAAGTATAACAGTTACAGCAATCGGTCAGTATACGGTTACGGCAACCAATAAAGTTACAGGTTGTCAGGCCTCAGATATCTCAACAGTTACAGAATCATCTGTTCCAAAAGCTACAGCGGAAGTTCAAAATTTATTTGAATCTATTCAAACTATTGTTGTGTCAATTGCTAATGGCGCAGGTAGTTATGAGTATTCTATTGATGGCACTAATTTTCAAGACAGTCCAATTTTCAATGTGACAGATCCAGGCGTTTATGTGGTAGTAGTTAGGGATAAATTCTATTGTGGAGAAACTAAAATTATAGTCAATGCAATTGGTTATCCTAAATTTTTCACACCCAATGGTGATGGATATCATGACACGTGGAATATCATAGGGCTTTCAAATGCGTCTAAGGCTAGGATTTATATTTTTGATCGGTACGGAAAAGTAATCAAGGAAATTACACCATCAAGTCCAGGTTGGGATGGCACTTATAATGGAGTGCCTGTTGTTGCAACAGATTATTGGTTTACATTGGATTATTACAATAGTGACAATCAGCCACAAACTTTTAAATCACATTTCACTTTAAAGCGATAGTCGTAATATTGCCATTTGGAGTAGCTAAGAATCGGGTAATTTATTAATCAAGAAATTGGTTGGTTTATTATCCGATTTTTTTGTGCTTTTTTTGTGCGGCAGATTACGCTGATTGATTAGGTAATATTATAATGGGTGGGAATTATCATTCGAAAGAAAATCGAGATGATTGTCGTCAAGATTTTGATAACTTTTCATATTTTGATGACTAAAACAAAGACAAGGATTTTTAAAATTGGTTTTTTTATGATTTTTGAAGATGCTACCCTTACAAGATGATAGTAAAAAAAATATTTATCCTTCAAAAACTTCTCCGCGTTGTGGCTTTAATGCATCTCTAACTAAAATCATATTTTCTTCACTTACGACCATAAAAGCTATGGCATAGACGTCACTAAATATTTCAAAACCAGTTATATTGGGCGTCAATTTTTCAGCGTTTATATATTCTTTCAAATGGACCTCATGGTGCTTTGCTGTTTCGCACGCAACTGCACCCCTAAAATCCCAAATTAATTTTATTTTTCTAGACATTTATCCCCTTTTTTATCATGCAAAATTACAAAGTTTTTAAAGTCTTTGGATCGAAAAACCTATCTTTGTTGGCTTTTCAGAAAAAATAATTTTGAAAATCAAAATTAAATAAATGAAAAATAATAGTGTTTTAAAAGGTGTCTTTTTTGTTGCATTGGGCGCTACAAGTTATGGTATGTTGGCGACTTTTGTAAAAATGGCGTATAAAGAGAACTTTACCACGGCAGAAGTCACTACTTCACAATTTGTTTATGGACTTCTCGGGTTATTGATAATTAACGGTTTTCAGAAATTTAACAATAAAGAAATTGCTCAAAAAGCTTCCGAAAAAAATATAGTTCAGCTTGTTGTGGCAGGAACATCAACTGGTTTGACTAGTTTATTTTATTATTTAGCGGTAAAATATATTCCTGTTTCTATAGGAATTGTACTATTGATGCAAACGGTATGGATGGGCGTCTTACTTGAAATGTTTTTGGAAAAAAAAACACCTTCCAAAACAAAAATTACTGCAGTATTCATTGTGTTTTTAGGAACGATTTTAGCAACCAATTTAATTAGCAACCAAGTTATTTTAGATTGGAGAGGTGTTGCTTGGGGGCTTTTGGCAGCAGCATCTTTCACTACTACGATGTTTACCGCAAACAGAATAGCGACCGAAATATCCTCAGCACAGCGTAGTCTTTATATGCTTACAGGTGGGGCTATTATTGTTTTTTTCTTTGCAATTTTCACTCAAACCACACCTTTTGATTTTCAAATTTTTATGAAATGGGGAATAGTATTGTCACTATTTGGTACTATCATTCCGCCAATGTTGCTTAATGCTGGTTTTCCTTTAACAGGAATTGGCCTAGGAAGCATCGTTTCTGCATTAGAGTTGCCAGTTTCGGTGCTAATGGCCTATTTTTTACTCGACGAGCAAGTTGTTTTTGTGCAGTGGATTGGTATTTTGTTGATAATTTTAGCAATCGTTTTAATGAATATAAATTTCACTAAACAGAAATAATTTCTTTTTGATAGTTTCATAATTATAAAAATAACTACTATGAACACTTTATTTCAAAATTCTTCTGAACCAGTATTTTTTGATTTGAAAGATGCCGAACTTATTTATTATCCAAACTTTTATGAATCGGTAGAAGCAAATACTATTTTCCAAAAATTACTACATGAAATTCCTTGGCAGCAGGATGATATAAAAGTATTTGGAAAAGTTTACGCACAGCCACGTTTAACCGCACTGTTTGGTAATGATGGAAAGCCTTATTCCTATTCAAATATCACTATGCAACCCCATCCGTGGAATATCATTTTACAAAAAATTAAATTTCAAATTGAAAATGTTGTGGATGAAAATTTCTCTACTGTCTTACTCAATTTATACCGTGATGGTAAAGACAGCAATGGTTGGCATGCCGATAACGAAAAAGAGTTGGGTATCAATCCTACGATTGCATCGTTGAGTTTTGGAGAAGAAAGGTATTTTCATTTGCAGCACAACACTGATAAAAATTTAAAATTAAAAATATTGCTCGAACACGGCAGTTTGCTAATCATGAAAGGCACGACACAACATTATTGGAAACATCATGTTCCGAAAACTTCAAGACCTATTGGAAATAGAATCAATCTGACTTTCAGAAAAATTGTGTAATTACAACTTATTTTTTTAATTGAGACGGTTAATTGATGCTTAGAAATCGGTATAAAAATGCCTAAAAGATAGAATTTTCATAATTCAACAAAAAAAAAGGATTGTTTTGAAAAAGTAATTATTTTTTTTCTTAATATTGGGAAGAAAAATTGCAAACCCTAAATACATAAAAAGATTTATTTTCAAATAGAATGAAAAAGAGCAAAAGCATAGAATTAAATTGGGACGACACTCAAAAATTGATCACATTGGCTCAAGAAGAGAGAAACCCTTTTGAAATTATAAAAAAAGATCTTGGTATTGAAGAGAAACAGGTTTTGGAAATTATGAAAAAAAAGCTTCCTGCCGACAAATTTGAAATTTGGAAAAAGAAAGCCAATGCCGCCAAGCCAAAGCCAAAGCCAATTAAAATTGATGAATTTGATGAAGATTTGGATGGAAAATATTATATAAAAAATAAATTTGATTAAATTTTAACTCTTGTTCAATAAGAGTTTTTTTATTTTTGCAAATATAATAAACAATGAAAAAAGAATTTACTGTTTTAGAAATTGATAGAATTATTGAAATGGCTTGGGAAGACCGAACCACTTTTGATGCTATTAAACTTCAGTTTGGAATTTCTGAACAAGAGGTAATTGAAATTATGCGCAAAGAAATGAAACTTTCTAGTTTCAAAATGTGGCGAGCTCGTGTTCAAGGGCGCTCCACAAAACATGCTAAACTCCGAGTGGATGGAATAGACCGATTTAAATGTACTTTACAAAGACAAATTACCCACAACAAAATTTCAAAAAGATAAGATTTTATTTTGTCAAATGTAAAAAACCTCTCAAAGGTTCGTTATAGTCAGGGTCATTTAGTTCAATGATATAAAAGTAAGTACCATCCGGCAAATCACTATTTATATAAATCTGCCCCTTGTTTGAAACGCCATTAAAGTCTTCAGTATTATTATTGCCAGTCCAAACCAAAAGTCCCCAACGGTTAAAAATACTGGTTTTAAAATTGACAAAAACATCTCGTAACCCATCAACCAAAAAACTATCATAAAATCCATCTGGATTTGTAGCAACCAAATTGTACACTTTTGGGGAACATTTTTCAGTCATTAAAATGAAATTTGTTATGCTGTAGCAACCTTCTGTATCCTGAATTCGCACAAAAACAGGGAATGGAGTCGTGACTTTTACATTTGAAATGTTTATAATAGGATTCACGTTTGCATCGGCATCATCGAAAGTTTCAAAAAAAGTTACTTTGTCAGTCGCTTCTACTTTCGCGGTATCTTCATAAATAGAAAAATCAAATGTTCCTTTTTTAAGTCCTTCATTACAAGCGGTTAAGTTGTCGAGCAAATTATATTTTGGCAAGACAGGATCCGATATTAGAATTTGAACTTCGTTGTTATCTTCATTTATTTCTTTAATCACACCCACTTTGAGCTCGTTACTGTCGACAACCAAAGTAAGTTCAAATTCGGCGTTGATGTTGTCTGGCAACACAAAAGAAAGTGTAATGTTTTCACTCCCATCGATAGGAATTAATGCCGAAGTCTGCGTAAATTGAATGAATTGATTGTTAATAAAAACGGCAATCGGAACATTTGCTGGTAAAAATTTTGTACTGTTAAAGTTATTTACCGTAAAATCGACATTCACAATTCGGGTATTACATTTTAATTTTGCATCATTGATAGCTAATGTTGCATCAGGCAGTTCACTGTTTAATTTTGTAATAACTGTATTAATCATAACAAAATCTCTTGTAGAACTCAATTCAATGATGGCCGAAGAATCACCAATTGCAATATTGTCTTGAATTTCATAAACGTCCAAATCCATATTGAACAATTCATTTGAGCCCGTAATAGAATTTGTTCCATTGAACGCGTTGGTAGGAGGGTTTAAACTGTTTGATAAAATCGAACCATTTATTTTTAAATTTTCGCCTTGAAACAATTGACTGTCGCCTTCCCAAGCAATAAAACCAATTTTGGCTCCAACATCGTCTTTCACATCTAAGCTGTTAAGGTTTATAGTTATAACACCTGGGATGGATTGCAATCCATCATAAATATTGAGTTGGTTTTGAGGTAAATTGCTATTTTTATAAACTACGACAATGGCCCACCCACCAAAGTCTGTGCGATTGTTGCAATAGGTTGTGGGTGTAATCACATTGGTTAAATCTAAGTCAGAAAGTGTATAATTTCCATTTCCAGTCGAAAGTACCAAATTGGTAACATCTGCAAAAGCACTGAAAAATTCCAATCCAGATGAACCTTGAACTAAACTAAAATTACGTTCAGAAACAATGGCTGTTCCATTTAATGTCACATCAAAATCACCAGTTCCAGAACCAGCCCAATATAAATAAGCTTTTGTAACAACATCGTCAAAGTTTAAATTTAAAGCTGCTGAGGAAGATGTTTTAATGAAGCAATCAGATGTTAAATTATTTTCTTTGTAGTTTAGCGTGTTGCCCACAAAAGTAAAATCATAACGTCCGTTGAATTGTTTATATAAAGTTACTTCTTGTCCAAAACCATTTAAAACAGTTGAAAACAGGAGAATAATTAATAAAATATTTTGTTTTTCAGCAATCAAAACTATTTTTTTTGAAGAGGAAAGATACAATTATTTTCTAAAAAAAATGGAATTTATAATTTTTTGTAATTTCAATCGTTTAAAATTACAGTAGAAATTAAAAAAAGCAGTAATTTTCCCAAACTTTAAATGAAGCAATTGAAAAATTATACCGTCAAAAAATACCAAACCGAGCATTTTGAAGTTTGGAATAATTTTATTGCAGCAGCAAAAAATGCTACTTTTTTGTTCAATCGGGATTTTATGGAATACCATTCCGATCGGTTTGATGATTTTTCGCTTTTGGTTTATGACAATGATGTTTTGAAAGCTGTTTTGCCGGCAAATAAAGTTGAAAACCAAGTTTTTTCTCATCAAGGTTTGACTTATGGCGGATTGGTTGTGAATGAAAAACTTAAATTAGAGGATGTAATTTTAGTATTTAAAGCAATTTTGTGGTTTTTGGATAATAATAAAATTGCAAAATTGCAAATCAAGCAGATTCCACCTATTTATAATACTTTTTTTTCTGATGAATTGGAATATCTTTTGTTTTTGACAAAAGCAAGCGTTTTTAGAAAAGACACACTTTCTGTGATCAATTTGAAGCAAAAAATCGACTATTCGCAAACAAGAAAAAGTGAGATAAAAAAAGGCAAGCGCAGCGGATTAACAATAAAAGAAGAAGTTAATTTTGAAGTTTTTTGGAACAAGATTTTAATTCCAAATTTAAAAAATAAGCACAATGCGACGCCAGTTCATGCTGCAGATGAAATAAAAAAATTAGCTATTTTATTCAGCAATATTCGTCAATTTAATGTGTATCTCAACGAGGAAATAGTTGCAGGAACCACTATTTTTGAGACTGAAAAGGTCGCACATGTGCAGTATATTTCCGTCGATAAAACAAGAACTGATTTAGGAAGCTTGGACTTTTTGTTTGACCATTTAATTACAAGTGTTTTTCAAGAAAAACCATACTTTGATTTTGGAACTTCTAATGAAAATAATGGGAAAAAACTAAATGCAGGGTTGGTTTTTTGGAAAGAAAGTTTTGGAGCAAGAACAGTTGTTCAGAATTTCTATGAAGTTGATACCGAAAATTATAAATTTTTAGATGGTGTTTTGATATGATAAAATTTCTCGATTTACAAAAAATCAATCAACCTTATGAAGCGGCTTTTCAAGAAAAGTTGAAAACTGTTATGCAAAAAGGTTGGTACATTTTGGGTGATGAAGTGAAAACTTTTGAGACAAATTTCGCTAATTTTTGTCATTTAGAATTCTGCATCGGTGTCGCCAATGGATTGGATGCTTTAGTTTTGATTTTTAAAGCTTATATTCAACTTGGAAAATTGCAAAAAGGAGACGAAGTTATCGTTCCAGCCAATACATATATTGCGAGTATTCTCGCGATTCTACAAGCAGATTTAATTCCAGTTTTGGTCGAGCCAGATGAAACAACATTCAACCTAAATCCGAACTCAATTCAAGAAAAAATTAATTTAAAAACCAAAGCAATTTTAGCGGTTCATCTTTATGGACAATTGGCTGACATTGAAAAAATTGATGCAATTGCAAAGGACAATAATTTGTTGGTCATTGAAGATGCAGCGCAAGCACATGGCGCGAAATCAAATTATGAAAGTAAAAATGCAAAAGCTTACAGTTTTTATCCGGGTAAAAATTTGGGTGCCTTGGGTGACGCAGGGGCAGTCGTAACCAATGATTTCGAATTGTTTAAGACCGTAAAATCCCTCCGAAATTATGGTTCTGAAATTAAATATAAAAACGATTTAATTGGCGTTAATTCGCGTTTAGACGAATTGCAAGCCGCCTTCTTAAACGAAAAATTACCACATTTATATAGCGAAAACCATCACCGTCAATCTATTGCGCAACGCTATTTATCTGAGATTACTAATCCTAAAATCAAATTGCCTTTTTGGGATTTTGCTCAAAATCATGTTTTTCATTTATTTGTGATTAGAACAAAAAACAGGAATCATTTAGAAGCATTTTTAAAGTCAAATGGCATAGAAACACTCATTCATTATCCGATTGCACCGCACCAACAAAAAGCACTTCAATCAATGAATCATTTGTCGTTTCCGATTACAGAAAGAATACATAATGAAGTTTTAAGTTTGCCAATAAATCCAGTTTTGACTTTTGCTGAAGTCGATTTTATTATTTCTATTTTAAATCAATACTAGTTGCAATTTTTTAAATCCATATCCAAAAATGATTTGTTCAAAATTGCTTCTTTGAATGGATTGAGCATTGGACTTAAAATTTCAATTGGTCTGATAACTTCAAAAGTTATTGCCATTTTTGTTGGTCCTAGCGGATTGGCTTTGGTTGGAAATTTTAAAAATTTTGTGGCTTCAACGGAAACAATTGCTACTTTAGGTTTTCAAAATGGCATTGTAAAATATGTTGCCGAGAATGAATATGATGAAGTTAAATTAAAAAAAACGCTCTCAACACTTTTTTTTAGCATTACCATTGTTGCCATTTGCTTAAGTATAATCTTGTTTTTTTTTGCTGACTTTTGGAGCGCAACGATTTTCGGGAATGATTTTCATTACAATACCGTTTTCAAAGCTTTTGCGATTGCTTTGCCATGGTATGCTAATTCAGTATTACTAATTTCAATCATAAATGGTTTAGGAAAATCAAAAAAAGTGATAATCATCACCATAATAGGAAATTTGATTGGACTTTGCGTTTCGCTTGTCATGGTCGTAAATTTTCAGATTTTAGGTGCCCTTTTAGGAATTATAATTACACCTTCTCTGTTGTTTTTTGTGGCAATTTATTTTTTAAATGAGGATTTGAAATTTTTTGAATACATCAAATGGAGCGATTGTGATTTTATGATTTTAAAAAACCTAACTTCTTTTTCGCTGATGGCTTTGGTTTCTGCGGTTTTTGGGCCTTTAGTTTATTTAAAAATAAGAACGCTTGCCATTGCTAAAGTCGGTATAGAAAACGCTGGTTTTTGGGTAACTATAGAAATGATTTCCAATTATTATTTGTTGTTTATAGGAACGATTTTAACGGTTTATTTTTTACCAAAACTGGTCAAATCTTCATCAAATCCCGAAACAAAAACCATTTTTTGGGATTATTTTAAAAGTATCGTTCCAATCTTTATTGTTGGCTTAACTTTGGTTTACTTTTTACGGTTTTTTATCATAAAATTACTATTTACAAAAGCTTTCCTACCTGTTTCGGACCTGTTTATTTGGCAGCTTTTGGGCGATGTTTTTCGTTCAATTGCACTAATATTGGGTTACAATTTAGTAGCAAAAAAACTGACTTTTCACTTTATTATTTTTGAAATTCTATCACTGTCAATAATGTATGTTTTAAGTAGTATATTATTACCGATTTTTGGAATAGAAGGCATTTTGATGGCGCATTGCGGCACGTATTTTACTTATATGGTAATTTTGTTGATTTATTTCAGAAAAAGTATTTTCTAGCTAAACTTTTATTTTAGAATGTGTTGGCTTAAGATTTTGTAAACTTCATTGATGTTGTTTCCGCCTTTCCCGAATTGTTTTTTTATTGGCAGTGCTAAATCTTTGACCCAAATTTTTAATTCTGCATCTAAATCTAGAATTCCAGCGCTTTCTTTAGAAAATTTGATAATGTTGGCATACGGAATCGACATATAATCTACTTTGCTGCCAACCAATTGTTTTTCCACTAAAATCAAGCGTTTGTTGGTGAAAATGAACATGTCTTTGATCAACTTGTAAGCTTTTTCAATTAATTCACCATCAATTAAAATTGGCTCAAATTCTTTAGCTATATCCTGAATATTTACTTCTGAGGCATTTCCTAAAATCGCATTAAATAAACCCATTTTATTTTTTTTTAAATTATATCTCAAAAATAAATCATTTTTACTTGTTAAAATTCACAAAATTTTACTAATTTTCGTTCAAATAGGAAGGATATGTTGATAAAAATGTTCGGTAGCGCAGTTTTTGGAGTTGAAGCAACAACGATTACAGTCGAAGTCAATATCGACAAAGGCGTGGGGTACCATTTAGTTGGATTACCAGACAATGCCATAAAAGAAAGTAGTTATCGCATTGCTGCTGCTTTGAAAAATAATGGATACAACTTGCCCGTAAAAAAAATTACAATCAATATGGCGCCAGCCGATTTGCGAAAAGAAGGTTCGTCTTACGATTTAACTTTAGCGATTGGAATTTTGGCTGCTTCGGGACAAATTAATTCCGAGGAAGTTAGTAAATATGTCATAATGGGTGAATTATCACTTGATGGAAGTTTGCAACCAATAAAAGGAGTTTTGCCAATTGCTATAAAAGCCAAAGAAGAAGGTTTCAAAGGATTTTTCCTCCCAAAACAAAATGTAAAAGAGGCAGCAATCGTAGCTGGATTAGAGGTATATGGAGTAGAAAATGTGATGGAAGTCATCGATTTTTTTGAAGGGAAAAGTACAATTGAACCAACGATTATTAACACAAGAGAAGAGTTTTATAAAACTTTAGACTATCCAGATTTTGATTTTGCAGAGGTACGTGGTCAAGAAAGTATCAAACGCTGCATGGAAATCGCTGCTGCTGGTGGTCATAATATCATTTTGATTGGGCCTCCTGGTTCAGGAAAAACAATGTTGGCCAAACGGTTACCTTCTATTTTGCCGCCAATGACGCTTAAAGAAGCTTTAGAAACCACAAAAATCCATAGTGTTGCTGGAAAGGTTAAAGATGTTGGTTTAATGAACCAAAGGCCATTTAGAAGTCCGCACCACACTGCGTCTTCAGTATCTTTGGTTGGCGGAGGAAGTTATCCACAGCCGGGAGAAATTTCTTTAGCGCACAACGGCGTACTTTTTTTAGATGAATTGCCAGAATTCAAAAGAGAAGTTTTAGAAGTAATGCGACAACCTTTAGAAGACCGCGAAGTAACTATTTCTCGGGCAAAATTTACTATCACTTATCCGTCGTCATTCATGTTGGTAGCAAGTATGAATCCAAGTCCGAGCGGATTTTTTAACGATCCTGATTCCCCTTCGACATCTTCACCACACGAAATGCAACGCTATTTAAGTAAAATTTCCGGACCATTATTAGACCGAATTGATATTCACATAGAAGTAACACCTGTTCCTTTTGAAAAATTAACTGAAAAAAGAAATGGCGAAAGCAGCGTAGAAATCAGAAAAAGAGTAACCGCAGCTAGAGAAATTCAATCACAAAGATTTGAGAATTTTGACAATATCCATTACAATGCCCAAATGAGTTCAAAACAAATCAGAACTTATTGTGCTTTAGACGATGTGTCGCTACAATTATTAAAAACTGCAATGGAACGCTTGAACCTTTCTGCGCGGGCTTTCGACAGAATACTAAAGGTGGCCCGCACCATCGCCGATTTAGAAGCCAGCGAAAATGTCGTTGCTACCCACATCGCAGAAGCAATTCAATACAGAAGTTTGGACAGAGATGGTTGGCTGGGCTAAATTTGTTTAAGTTTAACAAGATATTGTTAAACAAAAATTGTAGTTTTGTACAAAATAATTCAATGAAGATTTACAATAAATCAAGTAAGCAGAATGTTCCGATTTCTTTAGAGGAAGCATGGGAATTTTTGTCTAATCCCCGCAATTTAAAATTAATCACACCAGAATACATGGGTTTTGTCATCGAATCTGGTGCAGATAGACCTTTGTTTGCAGGACAAATCATCCAATATATAGTTACGCCAATATTAGGAATCAAAACCAAATGGGTTTCTGAAATTACCCAAGTTGTTGATAAAAAATATTTTGTTGACGTGCAACTATTTGGTCCCTACGCGCTTTGGCACCACAAACATTTTTTAAAAGAAATTGATGGTGGAGTAGAAATTGAAGATGTGATTGATTACAAAGTCCCGCTCGGTTTTCTTGGTCAGTTGGTGCATCCTTTTTTGGTAAAACCTAAATTAGAGGAAATTTTTGAATACAGAAGAAAAAAATTAATTGAACTTTTTGGAGAATTTAAATAATAATATAAAAATGAAAAACATACTCTTAATCGGCGGATCTTATGGAATTGGCCTTGCTATTATAAAAGAATTAGAAAATAAAAACAATGTATTTGTAGCTTCAAGAACTTCAGAAGCAGTTGATAATTTAAATGTTACACACATTCCATTTGATGTTACGACAGATATTTTAGATGTTTCAAAATTACCGGCTGTCATTGACGGATTGGTTTACTGCCCAGGTAGTATCAATTTACGACCATTTAAAGGTTTAAAAATTGAAACTTTTGAAAGTGACATGCAAATTAATTTTTTCAATATGGTGAAAGTAGTTCAGCAGCTTTTACCACAACTAACCGCTTCAAACCAAGCAAGCATTGTGCTATTTAGCAGTGTTGCGGCCTCGATGGGAATGCCTTTTCACACTAGCGTTGCTGCAGCAAAAGGAGCGATTGAAGGTTTTGCGAAAGCTTTGGCAGCGGAATATGCACCAAAAATTAGAGTAAATGTTATTGCGCCTTCTTTAACAAATACGCCTTTGGCCGATAAATTTTTAAACAACGAAACTAAACAAGAAAAATCTGCCGAAAGACATCCTTTAAAACGTTTTGGTCAACCCGAAGATTTAGCTCAAATGGCGAACTTTTTGTTGGGCGAAAATGCTTCTTGGATTTCAGGTCAGATTTTGCATGTAGATGGTGGGATGTCTACTTTGTTGGTCAATTAAAAGTTATTAATTGTCTATTTGCTTTTTACAAAGTTGTCATCCAATAGGCAAATAACAAACAGCAGTGAGCAAAAAGCAAACAG
>Ga0209550_10005118_pt1 | contig 12329 bp, 13 predicted proteins | sample LauGreSuBDMM15SN_2_FD_187567 | JGI IMG/M metagenome (GOLD analysis project Ga0209550, IMG submission 187567) | Freshwater lake microbial communities from Lake Michigan, USA - Su13.BD.MM15.SN (SPAdes) (version 5) | ecosystem: Environmental > Aquatic > Freshwater > Lake | place: Lake Michigan... | reverse complement strand
CTCCATATCCATGTACATCTGCCTCACCAACAATGTTTTTTCTGAAGATTCCAAATGATTCATCAATTACTAGTGAATTGCCAGATTTAAGTGAAAAGCTCAATCCAGCAGCGATTTGAAATAGTTGATTACCAAGCCCACCCATTAAGTGTAAGTAAGTTGTAGACTTTCTGTTTCGACGTAAAATCATATTTTTGTAGCATTTTTTAGTATTTTTCCTACGAATCTAGCACTAGAAAAGTATCTAACTGGAGAATGCTTAGATATAAAAGTTGTCAGTAAAATTAATACCTGAATTTTTTCCTTCATACCTCCAGATTTAAATAAAGTTAATAGTTGTCTAATAATAAAATAGTTTCTGACATCACTATATTTGTCAGGGAAATCCTTCATGCTGAGCTCAAGCTTGAGTATCTGAACTAAATCACTAATTTTGGACTTAGAATTTGTTAAAGACTCTGCAGAGCTTTGTGAGTACTCGTAGAATAATTGATTTGTAAATACAATTTTTGGTTCACGATTTAAGAGTGAGATTAAGAAGTATTGATCTTCTCCCATCGATAAACCCGGAAAATATTCAGTTTCAATAAAATTCCGCCTGATTATCCAACGCCATAGGCCAGGGTTCAAAGCAATGTTTCTCCATGTAATACCATTGTTATCCCCGGTGATAGAAGTTGAATTTTTAGCATATGCAACACCTTTTACTGCGTAAGAACCAATCAAAATATCTAACTCTGAATCTTGCTCAGATATTGAATTTAAAATATTTGCAAAATATGGATAATCATCGCTGTCACAAAAAAGTAACCACTCGCCAGAACAAGCTAATATTCCAAGATTTCTACTGCTGCCGGGGTTTCTACCCTGGCTTTCAATGATCTTAAATTTGATACCCTCTTGACTCTCGCATAATTCGGTAAGTGTTTCTAGGGCTGCGCTCTCATCGGTATCTAGTACGAATATTATTTCTATATTTTCTCTATCTGCATTTATAAGAATCTGTGTTAAATTCCCATAGTTTTTTTCAAGATTACCAACTGGAATTACAACGGATAACAACATTGTATTATTCATCTGATTATTAAAGACAGGAATCCTGCAGGCCTAGCATATTGGTTGTATGCAAGCTATAGTTCATATCAATAATCAGTCTCCTACTCAATAAATTATTGACCATTATTGCGCCAATTTTTACGTTAAGAAAGTCCCTTTCCCTAAATTGCATGCACAATAATTCAGATACTGAATCAGTAAGATTTGAGGTTTTATCCACTATCCGATCGAAAGTGTTGTCAATTGGTAGCTTTATAGGAAAGTTATCAACAACAATTGAAACACGATCTAAACTAACCAACGAACTAACTGAATAAGTTTTTAACATTTCAGAGCTTTCAATAACAAGTGCGCACATGTATTTTTTTCGCTTCCACCTGGGTTGTTGGCAAAGTATAGACCCATAAACTAGAGTAATGGCTTTCTGAAAATTCTCCGAAGAAATCTAGTTTTGCGGATGTTTATGATGAAAGGCGAATTATATAAATATTGCGTCAAAGATTTTTTTGAATAATTACTCCCCAATAACTCGATCAAAATTCTTATGTTGAATTCATTGTAAGGCTGATTTTTTAATGACAATTTTGCAAGGCGACGAATTTCACTCTTCCATGAATTCGAAAATATCTTGCTGGACTTACTATGTATATGCAAATTGTAAACTGGTAAAACTTTAGAACCGTTCTTGAATATCAAACTCCTATTATTTACAAAGTAAAGTGGATATGCGTAAGGTGACTGTATCATTCGAAGCGAACTTAATTTTTTTGAAGCAAAGTAATTTGTGATACCAAAATTATTTCGAGGATCAATTCCTGTTAACCACATACCAATTGGCGCAGGATCAAATATCCCGTCAAAATGCCTAAATGACTTTGAAGCACTGTTTATTCCTAAATTTGACAACTGAGTAAAGTTGGAATTTGAAGTTGGCAATAGACGATATTTATTCGGGAATTGTTTTCTAAGTCCATGTAATGCCTTCATGTCATTAATTCGTTTACTATTTACAAATAAATTATTGAGATCTGTATTGAACTCACGACTTTTTTTCAAATTTGGAAAATACATTATACTTGCTGAATCTTTAGATACATCACAAGGCAACCAACAAACGTTTTGAATTCTAAGGAAATCACTTAAAGGAAAAGAAGGCATTATAAGCACATCAGATTCAATATGGAGTAAACTTGAAAACGGACGATCACTATGTGCTTTATGAAGGGCAAGGAGCCGTTCAAAAGAATACCGCCAAAAGCCCTGTCTAAATTCAAGATCAATACTTTTCGACTGTAACATATTTTCTACAGGCTCACTTGGCCTATATTGTATTGCATTAACAAAACGTGGTAAAGATTTGTGTACATCTGAATTATTGTAAACCACACAATTTATTAAGATCTTAGGAAACAATTTATGTACTAATCCAATATTTTTAATTAGATGCTCTGCCTTCGCAGAACCCAGTTGTACATAAACAATTTCAATAGGTTTATTCATTTTCAATAAATTACACCATTTTTTGTTTTAACAGGAGAATCGACATACTAACTGTCCCAAATTTTCTTATATTTGGAATCTTAAATTTCACTTAATATTCAAAATCCAATTTTCTGGGATTTTCGGATCCTTAGTTTGAAAATTGTGGATTGTATGCTGTCTCACTTTTTTCGGAATATTCGAGACAAAATCAGTTTAGAGTAGCTAGAAAAAACAACGCGATTTTTTCGCAGAAAAATCTGGATTGATTCTGGAGAATTTCTGAATTCATTTGCCTCATTTAGAGATATTCTCCAATAAGCAAATAATTTCTCCTTTATCGATTTGGCCTGAAAAAAAGAATTGACTAAAATCATTCGACGAGATGCTGACTCGTAATTAAATGAGTTTTTCATGCGAATATGATAAGTAGGGATAAAAATATTTGTAGAATGCATATTATTTCGTTTCATTCTAATTTTTCTAAATTCTGTATTCTTTAGATAATTGAAAATCGCAAGGTCATCAAAAGTTCCCAAGTAGTTCTTTGAATCAATTTCAATTAATTTTTCGGCAACTCTTTTAGATAGAAATATACCGGTACCAGATATATACTCACGATTCTTGTGGTTTTTTAAATACCCTTGTTTGCTTTGGTCAAAGTATCCCCCAAAAAAATCTTGTTTATATCTGGATTTTTTTAATTCCACCACTAGTTTATTAGTTTCATAGTAAGTAGAAACGTTTGACCGAATTATAATATCAAAATCAATATTCTCCAAAATAAACTTTATTCCAAGAATAGTTTTCTCGAGGATAGAATTGTATTTCTCTTCACAAGGAACAAATAAAGTATCTTGATCTAGAAAAAAACTATTATGTTCCCAGCCGCGTAAATATAATATGCGCACATTTTTATTTTTATTATTAATCCAAGTTTTTTTCTGTGTTGTTAGATCCTGCTCATGAATTGCATCATTACTTGCAATGATCAGAATAATTATCTTCATGTTGAAGGAAAGTTTTAAGGATTATTGTTATTGTTGAAAAAAGTATCAAAATTTTCGGCACTGCGATCCCTATCTGAGAGAGTATGGTGTTTTCCTTTCCAAGGTAGCTTTAATCTTGGGTCGTAAGGATTTATAACGTGCTCCTCCTCAAATTTGAAATTAGTTTGAAGTGCGTAATCAACGATAGCTCGATTTGACAACACTTGGTAGCCATGCCCAAACCCCTCAGAAATCATTATGGTGTCTGCGGTTACAGAGTCGAGTTCAAATAAATCAAACTTACCAAAAGTTGCCGATTCCATTCTTAGATCAATGACAATATCTAATATTTTACCATCGGTGCACTTGATTAGTTTGTATTGTGGGTTATTTCTCATACTAAAATGCATTCCGCGTATAACATTTTTTTTGCTTACAGAAGTAAGTAGTTGTGTAATTTCAATATCCTCAAAACCTTTTGGCCTAACTGTAGAATTAAACCACTCATGTGTTGTGCCTCGTCTGTCATGATTTATCTCCGCGCGTGAAATCCAAACACCATCAAATATTTTACTTTGCGTTAAAATGTTGTTATGCATAGTTGCCGGCTAAATCTTTTGAGTTTTTAAAAATTGGTTTAATGATTCTTGCCATGGTGTAAATCTGGTACCTGCCTTTACGGAATGATTATCAAGTGACAGTAAAGAATATTTTGGGCGTATTGCTAATTCATTATTGAGACTTGTACTCTTTGAAACTATATCATAATCTTTGATTCCTAAATACAATAATATGTGTTTGGCAAAGTCGAATCTTGACGTATAACCAGAATCTGTAAAATGGTAAAGGCCAGACTCCGGTGGATCCAAAATAAAGTCTTTTACATGCAGTCCAAAATTTTTTGTATAAGTTGGTTGTCCAAATTGATCGTCTACAACTTGAATTGATTGTCTATTTCTGATGCTTTCTAATATTTTTTGAACAAATCTGCCGCCATAAATACCATAAAGCCATGAAGATCTAATTATCCAAATATTTTTTGTGTAATTATTTAGTAACAGCTTTTCTCCCATAGCCTTACTTTTTCCATATTGGCTTAAGGGGTTAGTAGATTCCTTGCTACTAAAAAACTTTAAGTTGTTACTTGAAAATACAGCGTCAGTTGAAAAATGTAGCAGATTTGATCTTGTGATCCTACATGCTTGTGCAAGTAAACTTGGACCACATGAATTGATTTTATTAGATTCTGCAACATGCATCTCTGCTAGATCTAAATTGGTAAATGCAGCACAGTTGATAACCCAATCTGGGCGGTGTTCTAAAATCATGTTTTGAACTTGGAAATAGTCAGATACATCAAGTTGAGATCGATTTGCAGTTATTAACTTAAAATCTTGCGAGGTAAGAGTTTGAGTCAGTTCTCTACCTATTTGACCACTTGAACCTGTTATTAGTATTTTTCTCAATGTCGATTGTCTATTTCTTTAATGAGCGCCACCACGTCTCATTTTTTGTGTACCAGTCTACTGTTTCTTTGATTGATTCGATGAATGTACTTTTTGGAGAATACCCACAAGTATTCACAATTTTACTAAAGTCTACTGAGTATCTAAAATCGTGACCTTTTCTGTCCTCTACAAATTGTATATAACTTTCATCTCTGCCTGACTCTTTAATTAGTAACTTCGCCAAATCTAAATTGCTCAATTCTGTTCCTCCACCAATATTATATATTTCGCCAGGCTTACCATTGCTTATGATGTTGTTTAAAGCATTGCAATGATCTGAAACATGCAACCAGTCTCTAGAATTTAACCCGTTTCCATATACAGGGATTGGAATTCCATCAATTAGGTTAGTTATTGCCAATGAAATAAATTTTTCAGGAAATTGAAATGCCCCAAAATTATTTGAACACCGAGAAATAAAAACGGGAAAACCAAAAGTTTTCCAATAAGCTAAAGCTATAAGATCAGCACTTGCTTTGGAGGCAGAATAAGGTGAGTTTGGCGCTAGGGGAGAAAGTTCGCTCCAAGAACCACTCTCGATAGATCCATATACTTCATCTGTGGAAACATTTAAGAAAAAATCTACTTCGTGCTCGTAGGCAGATTTAAGTAAAGTAAAAGTTCCTAAAACATTTGTTGAGATAAAATCTTCAGGATGGTCGATTGAGCGATCAACATGAGATTCGGCTGCAAAATGTACTACTCCATCAACTTTAGCCATAATCTCATTGACTAGTTCGGTATTTCTAATATCACTTTTGATGAATTTTACTCGCTTATCACGTAACGATAACTCTAAATTGTTCAAATTACCTGCGTAACTAAGTACATCTAAAAGGACTATCTCACTCCACTGGCTATCTCTAAGGACTAGGTCATTCACATAATTTGACCCAATAAATCCGGCTGCACCTGTAACTAACAGTTTCATATACCAACTCTATCGGAAATGATTACGGAGGAAGAGTATGATAAGGATATGAAAGGAATAGTTCTAGCGGGCGGAACTGGCAAAAGAATGTGGCCCATGACGATAGCCACTAGCAAGCAGCTGCTTCCTGTTCATAACAAACCGCTAATTTTCTATCCTATTTCAGTTCTAATGCACGCTGATATTCGAGAAATTGCATTAATTACGACACCGTATGATCAAATTTTTTTTCAAAAACTTCTGGGTGATGGATCTGCCTTCGGACTAAAAATCTCATATTTAGTTCAAGAAAATCCAGAGGGTATTGCTCAATCTTTCATTATAGCTAAAGAATTCATTGGTAAAGATAATGTTGCTTTAATTCTTGGAGATAATTTATTTTATGGTTCCAATTTTTTAGAAATAATATCTAAGAAAATAAAGAAAAAAGGGGCAACTATTTTCACGTATAGTGTTTCAAACCCCTCGGAGTATGGTGTGCTAAATTTAGACTCAGAGGACAAACCTACTCTCGTTGAGGAAAAACCTAATAACCCCAAATCAAATTTAGCAATCACTGGATTGTATTTCTTTGACAATAAAGTAGTTCAATACGCTGAGACAATTAAGCCTAGTAAAAGAGGTGAGCTGGAAATTACAGAGATAATGCAAATTTACGTTGATGATATGGATTTAGATTACGTAAAATTACCAACTGGTACTGCATGGTTGGATACGGGAACTCCAAATTCGTTAAGTGACGCATCACAATTTGTTCGAGTATTAGAGGATAGAACCGGAAAAAAAATTGCATGCTTAGAGGAAATTTCATACAACAAAGGATGGATAACCAAGAGCGAGTTGCAAATTAGAGTTAAGTATTTTGGCAACAGTAGCTATGGAAAGTATCTTGAAAGTTTAGAATGTTAACTGAAAAAATCTAGGAAAAGCTGGGTCGTTATTATCTGCTAAGAGATCGGTGAGCAAATGCACAGAGTTTTAATTCTTGGTTCATCTGGCCAAATTGGCGGCCATTTAGTTACGTATTTAAGGAATAGAGGATATGAGGTATTTGAGTACGACATAGTTAGATCAGGTACTGAGGATTTGAGAAATATACCCTCTGCGAAATTTGAATCGCTAATCTCAGAGTCAGATTTTATATTTTTCTTAGCCTTCGATGCAGGCGGATCTCACTACCTTGCCAGCTACCAGGATACTTTTCAATTTATTGAAAATAACCTAAAGATCCTGATTTATACAATGCAGGTCTTAAGAAAATATGAGAAGCCCTTCTTATTTGCAAGCAGTCAAATGTCAAATATGAATCAATCTACATATGGATTGCTAAAAGCAATAGGTGAAAGATACACCCATTCAATAGGCGGTAAAGTTGTAAAATTTTGGAACGTTTATGGACATGAAAAAGATGAAGCTAAGTTTCATGTTATTAGTGATTTTATTAAAATGGCAAAAGAAACTTCAGTAATTCAAATGAAAACAAATGGCTTAGAGACAAGAGATTTTTTATATGCTGATGACTGTTGTGTTGGATTAGAAACTTTAATGTTAAAGTTTTATGAAATTCCTATAAATCAAAATTTACATTTAGCAAATTTTGAATGGAACACTATTCTAGAAGTTGGACAGATAATTGCCGAATTACTGAATTCTAAAGTTGTGCCTGGAAATCAATCAGATGGTGTTCAGTTAAACTTAAAAAACGAACCGGACAGATACACTCTGAATTTTTGGAAGCCTCAAACTACTTTGAGGGAAGGCATAAAAAAAGTGATTTATTTGGACAACATTTCCTGATAGATCCAATTGTAAGTTTCAGTAAGCCCTTCTTTAAGTGAAATGCTTGGTTCCCAGTCAAATAAATGTTTGATAAGTGTATTATCCGAATTTCTCCCGCGCACTCCTTTGGGAGCGTTCAAATTGTATTTGCGATGTACGGAGATCCCAGCAATTTCTTCAACAATACCAACTAGTTGATTTATGCTTACTTCTTCGCTTGAGCCTATATTCAGTGGCTGAGTATATTTATGTTTCATCATTAGATTTATTCCATCAAGGGTATCTTTAATGTATGTAAATGATCGAGTTTGTTCCCCATCTCCCCAAATTTCAATCTCATGCTTACCTGAAATTACTGCCTCGGCAAGCTTTCTGCATACTGCAGCCGGGGCTTTTTCTCGACCGCCATTGTAAGTACCATGTGGCCCATATACATTATGAAAGCGTCCCACTCGAACATCTAAATTAAAGTCCTCATGAAAATGGTTACACATCCGCTCACTAAACAACTTCTCCCACCCGTAACCATCTTCCGGATCAGCCGGATAAGCATCAGATTCTCGGAGACCTAGATTGTGTGACCTTGTTTGGAGACTTTGATTATAAACACAAGCTGAAGATGCAAAAAAATATTTAGAAATGCCTTCTTCAATTGAAAGTTTCAACAAGTTTGTATTTATCAGGACGGAAACCATACATAAAGCTTTGTTATTTTCGATAAAACCCATTCCACCCATATCAGCGGCTAAATTAAACACAACATTGGCCCCATGAATAGCTTTCATGCAATCTTCACTTTTTCTCAAATCTAGAACAAGATTTTGAGCTTCCGCAGAGGATTGGTACCAATCCGAAATATCCTTTATGTCTACCGCTACCACATTTGAGTACCCATTATTGACAAGATCTTGGACCAGCCACCCTCCAATAAATCCTCCCGCACCTGTTACTAGGATTTTATTAGCGCTATTCATTTATCCTCCATATTTTAATTTGAACGGTACCTAAGAATATCAGATTCTATAAATCTATTCTAATTGTTTAACTTTTTTGAAAGCCTAAAAAAGCCTGAATAAAATAAACTTAGAATTATCGCGAACGTGCTGTGTATAATTACAATCACAATAGCTAGAACCTTCTTAGAAGTTAAAAACTTAAGTTGAGATAGATCTTTCTCAAGGCCCATTCTATTTAATTCAAGAACAACGTTTTTTGGAGTGAAAGGTGGCTCATCTTGGTTTTCGGCTTCAAGAAAATTTGGGTGATTAAAAACTTTTATAATACTGTCCATCGAGTGGTAATCGTAAAGGCAAGAGTGTCCATATGTCTTTGAAATCAAAGACCATTCCGTAGCCTGCATGGGAACACATAGTGGAATCGAGCGAGTAATGCAATCTAAAATTCTCCCAGAGGCATCTATTGACGGTTTATACAAAAATATCATGTAATCATGAGCGTCGATATAATTCTGATATTGGTCCACACCAATAACCTCCTCATCAAAATAAGCGTTTGGGTATCTTCCAAATTCTTTTCTGAGAGGTGTAGTTTTTAATGGTCCCCGCGGAAACACAAAAGTGCACATCTTGCAGGAATTTTGCATCAAAATATGTATTTGCTGGTAGTCAAATGCTCTAATATTGACCAAAACTCTGAAGTGAGATTTATTTGAATCATAGACAGATGTTCTGTAGTCAAATGATGATGGTACTGGGAATCTAACAATATTAAAATCTCCAAACTTATTTACTTTATCAACCATAAGTTGAGTGTCAAAAGTTATGACAATGCTATTTCGCATAAGTTTCAAGAATTTAAATAATACAAAATAACCAATTTTTAATTTATCTCTACGAAACAATTTAGTAGCATATCCTGAGGATGGAAATAGATTACAGACTAATATGGAATTTGGTACGAAGAAGCACATAAGTTTTATATATAATAGCCAGAAAAAAGAGCCCTCAAAAATATATACGATTTGCTTTTCTGTTTTTTCTGATTTGAAAGCCTTAATAATTCTAAAGAAATTAATTAGGCTTATGTACGGAAATTTTCGCAACACTCCGTCTTCAAATACTTTGAAGATCCAATCAGATTCAAAGTTGTGTTTTAAACCAAAATAACGATGGCTTAATTCCATGCGTTGAGATGTGTGAATTAACGACATATGCCATGTATTGTGACGAGGTTCTTTGAGCACTAATCGCCACGGCGCAATTCCTATTAAACCAATATTTTTATGTTTCATGATTGATTTGAGATAACTAGAATTTGTCTACTCTCATTCATTCTAGGAAAATTAAACTTTCTCAATTGTGATTTCGGGAAAATAAGTTAGATACATATCGTTTGAATCTTTTCGCAGAGTTCTAATTTTTTTCAGTATTTCAGTTGCAAAATTCCAAGCTGGGATTATAATTAAGAGTGGTTCTTTAATTGATTCAAGTTGCATTGGGTTTGAAACCTTTGTACCTCCTACAGGTGAAATTTTTCCGATTTTTTGTGGGGTGTCGTCAAACAATAAATCCAACTTTATGCCAGCAAAATTCATGAATGTGTTTCCCTTTGCGGCCGAGCCATATGCCACTATCTTAAATTTTTGTTTCCTATACTTATCGATAATAAGGTTTACTTCCTTAACTTTGTCTAAGGCGAGAGCCTTAAATTTTATGTAGAGATCTTCAGAATTAAACCCATTACCTAATTCAAACAATTCTCGATCGAAATTACCATCATTTTGAGGCTTTTTAGAAATCTTCCATAGATAGGAGTTGCCATGTATACCTACAATCGTCACATCATTTAAGTAAAGCCCAGAGCGCTTAACTAAAGTTTTCATAGATTTAACATTAAAAAAACTAATGTGTTCGTGATAAACGGTATCAAACTGTCCACTTATAAACATGTCGGCCTGGGAAGTTTGAATATATGCAGCACCGTTTTCAGAAAGGCAATTAAAAATTCCTCGCAAGATACCAATAGGATCGCTTGTATGGGCAAAAATATTCATAGCCACAATCACATTGAAATCGGATGTTAATAAACTGGCTAGTCTCTCGGTGAAGAAATCTGGAATGGTAGTCACTCCAAGTGAATTAGAAATAGGTATTAAGTTTATTGCAGGGTCAATTCCTATTGACATCCAATTAGTGTCTTTAAACTTTGATAAAAAACTACCGTCGTTAGACCCAATATCCAATAGTTTACCGCTAAGACCATGAACGTTAAAAATCATACTAGAGAAAGAATTAAAGTAATCATTCAAGGTTTCTGATGTTGCACTGACATAAGAGTAGTTACGGAAAAGTCGACTAGGCTTCATTGCAATACTTAACTGAGAATGACTACACTTTTTACAATAGTTCAACTTCAGAGGATAAGTTTCAAATTCAGACCCTTCTTGTAGATAATCATTTGCAAGCGGTTGAAGTCCTAGATCAAGTGTGGGGACTAAACCAGATTTGCCACAAGCAACACAATTTAATATTTCTTTAAAATCTGTTTCAATCATTCAGTGTCAACTTTCCTGGAAGAAGCTTTTTTTAATCGATCATTAATTGCCACGGCTAAGCCTATACCTGTAGGCAAGATAACTATAATCTTTTTTAAACCTTTTTTATCCCCCAATCTAAGTGATTGATAAAGTTCTTTAGCAAATTCCTCTACTGTTTCAGGAGAGGCCAGCCTTACTCCCCCAAAAGGTGTTTGAATCTTTGCCATAGCGACAAAACCTTCTCCAGGTTTAAGTACTCCGTTTAAATCAATCTCTGCTCTTGGGGAATAATGTGAAGTGAGCAAACCAGAAGTCTTAATACTATATGGATAAGTTTCTAAAAAAACATTAAGTCCAATTGTACTTTTTACTGATTCAACTGTGACAAATCCTGGTCTTAATACAATCGGTAAGTCATACAAGCAGTTAATAATGGTAGATTCGATTCCAACTAAACTTCTACCTCCATCTAGAATTAGGTCAGTGTCTTCAAGGTACTTACCAAGGTCTTCTTGGACGTCTGTACTTGATGTTGGAGAAACTTTACCGAATCTATTTGCGCTTGGAGCTGCAACTCCTAATCCGCCTAACTTTTCAAACTCACTAAGTAATGCAAGTGCTACTGGGTGTGAAGGAACTCTAACTCCAACATTTTCTTGGCCTCCAGTTATAAAGTTTTTAGCTATTTCACTTCTTTTTAAAATTAACGTCATAGGTCCTGGCCAAAACTCTTTAGCAAGCTTTATTGCATACTCTGGAATATCAATTGCCCATTTACCTAATTGATTAATGGATGAAATATGGACTATAAGTGGATGATCGGTTGGTCTTGCCTTAACCGAATAAACCCTGCTTACTGCATTTTCGTTTGTTGCATCAGCCCCTAATCCGTAAACAGTCTCGGTTGGAAAAGCAACAAGATGGCCATCCTTTAATGCTTGGGCAGCTTTCTTGATTTCACCTTGCGTGGGATTGCTTATGATTTCCATACTTAAATCATCCCATTTAACTAGTTTTGATATGAAGTAGATGACCGATACCCTTCTCCTTCTGGTCCCCATCGTCTAGTGGCCTAGGACGTCGCCCTTTCA
>Ga0209550_10005117_pt1 | contig 12329 bp, 11 predicted proteins | sample LauGreSuBDMM15SN_2_FD_187567 | JGI IMG/M metagenome (GOLD analysis project Ga0209550, IMG submission 187567) | Freshwater lake microbial communities from Lake Michigan, USA - Su13.BD.MM15.SN (SPAdes) (version 5) | ecosystem: Environmental > Aquatic > Freshwater > Lake | place: Lake Michigan... | reverse complement strand
TCGCCAGACCCGGCAGTGAGGCCACATTTATTTGTAGGCCCTTTTGCAGCTCCACCAGCTGCGCCGAGCCCAGCGCTTCCTCGAAGCCGGAGACCGTCATGTACACCTCCATCTCCGGTGGCCAGAGCAGGCCCCTGTGGCTCACCTGCAGGTTCTCTCCGAACGGCACCAGATCAATCGTGGTGCCTGCACCGTCACCCTCTGCGGTGAACTTCAGGCGTTGCTTTTGGCTGGGATCGTCGACAAAGCCATGGTTCTGAACCAGCTGCGCCTTTAGCTGCTCAAAGGCCTCCCAGCTGGTTAGAGCCACGGCGAAATCCACATCCTTGGTGGCGCGCCGCACCCGTTGGCCATGCACGTGCACCAGCAGCAGATCCCGGGCAGCGGCTCCCACCAGCAGCGGCTCCACGCTCTGAGCCTGGGCTCCTGCCTCAACAGCCGCGATCACCCCCAGCACGCTGGGTTCGAGGGGCAGCTCAAGTTTCAACACTATGGATCCAGCTGCCACGCAGCTCCAGGGCCGCCTCGATGTTGCGGGAGTCGAGGCTGGCCTGCAAGTCGGCGATCACCAGCGGGATCGGCACCGTGGCGCCGCTCAGACCCAGCCGCCCATTACTCCAGAAGGCCTCCACCACTTCCACGTCACCTTGCGGATCGCTGCGTAGCCCCTGGCTGCGAATCAACTGAGCCAGGCCCAGCCGCATCGCCTCTGGCTGCAGATACAGCACCGACAGTTGTGGCTTGAGCACCGTGCCCAGCAGCGCCGCCGCCACTTCGCCCCCCCAATGGCCGCCGTACTCGGCTGGGTTCACCTCTTTCCACCACTGGCCCTGGCCTGGTGAACGGAAACGGAAGCTGCGCAGCTTCGGGCGCAGTGTTATGGGGTATTGCTTGGTCCACTCCTCCAGCAGTGGCTGCCAGCGCGGCACCTGCCAGCCCTTGCCCCAGCCGATCCGCAGCAGCAGACCCCGCTGCTCCAGATCCCCCAGTACTGCCGGCACGCTGCCCAGCGACACGCCGGCGGCTTCACGCAACACCGGACTGGTGGCCTTGAGCAAGCCGGGATCGCTCAGCAGGGCAAACACCAGCTTCAGGCCCGTGGCGGTGCCCGCTCGCCCGGTCGCCCGGCGCACCGCAGCGCCCTGGCCAGCCTGGCTCTGCCGCTGGCCCGTCACCAGGATCAGCATCCCCGGCTCGCGCAAGTAGGCGTTGCCCTGGCCGTCCAGAAAAGGCAGCTCTAGCTCTCGACACTGCTGAGCCAGGGCAGCGCTCAGTTTCGGGGTCACCAGCACGCCGGGCTCCGGACTTTCGTGCAGCTCGGCCTTGATGGCACCGAGTGTTTCGGCTCGATCAATCCGGTGCAACAGCGGCCTGTACAGCCTGGCTGGCGCCCCTGGCTCCAGGGTCAACGCCAGCCGCCCGCTTGCGCCGGAGCCTCGCCCACCTGGATCCTCCAGCAGCTCCAGCGGCAGCCCGGTCGAGGCTTGGAAGGCCGCGATCACCGCTTCCAGCAACAGCCTTTCGTTGCCAGCCAACGCCCCGGCCTTTGTCTTGACTGACTTTTTCACGATCTCGGGGGACCGGTAAAACTTGAAAAATAGTAGCGCTTCGCTAACCGGTTGGAAGGACACCAATTTTCATCTGAATAAAGTTTTCAGCCGTAATGAAAAATCTGCTTTCCTGAAAGTTTTGGCCGGCCGTCGTTGCTGGTGCGCCCTGGGCAGCCGCTCTGGTCGGGCGGCAAGGGGGTGGGTGGTCAGTGATCTGGCCGCAATGCGCCCGTGGCATCCTCCGCCCAGGCGGGCGAGACTGGCAACGTGAACGCCGAGCTGATCGAACTGGTTCCATGAGCTTTGCTCTTGCCCAACCCCAAATCGACGCCATCGCCGACGCCTGCCGGCGGCATCACGTGGCGCGACTGGATGTGTTTGGCTCGGTGCTGAGGCCCGATTACCTGCCTGGAGAAAGCGACATAGACCTGCTGGTGGAGTTCCTGCCACTTGATCCCGGCAAGCTCTACAAGGCCTACTTCGCTCTCCTCAACGACCTGCGCCTGGGCCTGGCTACGGAAGTCGATCTGGTGATGGCCGATGCCGTCCGCAATCCCTACGTCAAACAAAGCATCGAGGCCAGCAAGCAGCAGATCTATGCAGCGTGACCCCCGGGCCTATCTCAGCGACATCCTGGAGGCCGCAGCTGCCATTCAGGAAGCAACGAGCACGATTGATGAAGCTGGCTATGGCAACTCGAGGCTGATTCGCTCGGCCGTCGAGCGTGAGTTCATCATCATCGGTGAAGCCTTGAAGCTGATCTCACAGCGAGATCCACAACTATTCGCGGCGATCCCAGAAGGGCGACAAATCATCGACTTCCGCAACCTGCTCACCCACGAGTATCTGAATGTGAGTGTTCAGGTGGTCTGGGGTGCCATCCAAACGGATCTGCCAGTTCTGTTCGACCACTGCACGCAGCTGCTCAGCCAGCTCAACGTGGATCTCACCTGAACCATGACCACCTCCGCCGAGATCCGCCAACACCTGGTCGATGCCCTTCGCATCGACTTGATCGGACCCAGCTGGGAGGATGTGGCCCGGCGGCATGAACAGATCAACCAACCGCCATCGGTGCGCTACACCACGGGCTTCCTTGTGCCCCATGTCTTCCAGCAGGAGGCCGGCCGCACCACTAAAGAAGAGCAGCTTTCTTTCTCCGATCTCGCTGGCGAAGAACCCAGCAACGACGCCTCCAATCGCCTGGAGAAGCAAGAGAAGGAAGACGACGCCAACGACACCCTCGATCAGGCCAACACCCGCCGTAGTTGGTTCCCCTCCTCCCTGGGCCTGAGCTTTATTGCCAATCAGGGCTCCAGCTTGGAGGTGGTTGTGAGCTGGGGGGATTACAGCGCTCCTGTCGAAGGAGACAAAGACAAGATCTGGAGTCGCACGCCCCAGCGGCAAGCCGTCACATTCTCGATTGAAGGCCCTGGCACCAGCCCAGATATCCCCCTCGAAGGCAATCCACAAGGCCTATGTCTGCGCTGGATCGCCCGGCCTGCGCCCAGGAAGCTCAACTATCCAAGCGATCAACTTTCGGTCTCGCTCTTCCTGCTCAACAAACGCGAGTCACCGCCCAAACAGATCCGCTATCGCGATCCGGTCACGGCTTTCCAGGCGGAGCTCTCGCTCCGTTGCCAAGCAGGGTTCCCGCCCCGCCGCGATGCGCTGCAGCAGGCCGCCAAGGATCCCGATGAACGCCTGGCGGCCCTGCAGTACCGGCGCGATTACTGCTTTGCCAGCGGTCACAACGTCGCCGTGATCGCCGCCGATATCTCAGACGAAAACCCTGCTATCTGCCACACCCTCACCACCACCTGGCTACCGACAGCCCGGGTCTACCGCACGCTGCCCGAGCCACCCGCCGGCACCAACGTGCCGATCGATATGGAGGCCCTAGCGGATCTGGCCCGGAGCGAACGGATCGGGCAGGAGCTGTTGCCGATGGTGAAGGCCTACCGGGCCTGGATCACCCAGCAACCCAAACACCCGATTAGCGATCCAGCTCAGAACGAAACCGCCAAGCAGCTCCGGGCCCAGGCAGAAGACTGCGCCAGGCGCATTGAAAACGGGATCAAGCTGCTCAGCGACCCCTTGGTGCGAGAGGCCTTCCGCACCATGAACCTGGTGATGGCCCGCGCCAGCCGGCAGCGCAGTGCCTTCAGCGCCAGGGTGCCGCCCGATCAAATCGGCATTGCACCAAACACCCGTAGTCCCAAGTGGCGCTTCTTCCAGCTGGCCTTTGTGCTGATGAACCTGCCGGGTCTCGCCACACCAGATAGCCCAGAAGGCCGGCTGGATCGTGAGGCCGTTGAACTGCTCTTCTTCCCCACCGGTGGCGGCAAAACCGAGGCCTACCTGGGCCTCGCCGCGTTCACCCTGGTGCACCGCCGCCTGCAGAACCCAGGGATCGAATCAGCCGGCCTCACCGTGTTGATGCGCTACACCCTGCGGCTGCTCACCCTCGATCAGCTCAGCCGAGCAGCCACCTTGATCTGCGCTTTGGAGCTGGAGCGGCTCGAGCGCGCTGAGCAAGCTCTCCCGTATCAGCTGGGTGACTGGCCCTATGAGATCGGCATGTGGGTGGGAAAGGCCGCCACACCCAACAAGCTGGGTGGCCCGGGCGACAGCGACCAGCAGTCCACCCATGCCGTACTCAACAACTGGAAATCAGGCAAGCGTGAGCGTCCGATCCCGATCGAAACCTGCCCCTGGTGCAACCGCCCCCTACAACCAGAGGGGTTTCATCTACTGCCTCCCAAGAACCCTGATCGGCTTGAGATCTACTGCCGCGAGCCCAGATCGCCAGACGCCAAACAGGAGTTTGCCCATATGGGTCCGTGCGCCTTCCACAAGGGCACACCATTACCGGTGCTGCCAGTGGATGAGCAGATCTACCGCCGGCTGCCCTGCTTCCTTATCGCCACGATCGATAAGTTCGCTGCCCTGCCCTGGGTTGGTAAAACTTCGTCCCTTTTTGGCAATGTCAGCACCTATCAGCTGCCCACAGGCAGTGGCGCTGCCGGTTTTTGGGGTCCGTCTGAGAAGGCAGCTGGTGGGCTCAAGATTCCCCATGGCCGGCTGCTGCCACCAACGCTCGTCATTCAGGACGAACTGCATTTAATCAGTGGACCGCTCGGCACCCTCGCTGGCCTCTATGAAACGGTGATCGAGGCTCTGATGCGTCCAGACGCCTCTACGCCGCCGCCCAAGATCATCGCCTCTACCGCCACCGTGCGTAGGGCTGAGGCTCAGATCAAGGCCCTATTTGCCCGCAGCCAGGTACGCATTTTTCCGCCACCAGGCCCGGAGCGTGATGACAACTTCTTCTCGCGCACGATCCAAGATCCAGACCAGGCCCGTCTCTACGTCGGCCTCTCCGCGCCGGGCAGAAACCTCAAAGGCGTGCTGCTGCGCTCCTACCTGGGCCTGATGGCTGCAGCTCAGAAGGGCTGGAACGACAACAAGGCCATGGGTGCGAATAACCCAGCCGATCCCTACATGACCCTGCTTGGCTACTTCTCCAACCTCAAGGAGCTGGGCGTCACCCGCAGCATCCTGGAAGACGAACTCGGTGGCCAGCTAGAGCAGTTTGCCAAAAACCGAGCCCTTGACATGGAGGGCTTCATTAACCCTTTTGCTACTCGTAAGCGGCCCAATGAACCGCAGGAGCTCACCTCTCGCGTCAACACCGCCAAGATCAGCAGCACCAAAGATCGGCTCTCCAAGCCCTACGTTGACAAGGACCATCTTGATGTGGCCCTAGCCACCAACATGATTTCGGTGGGCCTCGATATCTCTCGCCTAGGGCTGATGGTGGTACTCAACCAGCCGAAAACCGCCGCCGAATACATCCAGGCCACCAGCCGCGTTGGCCGCCAGCTGAGCGACAACCCGGAGCAGAACAAGCCGGGGCTAGTGCTGGTGCTGCTCAACCCCAACCGCCCAAGGGATCGCTCCCATTTCGAGCTGTTTCCCTACTGGCACCAGACCTTCTACCGCCATGTGGAGGCCACCAGCTGCACACCTTTTGCCAGCCGTGCCCTTGATCGAGGTTTGCCTGGGGTGGTCGTGGCCATGGCCCGCCACAGCGATCCAGCCCTGGCTGGTGCCAAAGGCGCCATGGCAGCGGACGCGCTGCAGCGCATCAAGGCTCAGATCGCCCAGGCTCTGCAGGAGCGTTGCATTGCTACCGGTGCTGCCGATGACAGCCTCGACGAACACCTGCCCACCGAAGTTCGCGATCACGTGATCGATCTGCTGGAAGCTTGGTGGAAACTCACCCAGGAACCGGAGGCCAAGCTGCAGTACTGGACCCATGAGGAAAAAGGCGCTGGTACCGGCTTGCTGCACACAGCCCTCGATATCGAACCGATCTACCAAACGGAGGGCTACAAGCAGTTCAGCACCAACTGGAGCCTCCGCGATGTGGAGCCCTCTGCTCCGATCCGGATGGTGAACTTCAGGGAAGAAATCACAGCCGACGACTGAGCCCAGTAGCCACCACCCCCATGCCTCCATCCACCCGCCGAAAAACTGCTCCCCCGCCCCTCGGCGAAGCGCGTCAAAGTCAGGTGCTCCAGCTCTACGGGCCTGGCGCAATGGTCGATCTGCCCGACTACTCCCTACTGATTGGGGGGTTGGATTTCTGGAACGAGCAGGGTGCCGACCTGATCTTTGAGCCGCGGCTGCTGCAGTTGGTGCGGCAGGCCACCGGGATGGCTCGGGTCGACCTGCGCACGCCCCCCAAAGAGGTCAACAAACTCAAGGGCATCAGCGGCTCAATCAAGGCATTTCGTTTTCCCGAGTGGTCAGTGGCTCAGAAGGTGAGCGAGCGGGTGGCCTTTGGGATTCCCTGCCGGGCCAGGCCCCTGGTGCACTTCAACGACGGCTGCATCTCGGACTGGCGCACCTATCAAGACGATGAGGGCAAGTACCCGGTGGTGCCGGTTCGCTTCGTGATGGCCTGCCCCCATGGCCACCTCAGCGACATCCGCTGGCGCGATTTCTGCTTTCGTCAGTTCGGCTGTAAGAACAGCGAACGCCTCTACCTGCTGGAAGCCGGCACCGGCAACGACTTCACCCAGATCTATGTGCAGTCAGAAGGCGGCACAACCCGCAAGCTCGCTGATGCCTTGGTCACGGAAATGAGCCCCCTGGGGCTCTGCCAAGGGCATACACCCTGGCTGGGCCGCAATGCCCGCGACCCTGACAAGTGCAAAACCGATGGAGAACCCACCCAAAACCGGCTACTGGTGCGTTCGGCCACCAATGCCTACTTCACCGAGACCCTCTCGGTGATCTCGCTGCCGGAGGAAGCCAATTCCCTGGCCAAACGTGTCACCGAACTCAAGGACGACCTCGCCTTAATCGAAGCGGAAGCCGATGTAGCAGCAGCTCTCAAGTTCAACCCTCGCCTTAAAAGCGCCTTCGCTGGTGTGGATCCCGGGCTGCTCTGGCAATCGATCGAGGCTCAACGGGGAGGAATCACCGGCCAGGCAGCCCAACCCAAGGATGAAGAGCTGTCCCTGCTGATCGGTCCGATGGATGGGGTCTCCAGCTCTGCGGAAGGGAGCCTCTTTGAAGCCGATCAATGGCAGCCCCCCAACCCGCCAGCCTGGTTCAGCAAAGCTATCAAGCGGGTGTTGCTGGTGCACCGCCTGCGGGAGGTGCAGGCGCTAGTGGGCTTCACCCGCTTCACGGCTCGCACCAGCAGTCTTGGCGGCTTGCCGATCGACACCACCAAGGTGAACCGCCGAGCACCGCTGGCCAACGATCTGCGCTGGGTGCCGGCTAGTGAGAACAAGGGGGAAGGGATCTTTATCGAGTTCGATCCCGCCACGATCATGGCTTGGGCTGCCAGTGATCCGGTGCAGATGCGATCCGGCCAATTCACCAAGGCCTTCGAAAACGAATGGCTCGCTTCTCGCGGTCTTGACGAAGTCCAGTTCCCCTTCCCAGGAGCTCCCTACCTCCTGCTCCATAGTCTCAGCCACCTGTTGATTACCGAGATGGCCCTGGAGTGCGGCTATGGAGCTAGCTCGATTCGCGAGCGCATCTACGCCAACAAAGAGATCGGTTATGGAATCTTGTTGTTTACCAGTAGTTCCGGTTCAGAGGGCACCTTGGGCGGCCTGGTAGGAGCCGGCAAACGGATCGTCTCCTACCTGGACAAGGCCTTTGAGCGCGGCCAGCTCTGCAGCAACGATCCCTTCTGCTCCGAGCACGATCCCAACCATCCCTTTGATATCCGGCCTACCCATGGAGCCGCTTGCCATGGTTGTGAGTTGATTGCAGAAACGTCCTGCGAAATTCGTAACGAGTTTCTGGATCGATCCCTGGTGAGTCCAACGGTCTCGGTGATATCGGACGTCGACGATCCATCGTTCTGGAGCTTCATCAACCGATGAGCGCCCCGCTTGGGAAGGGGCAGATCTCCTCCCTGCCGGCACTTACGTTGAGGCGCGTTGCGAAGGATCTCAGGGCTCTGAGCTATTTGCCCACCAGCTGGAAGGGGTTGCTTGGCAGCCATAGCCAAGTAATACAGCAGCAATTGGAGCCCTTACTCGTCGAGATGGTGAAGGAAGGTGCCCATCCTCGCTTGATGGCGTTGCTTTTAGAGCGGCTTGCCGACGCTCAGGAATCCTTGCAGGCTGAACGCAATGCTTGGAGCTTCGTGTGCTCGGGGCCCGATCCCCTTCATTCCCAGACGGCCGATACCTATGCAACGGTTGATCAGCTGGTCAAGGAGGCAAGGCGATCCCTACTGATTGCTACCTACAACATTGGTCTTAGCAGTGATTTCAAGCAGTTGTATGGCACCATTGCAGAACGGCTTCGGTTGGGCCAGCTTGAAAGAGTTGATTTGTTTTTCCATCCCATCCAGATCGCTGATCAACTTGGTGCCAATCCTATGGCCAAAATCAGCACTTGGTTCAACACTGACATATGGCCCTGGCCAGCTAAACCCAGAGCCTATGTAGATAGCCGCTTAATCAATGGCTCTAATGATCGCTGCTTTCAACATGCCAAGGTCGTTGTTGCTGATTCTGGCTCTTCAGCTGCGAAGGCCTTGGTAACCAGTGCGAACTTTAGTGAAACAGCGCAACGTCATAATTTCGAGGCTGGTTGGCTGGTGTGTGATCAGTGGCGGGTCAGCCAAGTCCAACAGCATTTTGATGGTCTTGTTGCTGACGGGCTGTTTGTTGAGGTGTTGGGTTAGGGATTTGTGCAAATATATGCGAGCTGTTCTGAATAGTTGTGGTTGTGGCGATAAAAAGTGGGTTTGATGACTGGAAAGTATTCGTCGCTGCGTAGCTGCTGGTATTCCTCGTCGCATAGTTCCCAGGAGGTGCGGCGGGTTTGGCAGTGGTCGCAGGCGTAGCGGCGGCGTCGAGAAGTTCCGCTTGGCCTGCTTTCGAGGATGCGTTCGGTTTTGTTGTGGCATTTGGGGCAGGTGGTTTTCTGAGGGATGAAGCCGTTGAGGTTTTCTGGTGTGTGCTTGAAGGGAGTTCGTGTGGGCATTAGTTGCCGATGAGATCAGGGCATATATCTAAGGCTTTGCGCATAGCCATGTATTCATCTGACTTGAATTTTTGACCATCTACAATGATGGTATGTGTATTAACGGTGTTATTGTCAGCTCGTCGATACGCTATTTTAATCGAATCTAATTGTGTCACTCCGGCCTTTCGGGCGTCGCAAAAGGTGTAGGCGAAAAGTGTTGGAAGAAGTTCGGCTTTTGCCGGTAAGGCTGTGAGGCTGTTAGCGAGTAGCAGGGCGGCTGTGGTGCAGATGCGGGTGAACATGGCGATGGGTGTTTAGGATTGGCATATTGTGAATAGTGTGGTTAATTGATGTAGTTAGGCTAGCAGGGGCGGTTGGGGTAGGTCAAGTTCATAGGCGTAGGGTGAATGGATGAGGGCTAGGCCTTCTCTGATGGCTTTTCGGGCTCTTTTTTGTGCTGCTTTGGGGAGACTTGTTAGGTGGAAGTTATTGCAGAAAGGGCAGCAGTAGGGGTCCATGCTGGGGCCTCCGGTGGCGCTGGCCTTGCGGGCGGCAATCCGGGCTTGTGCTCGTGAGGAGTAGGCGATTTTGAAGGTGCATTGGGTGCGGTAGTGGTCAAGGTCAGTTGGCATACGGGCTCGGGGGATAGTCCGGTTTCAATTTCGGCTAGGTCGTTTTGAAGGCTTGCTGGCATATTTGCCAGAGGTGTAGATCAGAGGATTTGACTATTTTTGAAAGAGTAGGTAGGGCGTCGATGATGTCTTCTCCTGCGACTGTGTGACCCATAAGGAGGTGTTCAAGGACGGGGCAAGAGGTAGTAAGGGAGGGAAGGTTTTCGATCCAATCGAAGTTGGATTGTGCAAAGAGGCGACGTAGTTCTTTGCCGAGTGCTAGGGATGCTTGGGCTTTGGCGTGATGGGGTATGAAGCGTTTGGATTCGATGCCGAGGTCAAGGAGGCCGGTCATTGCTGCAAAGATTTCGAGTGGCCCAAGGACCAGTCCAGAGGGTTCCTGGACCATTGTTTTGAGGTTGTTCCAGTGTTCGCGCAGATTGGCCGGAAGCTGTCGAGCGCCACGGGAGAAGAGTGCAGAGCGATCGGTGTCTGAATTGGAATTGGAGTAGGCGATACCAAGATTTATGAGACCGACTTGAAGGAGCCACTTAGGAGCAGGCTCTTTGGTTGTACCTGTGATTGCTCCTGTGATTTGCGAGGAATGGAAGCCAGTTGAATTGAAGGCAGTTTTTGAAAGGTTGATCCATTTGGGCTGAGAGAGCTGGTCAAAGAAGGGAGTGCAGATGACTTGCCACTGTTTTTTGCCTCGGGCGAGCATGTCTTCTGGACACTCGTAAGCAATGGAGTTGTTCATTGTGACTAGGTGGGGTTGGGTAAGTGTTGGAGTGGCCCACCGAATGTAGCGAGTGTGGAGGAGGCGGGAGTGTTGGTTGAGGGAAGAAGATTGGAAGTATGCAAAGACCATGAGAGCACTTTGCAAGGTTCAGGGATCTAAAGTTAAGTATTTATGCTTAGGCCCTGAGTTAATGGCGAAAAAAGAGTGCAAAGTCTTCAGGGATATGCACTAATTGGTCTACGCATGGGTCACGCTTAGGTCCCCTAGTTCAATTGTCATCGTCATAGCTCGCATTTAGGTTTACTTGAGCTGGCCTTGTGTGCCTTGATTAAGGCTTTTGCTTGTGAGGCGTATCTGATTTTGGTGTTGCATTGGTTGCGGTAATGGTCGAGGTCGGGTGGCATACGGGGGCTTGGGGGTCATCCGCTGTCAAATTCGGCTGGGTAGTTTTGAAGGCTTACTGGTATATTTGCGAAAGGTGCAGATCTGAGCATTTGACAACTTCAGCTAGATGTGTAAGAGCGACAACGATGGCTTCTGCTGGGCAGGAGCTCCCGATGGGTTGGTTGGTGCGGATCAATATTTTTTCAAGGTGCTCTTGAGATGTAGCTATTTGATATTTCCTCCGATCCTGAGTTTTCTGAGATGTCGTTTTTTAGAGCTTAATCATCGTTATTTTCCAATAAATCTTCACGGCTTGCCTGAAAATCGTCTTTGCGACGAGCATTGATCTTTTCTTGTACGTCCCACTTGTGGTTGTGGGCGATGGCTTCGTCAATGATTTGTTGAGCTTGCTCGGGTGTTAACTTTGGGTTGTTCCGTGCGCTTTTAGGAGAGTTTCTCCACTCATCCATTGTTAAGGGCTTAGACCTGCTTTTAGTCACGTAGACACCTCCATCACATGGGCTGGTAACAGCCGATATCGTACCAGCAGTTCCTAGAGTTGCTTTAGGGTGAATTTGTGTATTTTGCTTGGTCGACTATTTTGATGGGTGACTGAAGGGCTAGAAAGTGATATAGTGCCAAATGGCTGGCATGGATGACTTTTGCTTTGGGGAATGGTATTAGTGGCCCGTATTATCTTTCTCTGTTTTTGGAAAGAGGTTTTCGAGCTGTCGATATTTTTGGTGACTATAATGCAATTCCTTTTTCATCCTTGTCGGGTTTTTGTTGGTAAATTGTAGTCTATTTAACTTCTCAGGATTTTCGCTCCCGGGCCTTGGGTCGGCTTCCAAGGCTGATTTTTGGATATACATTTTTCTTCAGAGTGTATATGTGGTTTATGCATTTAAAGTTCCCGGTCGTCTTCTGGTCTTACCCCTAGATCCTGCTTTGTATTTTTTGGCTTTTGCTGAAAACTGATACAAACTTGTTACTGCGGATGATTAGAAAAATATTGATTGTCTTTCGTTGTTTGGCTTGCGGCTGATACTTGATTTTGTTTTTCATGAAATGATTGTTTTTGGTTGTTGCAATTCTTGCGGCCTAGGTTTTCGTTGAGCCAGGGTGGCGTCTGCTCATGCTTAAAAGTGCTTCGTTTTTGTAGTTTTGGGTCTGACTATTTCTCGTTCAATATTCCGACAAGTACCGATGAGTATCTTATTCTTCTGAAAGTTGTCAACGGATTTGTTTTCTGAATTTTTTTGCTATGCATATACATATGGCAGCATTCTCTTGCTGTTTAAGGCTGTGCGTTTGAATGCAACTAGTTGCTGATTGGCCCAGCTGGACCTTTATTGTTCAAGTCCTTGGCCTTCTTTCGTTTTGATTGTAAACTATGGGTGCTAGACAGGTATTTGTTCTGTCAATGCTATGTTTGTGCAATTTTGTTATGCTGTCTCTTGCGACCTTCCCTTGTGCTGCACTATTTAACAGTCTCGAGGCGGTCTCGTTGTCCTGTGCCGGACATTATCGGTAGTC
>Ga0209550_10005116_pt1 | contig 12334 bp, 5 predicted proteins | sample LauGreSuBDMM15SN_2_FD_187567 | JGI IMG/M metagenome (GOLD analysis project Ga0209550, IMG submission 187567) | Freshwater lake microbial communities from Lake Michigan, USA - Su13.BD.MM15.SN (SPAdes) (version 5) | ecosystem: Environmental > Aquatic > Freshwater > Lake | place: Lake Michigan, USA... | reverse complement strand
GATCGTCACTGCGCCAAAGGCATCGAGCAACAAGCATCGGGTCGTGTTCATGGGAATGGTCACAAACGAGCAATTGAAAGAAGTCGCAGTCGCATTTCTTACAGGAAGCTTGTTCACGCTCAACTCATTGGTCGAGGTGTCTACAAACTCTACGAATTGAACATTTTGTAAGTTGTTTCCTGTAAAGTGGAAGTATTTCGTCTCGCCCGAAAAGAGAGGAATAATATTGATCAGGTCTGGACTTTTGTAAGAAAACGCATATTCTAGAGGGGATCCCGTGACGGGATTGACTATAATCGTCACCTCTGTACCTGCGGCAGGTTTATCGGGCATGCGAAACACAATCACGTTGGCATTGACCTGGAAAAACCCAGAACTAGGTATGTAAGTTGTAAGATTGGAGGAGGCATCTCGGATTTGGATATTGGTGACGCCCGCCATATTCATATTGTAGCCTACAATAGAGACCACCGTTCCCTTGGGACCTTTGTTGGGACTATACGCCGACGTCAATTGAAACACATTGGGAATGTATTGAGGGACTGCCAGTTGATTGATGGTGGTATTTCCATTCACACTGTCTACTGTAGTAAATGAGACCACTTGTTGACCAAGGATGATTTCTGTGACAATACTGTTTGCCAGGGTATTTAAGCTAGAGACCAATTCTCCATCGGGGCTATAAACATTGATGATACCGTCCACGACCAAGTATCCATTGGAAAAAGTCAAGTCAATCGGGTTGGTGAGTCCCTGGATAAAGGTGAGGAAGGCGGATCCCCCCGTCGCATCAGTTCTGAACACCCTACCCGTACCCGCAGTCAATACTTTATTGGGTTGGGTATAGAGTACCGCAGAAATATAGAGATGGGTATCGGAGACATCAGGATTGTACGTAATGCCCTGTAGACTGTATCCAGCAAAGTCCGCATACGTTTTTGCGACGACCGATCCGTTGACTACCACAACCGCATCGTTGGTAGAAACGCCTGTATTGGTACACACAATCCAGAGCTTTGCATCTTTCACCTTGACTGCTTCTGGAATCATGGTGACTCGTGTGAGGACAGGCGTGGCGACGGTCAACATCGTGGTCGTCGTCGAAGGAATAGACTGGATACGGTTGTTAGAAGGATCACAGAAATACAGGGTCGTCCCCGAGCAGGTAATTCCTCGAATAGGTTGGAGACCATTGCTGTAAAGCTTGTTGTAAGAAATATCGCTCACAAATCGAACCACAAAATAAGAGGTCCCTTCCAGAATGGAAAAATATTTTTGTCCAGAAGCATCAATCGTCGTGGCCTGAACGACCGCTGGAACCGCGCCCTGGACTACAGCAGCCAGTTGATAGACAAACTGTTTGGCGCAAACGGTCATGTTGTTATTGTCGTCATAAACTCGAATACTTACGGTGCCTAGACCCACGGGTACAATTACTACCACATTGTCTCCAGAACTTCTCACGAGGGTCGCAAGCGTGTTCCCAAAGTAGACACTTTCGGTATTACTAAGAAATGTCCCCGTGAGCGTCAGGGTGTCTCCGGACTTGCCACTGATGGTAGCGTTCGTATTGGAAGTTGCTGGGCTGATAAACCCATTCACGAGGGTTGAATTCTCGTAGGTGAATGAAATGGGTGGCGTGGAGGCAATGGTGTAGATGTCTTCTAGAATCAGTGTCCCAGAAGTGCTATCGGGTACAATCACATTATATAGGGTATCCGTAATACGGTAAAACGCGGTAGTAGTCACTCCGTTGAACTTGATTCTCGCAAGATTGGTCATGTCGCTCGCGGTAATGGTGAGGATCTTGTTTTTGGTACCCGTGTAAGAGGAAAGACCCAAAATTTGAATGGGATTACGATAAGAGAAAGGTACCGAGTAGGTATAGGTATTTGAAGATTTGTCTGTGAATTTAAGAGAACGAACCCCTGATCCAGCAGGAATCACAAACCTCAAGGATGTAGCGGTCTGGCTTGTAATGGTACAACCCGAGACATCTTGGATAAAGACGGTCTGAATATTGTTGAGAAGATCTCCACTCAAAGTGAGTACGGTTCCTGTGGTGCCCGTAAGCGTGGCCAATGTAGTACTTCCTGTAATGGCGCCAAATGTAATTTTGTCTGAAGCAATACCTGTAGTAAGTTGAAGCAACCCAGAATTTCGTACCTTATACATCGTTTTAGAAATCACTAAAAAGGTTGAGATAAAGTTACAAAATACATTAGTGACTCCAGATGTAAAGGTGAAGTCATTGAAACGGATTGGAAGAAGTTTTCCTAAGGTAAATTGACTGGCTAAACCAAGATTGCTTTGATTTCCCAATTGCTCATACCCATTTCCTCCTCGACCGTAAGCAATTCCTCCAATGACTACCACAAAATGGCTTTGACCTGCGTGTAATACTTCCACAGGGGTTGTGATCGGTACATTATCTGGAAATGGTATTTCGGTGATGGTGCTGACGGTAGATACAGTAGAATCTACTAACATTCGATTTTCGTTTCTCCCCATACCATAGATTTTGTTGTCCATTACAAAAATACTACAACCATCTGCTGTGGCAATATGTGTCACTTTTGATCCAACGGGTATGGTAAACGTACTATTTTCTACGCTTTTGATAGTAGTGTATTCGGATGTATTTCCTGGCTCACCTCCTAGTCGATTCTGATCATTGGAACCATATCCATACAATTTTCCACCAATTAGAATAAGTGTATGTCCAAATCCAGTAGAAATTGCCTCTATGTTACCTGTTGCTCCCACTGGAAGAGCTCTCTCGGTAAAGACATTCGTATTTCTTCCTGTGGTATAGACCTTATTGTTTCTCACAAGGGCGCTTGTATCTTGGCCACAAGATATATGGCTCACCGTTCCAGAAGCTCCCACTGGAAAGTTAATGGGGGTAAATTGTGTGAGAATTCGTGGATCACTTGTAAACCCAATTCTTCCATCGAAATGATTTCTACCAGATCCATAAGCGACTCCATCTTTGATAATGAGACTAAACTCACTTCCCATGGCCACCTTGGAGACACCTGTAATAGGAGTACTTCCTATACTAATCGGAGTGAATGATTGGAAATCTATGGAAGGATCTCTTCCCAATTGAGCCTTTTGGTTTCTACCCCATCCATAGAGTACATTGTTGATGATAGCTACGGAAGTTTCCACACCAGCAGCTATATTGGTTACATTTGCGGTATCCACTCCATTTAGTTTAATCGAGACAATTTGTTGAGTGGCTCCCGTTGTAACAGATGTATTACCAGCAGAATAGATCACATTATTCACCTGAACAATGGTATGACTTTCTGAAAGATCGATATTCTGTATAGTACCTGTAACCCCAGAAGGTAAGGGCATCAGCGTAAGTTTGTTTTTGACTCCAGCTGGACCAATCATCTCATAGTCATTTGTACCTGTACCATAGAGTGCGTTATTCATGACAATTAAAGTAGTGGTTCGATAGGCAGCAACTTGTGTAACTCCAGAAGTATCTACTCCCAAATACTTAATACGGGTAAGAGTACGATTCGTATTTCCAACATTGACCTCGTATCCTAATTGATTTTGATTATTGGATCCCATACCATAGAGTGACCCTCCTCCGCCTAATCCATCATCAATGACCACCATCGAATGATAATCTCCACACGCAATGTCTATTACGGTTCCAGTGACAGGAAGTGGGATGTTTGTCCAATCAGACAAACTTGTCGCCGTTCCAAGCTGGCCCACTCCGCCATTGCCTACTCCATACAGTAGACCATCTGATGTCATCGCCAGTTGGAAATCGGAACCAAGAGCTACCTTCGTCACCACTTTTCCAGACAATCCGTTCTTTTCAGTGAAAGTTGTAGGTTGACCATAGAGCGACCCTTGGCCATACACTCGTCCGTTGACAATAATGACAACAGTTCGGTCACGACAGAACACATTGGTAAGCGTCCCTGTTGGAATGGGAATCTCTGTCAATGAATTTAAAAATCCATTTGAACCAATCGTTACCAACCCACCAAGCTGTCGGGTGACTTGGTTTCCGCATCCATATAGTTTTCCATTATTCATCAAAAAGGTATTTTCAAACCCACATATTGCCTTGGCTCCAGCGACCAATGGAATAGTAAATGGAATCGGAGTGATTGTAGTAAAGGCAATATAGGTTGGAAATCCAAGTTGGCTAAATGAATTTGATCCATATCCGTATAAAATATCGTCATCTTTTACAGCTAACACATGATACCCCATGTCCAACAAATAGGTGTAGTACTCAATGGACTTGGTGAAATAGACCTTCTCAATATCTTCGCCAGTACTTTCCATGACCCAGTCACCTCCATATTTCAAGTTTCCGGTCTTGTTATCGGATGCCCCCACCCGAACAGGCAACTTCGCGTAAAAGGCGGTCCAGGCAGGATCGTTCAAGGTATCGCACGCAAGAAAATCGATCTGTTTGATATGGAAGGTTTCGATGAGCAAAAGAAAGAAGGCTTCCTGTTCAAACATGGGCTTGCCTAGAAAAGGCGACGTCTTGACAAAGGCAACGCCCACACGGTCAAAGGAGGATCCTTTCTTTTGAATTTCTTCTAATAAGGATGATGTGTATCGGATCACCTGCGTAGATTCATTTACGGAATCCACAAACACCTGTGCGTCGCGTAGATTGTCATCTACAAGCAGTAGATTCATTATAGATTCATACTATATTATAAATATGGTATAAATTGAGACACTTTATTCATGTTTTCAATGATTCAACGATTCACTCTTATGCTTCTGGTGTAAAAAACTTAGCGATGGGATTCTTGGGATAAAGAGTCTCGCATATAAGGCCATTGATACGCATAACCTCATGTGTTTTCAACAGGACATTGTAGAGGTATTGATTTTTGTAAGGAACCAGGTGGACCCCCTCTTTTTTCACAAAGGATTCCGCGCGTTTCATTTTCCCCTTGTAGTAAATCTTGTGCTTGTGCGTAATCACCGTGTCTCGAGTCGGGTAATTCTTCTTGAGTGAATCTTTTTCCAACAGGATCAACGTATCCTTGTTGTAACGGGTCTTGGTAACAGCCACAATCTCTTGTTGATCAATGGTGTGATAGCTACAGTCGAGCTTGTCAATCGGTACCTCGCCTTGGTCCGTTAGGACGGGCGTGCCGCCGAGGAAACAGGTTTCCGAGGACAACGAAAAATAGTTGGCATCTTCGATGGTGACTGCGCCAAACGCATCGAGCAAGAGACATCGAGTCGTATTGATAGGCACAGTGACAAAGGAACAGTTGAATGATCTAGCCGTAACGTTTCTTACAGGAAGCTTGTTCACACTCAACTCATTGGTAGAGGTGTCTACAAACTCTACGTATTGTATATTTTGTAGGTTGCTTCCCGTAAAGTGAAAGTATTTGGTCTCACCCGAAAAGAGAGGTATGATATTCACGAGGTCAGGACTTTGGTAAGAGAACGCGTATTCTTGGGGGGAGCCCGTAACGGGCGTGACCACAATCGTGACCTCTGTACCTGATGCGGGCTTGTCGGGCATGCGTAGGACAATCACATTAGAGGTGACCGTGCTCGAAATGGGGTCTATCAGACTCGAGGAAGCATCTCGTATTTTGATCGAGGTAATTCCTGCCTGGGTCATGTTGTAGCCTACGATCGTCACCAAGGTTCCCTTGGGTCCTTTGTTGGGACTATACGATGCGGTCAGTTGTAAGACATCCGGAATGTACGGGGGCATGGTGAGCTCATTCACCGTAGTACCACTTTCACCAGCCGTAGTGAACGACACAGATTCCTGCCCTAGACGGACCTCGGTAATAATACTATTGGCTGGAGTGTTTAGAGTAGAGACGAGTAGACCAGAGGGGCTATAGATATTGATGATACCATCCACCACCAAGTAGCCATTGGAAAAGGTGAGGTCAATGGGATTGGTGAGTCCCTGGATAAAAGCAATGGGATTCGCGCCAACTGCGTCCGTCTTGAAGATCCTGCCTGTGCCCGCGGTCAGGATTTTATTCGGGGAACTATAGGATACGGCAGAAATATAGAGACTGGTATCTGACACGGATGGATTGTAGGCAATGCCCTGTAGACTGTATGCCCCAAAGGCAGCATAGGTTTGCGCAGTGGTAGTTCCATCCAGGATGACTATCGCATCGTTGGTAGAAACGCCTGTATTGGTACAGACAATCCACAGCTTGGTTCCCTTGACCTTGATGGCTTCTGGGACCATCGTGACACGCGTCAGGACAGGAGTGGCAACCGTCAACATGGTGGTTGTCGTTGAAGGAATCGATTGAATACGGTTGTTGGAAGGATCACAGAAATACAGGGTCGTTCCCGAGCAGGCAATGCCCCGAATGGGTTGGAGTGCGTTGCTATACAGTTTGTTGTAAGAAGTATCACTCACATACTTGACGATAAAATAAGACGTCCCTTCCAGAATTGAATAGTACTTTTGTCCAGAGGCATCGATCGTCGAAGCCTGAACCACGGCCTGAACCGCACCCTGGACCACAGCAGCCAGTTGATACACAAACTGTTTTGAGCAAACGGTCATGTTGTTATTCTCGTCATAAATTCGAATACTTACGGTTCCCAACTCCACGGGTACGGTCACCACGATATTGTCTCCAGTCTTGCGAACGAGAGTCGCGGGCGTGTTCCCAAAGTAGACCGCATTGGTATCGCTCAGAAAAGTGCCCACCAAGGTCAGCGTGTCTCCCGCCTTGCCGCTGATGGTGGCTTCAGTGTTAGAGGTTGCTGGACTGATGAAGCCATTGACAAGAGTTGCGGTTTGGTAACTGAACGAAATGGGAGGCACCGAAGCTACATTAAAAATGTCTTCCAGTACCACGGTACCCGAGGTAGAATCGGGTACAACGACAGTGTATTCCGTATTGGAAATACGACTGAACGCAGTCGTGGCCACGCCATTGAATTTGATACGTGCCAAATTGGTCATGTCTGTGGCAACGATGTTGATGATCTTGTTTTTGGTACCGGTGTAAGAAGAGAGACTGGTAATTTGTATGGGGTTACGGTAGGCAAAATCACCAGTGACCACATAATTCTTATCGGCAGTGACCAATTTAATTCTTTTTGTCCCATTTCCAGCAGGGATTTTAAACGTGAGTGAAGTAGCGGTTCTCCCTGCGACAATGGCGCAAGTAACTGCGTTTGCGGAAACCGTGGTGGTTGCGTCCGTATCAAGAACGACCGAGGTCACTGTCCCGAATAGAGTTCCAGTAAGGGTGATTTGGGTATTGGTCGTACCGTTCATCCGAGAAACGGATTCAATCGATAGAGATCCTCCCGCCACATCTTCTGAAATCAATACCCAATCGAGACTATCTCCAGCTGGTGTGATAGAACTCAGTACATTCTGACCCCGAGCGTACATTTTTCCTCCCATAATCATTCGTGTAGATCTTCCAGCACACATCACTTTGGTTGCGGTGGTAATATCTTGTCCTTGGTAAGCCATCAGAGTCCAGCCAAGATCATTAGACCCCACATTGGAAATCTGTCTGTAATGATTGTAGCCTTTACCATATAGTTTCTTATTGAAAATCACACACATGTAATCATATCCGACGGAGATACTGTCGATAGGGGTAGTCGCCTCGATGCCCGATGGGAACGTAATTCTCTGAAATCCACTATAGCCAGCACCTACTCCATAGAGAAGATCATTGTTGGTGACAGGTTCTTTCATAACAAATAAGGTATAATTATCCCCAGCGGCTATCATAGTTGCGTTTGATATCGTGAAAGAAGTGCTGTCGTAGGATTTGATAGTGGTATATCCCGCGGTACTGTCTCCACCCATACGGTAGTTGTCGTTGTTTCCAAGACCATAGAGTTTTCCTCCAATCAAAAAAGAAAAGAAATTTCCTCCCACACTGACCTGTTCAATAGGTGAAGTGACTCCCGCGGGAAGATTCCATTTTGTAAAAGAAGTTAAATTCGATGTAGGGTACCAGTTTCCAGAGCCATAGACCTGGCCTCCTTTTACAACAATTGAAAATTGACCATTTGTAGCAAGATGTTGAATTGCTCCAGACGAATCGACTGGAAGGGTTAATTCTACAAACGGAGTATCTTGAGCAAATTGGCTGTTAATACCTTGTACACCAAAAGCGGCATATCGACTTTTTCCTTGTCCATATACTTTCCCCTGAGCCGCAACCAGGAGTATATTGTCTCCGTAGCCGTATTTTGTGACACCTAGCAACTCGGTTCCGTCACTTTTTCTCACCTCGGTAAGCGTATCTAGATACATGACTCGAGGAATACCAACTAACCCTGGAATATTTGCTACAATATCTGAGTTATTTCCATCTCCTAAATTGTTTCCCATTCCGTACAATATCCCGTTGGAGACAATCATCGTGTGATAGTTCGCCGCAACTGCCTGTGTCACTGAATTGGCTACTCCAGGAACTGTGATCTGATAGGGAACAGTAACCTCTTGAGAAAAAAAGCCTCCTCTATTCACATTATATACGATGTTACGTACATTGTCGCCAAGTTGGTAATCATCGTTGGTACCCATTCCGTATAAGTTTCCACCAATGGTCATCACCATATGTAATTCTCCCACACTAACAGAGGTCACAATGCCTGGTACGGCAACTTCAAGGAATGTATTTTCTCGACGACTTTTGTATAATTTATTGTTGTTGACAAAAAAGACGCCGTATCCTCCCCCAGCCAAGCAGGTCACCTGCGTAGCATTGTTTGTCCCATCGTATTTGATCGCTTTAAATACACGAGTCACATTTTCGTAGGGAGGAGATCCTAACTCTCCCCAATAACTTCTGCCTATACCGTAGAGCGTTCCTCCCATGACAATATAGGTCTGAAGTAAACCTACAAACACTTGGGTAAGAGGACCCGTCTCTCCCACGGGATAATCGATTTTTGCCCAGGTAGTAGTATCGGAAGAAGCTCCAATCTGTCCTTGTCCACCAGAGCCTATGCCATATAAATTTCCGTCTGCTAGAGCAATAAAATGTCCATATTCTCCCCATAGGTTTGTAACAACAAGGGGATTCCCACTTGGATCAAGCACTTCTTTTACCGTAAAAGATCCGAAGGTCTGGCCTAACAATCTTCCTTTGAAATAGGTCTTTCCTCCTAAGAGAATACACGCACAATAATCTCCTTTACTAGAGACTACTTTGGTTAAGGTTCCCACACCTGTTGGAATAGGGGTTGTAGAAAAGGTGTTGTTAAAACTTCCGAGTCCATATAAGGCCCCGCCAACAAGGAAACTATTTTGGGTTTGACCTAAGGTCATTTGGAAAGACGCATCTACAATGGCCCCAGGGATAGCTGTTAATTTTTTGATATAACGGTTATTGTCCATAACCTGGCCTGCGATGTTGCTTCCTCTTGCCCATAATTTGGTGTCCGTTTTCATGACAAAAGTAGTTTCTACTCCATAAACATCCAGCAAGTACTTGTAGTACTCGATCGACTGAGTAAAATAGACTGCCTCGATATCCTGTCCCGTGCTTTCCATGACCCAGTTACCGCCGTATTTCAGGTTACCGGTTCGATCGCTTGAAGCGCCTACCACCGTGTTCAGTTTCGCATAAAACTCCGACCATTCGGGCAAGGTATTACAGGCCAAGAAGTCGATCCGTTTGATCTGGTGTTGCGCAATCATGGCATTCAAGAGATCCGCCTGCTCCTCGAAGGGCTTTCCCATAAAGGTCATCCCTTTGACAAACACAACACCCAACTGTTCAATCGGTCCAGTCAATTCAGGAAGGGTCTCGTTATACAGGACCGCACGAGTGTTCGAGTTGACCGAATCCACAAAGACTTGGGCATCTCGAACCTCTCTGTGAATCAACAGAAGGTTCATTATACATTTCCAGAATATTAAAATACTTGTATCTTTGGTTTTGATGGGTAAAAATGTTCAAGTAGATCCTTTCAGAGTCTCTATTCTGTCCATGCTCGTATTACTTTGTCTCGGGTCGATATGTCTTTAAAATAATAGAAGGTATCTGCGTCTTTTGCCTTGACTTTTGTGAACGTGGTATCGTCCACGACAAAGGATCGTACTTCTCGTTTGGTGGCTTTCAGGCGAATTCCATACCAAGTCCCCTTCTTTTCTAGGTCTGGTTGAAGTTGAACTTCTAAATGATCATACGTGAGTACATAATCGATTAAATAATCGACATCCTCTTGAGACAACCATCCACTGTATCCATTGGACATTCGCCAGTAGAAGCATACGCTGTCTTTTCGTGGGTGGCCTAATGTCTCACGCATTTTTCCTCTAATCCTAAAGAGAGAATTACCTTCAATTTTTTGTACTTTCGAATGTCTCGAGATAGAGTATGTACAACAATCTGTATAGTTATAGTGAAAGAAATGATGAGCCTGGTCCTAGGGGATACCCTGGTCCCATCGGTCCGATTGGACCCATAGGAAAAGAAGGGCCTGTTGGACCAGCTGGCCCGATCGGACCCGCGGGACCCATAGGATTAACCGGGTCCATAGGATTAACTGGGCCTATTGGGCCTATCGGATTAACTGGTCTAGAAGGTCCCATTGGTTCCATTGGTCCTATTGGATTAACTGGGCCTATTGGGCCTATCGGATTAACTGGTCTAGAAGGTCCCATTGGTCCCATAGGATTAACCGGTCCTATTGGGTTGACAGGTCCAGTAGGACCCATTGGATTAACTGGAGTAGAAGGTCCCATTGGTCCCATAGGATTAACCGGTCCTATTGGGTTGACAGGTCCAGTAGGGCCCATTGGCTTGACAGGTCCAGTAGGACCGATCGGTCCAGCACCCACTTTTAGTGCGGCGGACTTTTTTGCCCTCATGCCCGGAGACAACGCATCGACCCTTGCCCCTGGTACAAATCTTTCGTTTCCTCAAAATGGTCCTTCTTACGGGACAGATATTATGCGCTTGACCGCGACCACGTTCTCTCTTGTCTCGGTAGGCCTTTACCAGGTTCTTTTTCAAGTCAGTATTACAGAGTCGGCTCAACTCTGTCTTGTTCTAAACGCGGGACAAGCTGCCTCAACCGTCGTGGGACGGGCCACAGGTACCAGCCAAGTTGTGGGCATTTGTCTCGTCCAGACCACTCTACCCAACAGTGTCTTGAGTGTCTGTAATCCACTGGGAGAACCGATCGCTCTTACGATGACACCCGTCGCGGGTGGTACCAATCCCGTTTCTGCTCATTTAGTCATTACGCGCCTGGCGTAAGGACTAAACCTATTAAAAAAGACTAAAGATCTCGTATATCGATCATGACCCATCTTGTCAAATACTTATGGACCGCGAACGCGGATCTCTTGAGAAATTCGCGGTTCATCTTTTTCATACACTCCTCGTGAAGCTCCTTTTCTTTGCCTAGATGGATCCATTTTCCAGAGAGATGGATCCATTGTTTCCTATGGATCTCTTTTGTGTCTTGAACAACTTCTGGAAGAGGTGTGAGAGCTACTGGTGAAGGTACGATCACTTTCTCTAGAACAGGCTCTGGAGGCGTCTTTACAGGACCAGATACAGAATCCACCGTAACGGATCGCTTGGGCGCACGACAGGTGATACAGGTCTTTAAGGTCTTTCCGTTTTTCAAGAAATCCGAGACAAACTTCTGCCTTTTACATGCGGTACATTTGATTCGATCCATGGTTTCCTCCCTTAAGTATTTGAATAGGGATCAATTTTATCGTTTCACTGCTTTTCGGATGGCATCACTAAGAAAGTCAAAAGGCTTCTTAAATCGAACATGTCTAGATCGTTTCATTCGTTTGATTGACTTGAGACGGATTCCTTTTTTACCACTTTTACTACGTTTCGATCGAATACTTTTAGACCGAACACTAGATCTACGTTTCGAGGGCATATATATATAGGATTATAAAATAAGACTAAACTATATGGCCCTACGGACAAGACGTAAAAAGAAAACTACGAGGAAAACCCGACGGATCGGAGGATCGGTATCCGGTATGAATGAAATGCCTCCAGCGCCCGGGATGAATAGAATGCCTCCGGCGCCTGGGATGAATAATGGATCCGCTAGGGCAGATATCCCTGAGAATAAAATACCAGAGAATAACCTGATTGAAAGGGCAGTTTTATCATATGAAGATAAAAGTCATTGGAATGACTGGGGTAAAGCAGAAGAAAAGGGAGAAAGAGCAGAAAACATTAAAAATGAAATAACTTATTCATATTATTTGGTTGATATTCGGACATATTAATATTTGTAGTTGGCATTATTAATTTTTTTGATTTTATTTGATTGATTCTTTGTTTTTGTAAAATATCTAACAATAACA
>Ga0209550_10005115_pt1 | contig 12338 bp, 7 predicted proteins | sample LauGreSuBDMM15SN_2_FD_187567 | JGI IMG/M metagenome (GOLD analysis project Ga0209550, IMG submission 187567) | Freshwater lake microbial communities from Lake Michigan, USA - Su13.BD.MM15.SN (SPAdes) (version 5) | ecosystem: Environmental > Aquatic > Freshwater > Lake | place: Lake Michigan, USA... | reverse complement strand
GCCTCCAAAAATACCAATTGAGATAGCGATATAAATAAAAATACTTTTTACATCTTTTCCTGAAAATCCGGTTGCTTTTAAAATGGCAATAGAATCCATTTTTTCAAAAATCATCATGTTCAAAATATTATAAATACCAAATCCCGCAACAATGAGTAAAGTAATCCCTACCGAATAAGAAATTAAAGTTCGAATAGAACTTCCTGTTTCAAACTGTGAATTGGCGGTTTGAATATCTTCCGCATCTGTTTCATATAATTGTTGATATGCTGCAGCGACTGCCGGTGCTTGCAAAATATCTTTAAGCTTTACTTGTATACTTGTAATATAGTCGCTAGGAACAGATAATATTTTTTGAACTGTATTAATAGATGCGTAACTCTGCACATTGTCAAAATCTTTGACGCCCGATTGAAAAATCCCCACTACTTTTAATTGAAAAATATTTCCCTTGGAAGTGGTAATTTGAACGGCATCGCCAATATTTACCAATAATTTTTCCGCCAATCCTTTCCCCAAAATAATACCATTGTTCACTTTATTCAAATCGGCAGAATTGCCACTGGTAACGTATTCGTCAAAATGGTACAATTTTGTTTCCTGATTAGGGTCAATACCAAAAATACTAGCCGTGATGTCAATCGTTCCATCATTAAAAAAAACCTGTGCGGTTAATTTTCGAGAAAGGCCCAAGACTCTCGGATCTTTTTCAATAGCATTAATGATGGCATTGCTATTGTAAATAGATTGTCTATTTGCATCTGCTTTTACGGAACCAATAAAATTATGGACATTGGTATCATTTAATTTATTGATAGGCTGTTCTATTTTTGGAGTAATATCGTTGTACAATTTTACATGAGGCGTTCTGTTTAAAATAAGCCCGTCCAATAAATCATTTAACCCCGACATAAAACTTAAGAGGGTAATAAACATGGTAATACTAAAAGTTACTCCAATAGCTGCCACCAAGCTTTGTTTCCACCTTGCCATTAATAAGGACTTCGCAATATTTATAAGTAACCTGGTTCTCATTGAATGGATTTAACAAGCTCGTCATTAACGCTAATGCCAGAGAGGATTTCCACTTTTTCATAATCCATGAGTCCCACTTTCACTTTTCGCTTTTCTTTGTTTTTCAAATAAACATATTCATTGTCTATTAAATAACTTCTTGGAATGATCATTGCTTTTTCTTTAACCTGAATTACAATGTTTGCTTGTGCACTAATATTTGGGAACAAATTATCTGGCTTATTCGTAAATGTTGCATCCACTTTAAAAGACTTTAATTTCAGGTTCATTAAAGGATATATTTTGGTTACGACGGCCTCAAATACTTTGTCTTTATAACTATCCATGGTAATGTATACTTTTTGTCCCGCCGACATTTTTGATATATCATATTCATCTACCTGCATTTCTACATAAAATTCATTTGCATTGCCAATAATGGCTATAGGCAACTGTGGTGTTGCCATTTCTCCCGCTAATTTAGAAATGCCATACACCCTTCCATCTATTTCGCTTATTACTTTAAAGTCATTTAATAGATTAGAAGAAATAGCGGCACTATTTTTTGATTGCTTAGATTGTAATGCAATTTGTTTTTTTAAATCATTTAGTTTCAAATTGCTTGCATTGTATAAATTGCTTGCATTTTTATATGCCAGTTCTCTTGTATCTAAATCGTTTTTGGTTCCAATTTCACTGGCCCATAATTTTTTCTGTCTTTCCAATAAAGAGCTTTCGTTGTCTAATTTTGATTTTGCTAATTCTACCTCACTATTTGCTTGGGATAATTTTTCTTGATTCGCATTATCGGAAGAATAATTTTCTAATAATTTTGCATTTTCGTAATTTAAAGAGGGGGCGGCATTTGATAATTCGATAATGACTTGTCCCTTTTTCACCAATTCACCTTCTTTAACCAATATATTTTTAATAATCCCACTCGCTTTTGCATATACTTCATATTGGTTGCCGCTTTTCACGGTGCCGGATGCGAATACCGATTGGGTTATTTTTTCAATGGTCGGACGTATACTTTCCTGTTTATGATTACAAGACTCAAAAACAGCCATTGCTATAAAAAGTAGTAACAGATAACGTAAAAAATGCTTCATAAGTAAACCGTTTCATTTATATATTGTGCTATGCAAATCAATCCGGTATAAAGTTAATCTATTTATAAAAAAACAGGCAAAAGGATTTCTCTTTTTGCCTGTTACAATTCGTATGTTTAAACCTGAATTAATCGTCTAGATCCTTACCTATATTAAGTTTTAAGAATGCAGCTCTTCTGGGTGCAGGCACAATGGCATCCACTCCTTTTAATCCCTTCCATAGCACTTCGTTAAATTCATGGTCATTAATGCTGTCCTCTTTTTTGAAATTAAAAAGTTCACTTTTTCTTTGCATGGCAGAAGTGCGTGTGTTTTTTTCATTGATATCCCATTGCAATGGTTTTGCTACAAAACCCAATGGATTCGCAGTTTTTTCAAAACATCTCCAAGCAGTGTTGGCGCCAGCATCATGTTGACTCATGGGTTGTAATCCTAAAATCATTTCAATGGTTTTAAGAAAGGAAGTGGTCGTATAGGGGGTATGGTCTACAAATCCTCTTTTAACAAATCCCCCAGCAATATAGGCGGGACTTCTGTGTGCGTCCACATGATCAGGTCCATTTTGTGCATCGTCTTCTAAAATAAACACCACCGATTCATTCCAAATGGGACTTTTGCTTAAATATTCTACAAACATACCAACCGCTAAATCATTGTCGGCAACATGCGCATAAGGGGAAGGCCTTCCTAACTTCATTCCTTCGGTATGATCGTTAATTAACCTTAATGTATTTAATCTAGGTACCTGATTGATGGCTAGTAATGAATCAAAATCTCTTTTCCATTGACCAACGCGTGTTGTATCTCTCACTTTTTCATCCCAACTAGTATAATAAGGGCAAAAATGGTCTTCTAGTACAGGGATATTGGGTTTATAATTATCTGCAAATTCACCATAGGTTCTATAGCTAATGCCCGCTCTTTTTGCGAAATCCCAAATAAAGCCATTTTTATTATTGGCAATTTCTCTTGTGCCCTCTGCATCATAATTCCCTCCTCTGCCCCCATAACTGGTTACCCAATTTTTTTCCAAATAATCTGTGGCATAGCCACCAAGAGACCAATTATGACCATCCGCACTTACTTCCCCATTCACATAAAAATTATCTAAGAGTACAAACTCTTTTGCTAGTGCATGCTGGTTGGGTGTGATTTTCTCCCCAAATAAACAAAGGCTGGTATCACCATTGCCCATTGGTAAATCGCCCAATACTTGGTCATATGTTCTATTCTCTTTTACAATGTAAAAAACATATTTTATGGCAGATGTATCGCCAATTTTTTGTGGAATTACCGATCCTATTTCAGCACTTGAACTTTGCTCTTTTTCTTTAGTATAGGGGGTGTTTTCGTAAACTGCTTTTGAATATAATCCTAGTTGTTTGTCGGAAGGGGTATTAATAATACTCATTGTTCCTTTCATTAAGCCAGCAATATATTCTACATCTTTAGTTGATTTTAGCAATCCCTTTTGAACGCCTATTTGTGCATTTTTTTTATAAGGGTCTGGTCCTAGTGGGTTTGCAAAAGAAGAAAAGCCTTTGCCATTGGTTACATATATTTTTTGGCCAATCGTTTTTACGGATGTTGGATACCAGCCTACTGGAATAAACCCTTTCGATTTACTATTCCCAATTGCTGAAACATCAAATACGGCTAGACAGTTATTGTCTGCATTGGCGATGTATAATGTTTTTTCGTCCGTACTTAATGCAACTCCATTGGTTGTAGAACCATATGGCGCATTTGGATACAATGCAGCATTTAAGGTTTCTATGACTTGTTTTGTTTTTGTATTGATAATAGAAACGCTATTGTCATCGGAATTGGCTACAAATAAATACAAGCCATTTTTTGTAATGCAAATATCGTTGGGGTGACTGCCCACTTCAATTTGATTGGTGATTTTTCCTGTTGCGATATCATATATCAATAATTTTTTACCACCCCAACAAGAAATATAAAGCTCTTTTTTATTGCTTGACAACATACAAGTATAGGCTTCGGCCGGTAAATTTACTTTGGCGATAACTTTTTTTGAATTTAAATTAATAGAATACAATGCATTGTCATCTTTGGTGACTACAAACAAAACATTATTGTCATCAATGCAGATTCCTGCGGGTGAAATTTTGTTAGGCCACTTATCACCTAGTTTAATGGAGTCCAATAATTTTAATTTATTTCCTGCAATTGCATATTGTAAAATCCAATTGTCATTACCCCCCGATGCGTATAAATATTTTTCATCCTTACTAAATGCTAAACCTAGCCAGGCTTTATCAACAATAATATTGTCTTCGATTTTATCCGTAAGCGTATTGATCAACTGTATGGTTTGTGTACTTTGTCCATTATTGGTAACCGCCATCCATTTTTTACTTTTAGAAATTGCCATATTCAAGGGAAGGTCTCCTAGCGGTAAACTTTCTCCTGCAGGACTTAAAGCCCATCCAGTGGGTAATATTACTTTTCCCGACGCGTTTAAATTTTCTTGTGCTTGTATTTGCAAACAACAGAATAGTAAACCAAAAACGTAAAATATTCTTTTCATAAATAATAAATTATACTACAATGTAGCGATTCTAATGCAAGGTGGTGCTACTTTACGATGAACTAATTGTTAAGTAAAAAATTGCTTGGAAAGCAACTCGTACCAACTTATAAGTAAAAATTACTTTAAAAATAGCGTAGCTATTTTATGTACTTCTTCAATGGGATCATGCTCGTTTCTATTGGTTAAAATCACCACCATTAATTTTTTATCTGGGTACAATCCAGCTGAATTTCTAAATCCAATCGTACTGCCGTCATGATATGGATGTGTATTGCCCATAAAATCTTCTACATGCCATCCATATCCATAATCTATTGTGGTTCCATTATCTAATTTAGTGCTAGACCAGGCACGTTTTTGCATAGAGGGGCTAATAAATCTATAAGACCATAATGACTTTACCCATTTTGCATATTCTTCTACATTGGTGTAAATTCCGCCATCCCCCAACACCGCACTAGTCATACTTTGATCGGTTTGTACCCAAGCACCGTTTTTGTAACTATGTCCATATGCCCTATTTGCAACAATGGACTTTCCTTCCTCAAAAGCAACACTTGTTTTCATGCCAATTTTCTTGAAAATATTTTCTTTTAAAAATTGTGCAAAGGGTTGTCCACTTATTTGCTCTACAATAAGAGAGAGAATGGAGTAACCTGTATTACTGTATTTATACTTTGTACCTGAAGGAAAGTATAAACTATCCGTCATATACATAAGTTGCATACAATTGGTATCATGCAATTGAATCATTTGATTGGCTGGCATTAAGTCCTCGTAATCTAATAATCCGGAACTATGGGTTAATAAATCTTTAATTCTAATGCCTTTCCCATATTCAGGAAAACTAGTAAAATATTTGGTAAGAGAGTCGTTTAAAGAAAGCTTGCGTCTTTTTTCTAATAACAAAATAGACATGGCTGTAAACTGCTTGGTAACAGAAGCCAATCTAAAATTAGTATTGGTTTGAATGGGCTCAGCTGTTTCGATATTGCCAATGCCATACCCCTTTTTAAAAATAATTTTATTTTTTTGAATGACTAAAACACTTGCGCCCGGTTCCGTTGGCGAATTATATTTTGCCATAATGGAATCAATAGTCTTTGTAATTTGTTTCTTTGATTGCGCACTGAGGCTTACACTCATCATTAACAACAAAAGTCCGAATACTATTTTTTTCATAATAATTATTTATTCCACCAATAAGTTAACTTTAATACCACTGCTCTATTTTTTACAAATACAGGTCCGATATAATAATTGTCGGTGTAAACAATAAACAAATCGGAAACAGGTTTATACCTCCATTGAAATCTGGTATTAAAGTTAATGTTTTTTGTTTGCTCATTATATTGATAAAAGGCAGTAAAAAATATTTTATGGGTCATGGTGATATCTACTTTAGGACCTAATAATAAAAAATGGTTATTTCCCCAAGGCTGTGGTAGATTAATTTTATTGTATGTAACCGCTAAATCAAAATTAATAAAGGGCTGTATTCTATAACCCACATTTCCCGTAATACTCAATAATTGGCCATTGGCGTAATAACCGCCCGTTCTTGCTGACAAGGCAAATGTGGCCTGGTGCTGAGGAGCAGATATCCAATCCAAGCCAATGCTACTCCAACTATGTTTGGTATTTGCCGCAAGTGTCTGTTTTCCAATACGGGTGGGATCAAATGGTGCCAATAGTTGTACATAATCATTTTGTAAAACGCCTGCAATGGTGCTTTTGTCTCGAAAAGTAACTAAATAAGTAAATAGCTTAGTATTATCGGTGCGGGCAAAATCCATATCGTAATAATAGGTACCCATTAACTGCGGGCCGTGACTTAAAATAGATCCACTTTTTGGGAAAAACAAACGGGTGATGGAAGGTGCAATTTTTACATAATTGTTTCTGGGCACATAGCCCACTTCTGCATTAAAATTATTGCCTACAATTTCATGTTGCCAGGAAACCGTCCATTTCCGATTGCTATACTGTAAATTACCTGCGTTTAAAAAGTCTTTGTTACCTGGTTTATTTGATGAAAATGATTTTATAAAAATAGTTTTACCCGACCATAAATTATTGGAAGGCGCAATTAAATATTCAAAACCTAAATTCTTATTATAAGGTGCGCCAGGATCTTGAAATACACAATTACAATTAGGATTTGCAGCAGCAGGCGCTTTATATTCAATAACAGTTTTATCAATATAGAAAAATTCGATACTAGATTTCTTAAATAGCTTTCTTTGAAAAGCCAAAACTGCAAAATTCTGAGCCAAAGTATTATCATTCGTGTTTTCGGCAGTTTTCATATCCATGACGCCAATCCGCCAATTCTTGTTAATACGTCCACTCATTCTAGCGCCAAAATCAATATTTGTATTTAAGCCAATGCGTCTAGAGAAAAAAGGACGCACATTGGCGAAACCCAAATTGGCAAACAAGTCGGCATTCTCTAAAAAGAATTGTCTTCTTTCCGGAAAAAATAATTCAAATCTGCTTAGGTTCGTTACTTGTCTGTCTACTTCTACTTGAGAAAAATCGGGGTTCACTGTTAAATCCAAATTGAGTGAAGAGGATAAGCTAATTTTTGCATCCATTCCTATTTCTCTGCCATAACTAGCAGGCGTTGCTATTTTACCTCCATCTGCATTGGCATATTCTTTCCCATAACTTGTTTTAAAATAGGGAATCAATGAAAAATTATTTTGATGTGCGGGTAGCGCCCGGTCCCAAACTAAACTACCCGTATAAGATAAAGAGGATGTTGGAAAATTTCTTGGCATCGGTGCCCAGCTTGATTTTTCGGTGGTCTTTAAATCGTTTCTACTAAAATTAATACCCCATTCTTTTACTCCATTTTTATATCGAATAGAAGTAAATGGAATCGCTGCCTCCCAAACATATTTTGTAGCATCATTAAATACGGCACTTGTCCAAATATTATCCCAGTTTAAATCCACACTGCCTCCATCAAACATGGTACCATCCCATTGCGCTCCAACTGCATTCGTACCAAAAGCAAAACCATTGGTTAAATCCCCATAGGTATCAATGAATAAAAGAAAGTTATCGTTTTTTCCAAAGTTCCAATCTCTTTTTAAAGACTCCACCATATCCTTTCCCAGAGCGGGTTTAAAACAGGTAGCAAGAATATAAATATTTTTTTTATCGTAAGTCATTCTTACTTCTGTTGGCAAATTGGCCACGCTGGTATCCATGGGAAGTACCATCCCAAATTTTTCAGCGACTTGAGCATTTTTCCAAGCCGTTTCGGTCATTTTGCCATCAATAATGATACTATCGCTTGCTTGTTTAATATGATACTGAATATGGGCATTCTTTTTTTGCGCAAAACTGAGGGTACTTTTTAAAAAGAACGCGCCGACAAATATTAACTGTAAAAATTTCAAATCATTGTTTATTAAAGATGAAGCAGAAATCCTGATGGATTTTCAATGGCTAAATTTAAAGTTTTATGTGTAATTAAATTAGTAATATCTTTAAATGGTAAAACTTAAGTTATGTCGTATAATCGTCGAAAATTTTTAGGGTTGGCTTCTATGGGTGCCGCAAGTATACCCTTTGGTAATAAAGTAGCAGCTCAATCTAAGCAAAGCTTAGAGATCGCTGCGGAATTCAAACCCAATATTGTTCCTATTTCGGTGGAGGAGAGAAAATTAAGAATTGCAAGGGCTCAAGAATTAATGAAGCAACATAAAATGGACGCCATTTTTTTAGAAGGCACTACTTCCTGCTTTTATTATACGGGTATGCGATGGGGACAGAGCGAAAGAACCTTTGGAGTGGTGATTCCAGCTGAGGGGGATATTATTTATATAAGTCCAAAATTTGAAGAAGATAGAGCCCGTGAATTAATTGTAAAAGATTTTGGAGCGGAAGTGCGTTGTTGGGAAGAACATGACAGCCCTTATGCACTTATATTAGCGGCTGTAAAAGACCGCGGCGTTGTGCATTATAAAATTGGCATGGAAGAAAGAGTCCGATTTTTTATAGCCAATGGAGTAAAGCAATTAGCGAAGGGCTTTGAAATAGTAGACGCAACACCCATTACGGCGGGTTGTAGAATGATTAAGTCAAAAGCAGAAATTGCACTCATGCAAATTGCCAATGATGCTACTATTGAAGCCTATAAAATTGCTTTTCCTACTTTGAAGCCAGGCATGTCACAGTCAGAATTTTCAAATAATATTAGTAAGGCATTAAAGACAGTTGGATTTTTGGGAGGCGCAATGGTCATTGTTGGAAAATACTCGGCATTGCCACATGGAAGCATTGTTCCGCAAACCATTCAAGAAGGGGATGTTGTTTTGATTGACGGAGGTACCAGTTGTGAAGGATATGCTTCCGATATTTCGCGAACCATTGTGTGTGGTAAGCCATCGGCAAGACAAATTGAAATTTGGAATTTAGAAAAGAAAGCACAGGATGCAGCTTTTGCAGCTATAAAAATAGGGGCACCATGTGAAGTGGTAGACGCGGCCGCAAGAGCCGTGATTGAAAATGCAGGATTCGCAAAACAATATCAACTTCCGGGGTTACCTCATAGAACAGGACATGGCATTGGCTTAGAAGGACATGAGTGGACCAATTTTGTAAAGGGCAATAAAACGCCTATTCAAGTTGGGATGTGCTTTAGCAACGAACCCACTATTTCTATCCCAGGTGAATTTGGCATTCGCTTAGAAGACTGTTTATATATAAGCGAGGACGGACCTCATTATTTTACTAAACAAAGTATTGCCATTGACCAGCCTTTTGGATAGGTTTAAAATGGATGCTGAACTTAATTTACTGTGTACATGCTTATGGAAGCAGCTGGTGTAGCAGGCCTAGAAGGGGTTGCTGTTGTTGAGGTAGTCCCTTGTAATGCGGTGTTTACGTTTTTTACACTAAAGAACAGTTCGATATAATCATTGGCATCTAGTTCCAATAAAAAATTATTATTGATCGTATTTTTTATTCCTGAACCTTGAATGATATACGTGTTGTTGGTATAAGCAATGGCAGCACTATTTTTTCTAAACCACACTATTATTTCATCCGCGCCAGCATCGGATTTTATAAATTGTAAATGATAGTTCACCTGAAAAATGCCTGCTTCTAAGACCACTATTCTTGTTGGATTATTCGCAGTGTTGTTAGCAATACTTATTTTATTGGCTATTTGCTTAAAATTAAATTTAACAGGCGTTGCCGTGGAGGTAAAGGCAGTTTGTTTTGCGGTATCATAAAAAACGCAATAGTAGCTTTTCGGTATCATATTATTTAGTGCGTTTATTCTATTAGATAAGCCGGAAGTATCCAAACTATTTAACTTGTTATTGATTCGGTTAACCAATCCTGTTGTATCGCTACTATTTAATTTAAAATTTATTCTGTTAGATAATTTAAGCGTATCAGCACTGTTTAATTTTAAATGAATTCGATTGCTTAAAAAAAGGGTATCTGTTTTTTTTAATTTATCGTTCAATGCAATATTAACAGCATTACTTGCGGGCTTTAGGCTGTCAGGTGTATTGTTTACCTTTTCTAAACCTAGTGATTTCAAAATATCAATTTTGTTTGAAACCCCTGTGCCACCTAGTTCTATTGGTACAATACTTGTTATCATTTTTGCTTCTTGTGCATAGAAAGCGTAAGGAACGTAATTTATTTTTTCAAAGCCAGCTGGTAAAAAATGTAAACTATTATTAGGGTCTACTTCCACCTGAAGGTATTTATCTTCTTTTTGCCATTGAATTAAATCAAAGACACCTATTGTAATTACTTTTCCAGCTTCTTCCACCCCGATATCCGTATAAAACAATCCAAGCACATTGGTAGTTACCGACTTTATTTCCTGATATTCAATATTGGACCTGAGGGTGTCTGTTACAATAGAAATTCTTAAAGTGATTTGCTTTTTAGCAATGATCATGCCACTTTCAGAACGTGCAATGCCTTGAAAATGCATTCCTTTATTATTTTGTGCACAAACACCATTAAATAATCCCAAAGCAAATAGAATATAAAATGTTTTTTTCATAATCAATATTGTATAAGCTTGTAAATTCTTTGCCGACTGTATAAATTCGCGATCTTATATTGTATATAAACCAAGCAAATAGGGGTACTTAGTTTTTGTATTTGAATAGTTTGTTCAAACTGCAATCCCGAAAAGGGTCCCTGTATATTTTTAATCACCACACCATGGCTATCAAATATTTGTATCGCCATGATATCTAAACCATCTAGTGCGCAGTAAATGCGAAGGGTATTATAAAAAGGATTGGGGCCTACTTTTATATGCAAGCCAAAACTGTCCAATTGATTAAAAAGAGAAACTATATCATAACTACTTTGTAAATAACCAGTAGACAATAGGATATATGGAGTATGATTAATCTTAAACGTACTTGCCATTTCACCCAATCCCCAATCTATGCGCATTTGATTTGTATAAATAGTGCCTCCAATGCTGTTAATAGTATGGGGATCTATCTGTTGAAAGCTAACAGGTGCCGAATATTGACTCAATCCCTTTATGCAATAAAGGCATGCTAGTGAGACGATACAACATTTTGTACTTCTGTGATAAAAATAGCCATACATTGAAATGCTCATTTTCAAATATATGGCTAACTAAAAAAGTACTTTCCGAAACAGTAAGAAAGCGCTTTTAAAAAAAACTACTTTTTCTTTTTTGCAATGGTATCAATAGCCATTACCAACTTATCTAATTCCTGTATACGTGTATAAACATGTGGAGTAATGCGCACGCAACTAATATTTTCCCATACAATACCTACTGTATGAATTTTATAATTAGAAAAAAGCGTACTATCTAATTCACCCGGCGTCATACCATCCACGCTCACTCCGCATATTGCACAAGCATATTCGTCTTTAAATGAGGTATGAATTTTTACCTTAGCTATATTTTGTACGCGGGTAGCCCAGTAATTTTTTAAGTAACGAATACGCTCTTCTTTCCTTTTACTGCCTATTCCATTTTGAAAATTAACTGCTTCACCAATCCCTTGTTCAATGGGAAAGCTACGTGTACCAAGCGTTTCAAACTTTCTTATATCTGTTCCATTGGGCTTGTCATTACATACCAATGGCCATATCTTTTCAATCTTTTCTTTTTTAATCCACAGCATCCCGCTCCCAATGGGTGCAGATAAAAATTTGTGTAGGGAAGTTCCATAATAGTCACATCCTAAATCTGGAATGTTATAATCTAATAAACCAAAACTATGTGCACCATCCACAATGGTTTCAATACCATGCTTCTTGGCCATATCTGTAATTTTTTTAACCGGTAAAATTTGTCCAATCCAATTAATAATATGGGTGATATGAATAATTTTTGTCCTAGGGGTGATTGCTTTTTCAAATCCAGCTACAATTTCTTCATCATTTTCAATGGGGAACTGAAAGCTAATTTGATTATACACAATACCATCTCTTTCTGCTCTTTGTCTCCATGCATTAATCATATTGGGATAATCCTGCTTAGTTCCAATGACTTCATCACCCGTTTTTAAATTCAGGCCAAAGATCACCGTGTTTAAAGCTTCGGTCGCATTTCGGTTCACCGCAATTTCTTCGGGGTCTGCGCCTGCTAATTGGGCTAACTTATATCTTAAGGG
>Ga0209550_10005114_pt1 | contig 12339 bp, 12 predicted proteins | sample LauGreSuBDMM15SN_2_FD_187567 | JGI IMG/M metagenome (GOLD analysis project Ga0209550, IMG submission 187567) | Freshwater lake microbial communities from Lake Michigan, USA - Su13.BD.MM15.SN (SPAdes) (version 5) | ecosystem: Environmental > Aquatic > Freshwater > Lake | place: Lake Michigan... | reverse complement strand
GTAGCCTGGGATAAAGCCATTGGGTGTTCCAAAACCCACTGTGTAAACCCTCACACCCAAATCGGCTGCCTTTTGCGCAGCCACCAAAGGGTCGGGGCCCGTGGTTCGGCGTCCGTCGGTGAGCAACACAATGGCACCCCCCTTGTATGAGCCAGGCGGCTCTGGCGGACGTTCTGCAGGCTTGGGTTTGGCATCTAGACTTTGCGCTCCGCCCGACCCCTGATGACCTTGCAGGTTGTAGCCAAAAGGGTTGGGGTTGTAGAGCGCAGCCTCCAAATCAATGCCCGCATCGGGTCGCAATGTGCTCAAGGCCACCAAAAGGCCACTGCCTGTGGCCGTTCCGCGCTGCAATTGAAATCGATCGATGGCGCCAACCAGTTCGTCTTTGTCTTGGGATACATGCTGCACGACTTGCGCATTGCCAGCAAAGGAGACGATGCCAACACGAACATTGCGCGGTAAATCTTGTAAAAATTCCTTGGCCGCCTTTTGAGCCGCCTTGATTCGGCTGGGCTCTACGTCCTCTGCCAGCATGCTTCGGGAAACATCCATGGCCATGATGAGGGTCATGTAGTCGGCGGGCAATGTGACTCTGGCCATGGGCCGCGCACTGGCCAACAACAACAGCGCCACGGCCAAACCGATCAAAGCAGGCGGAACATGGCGCCGCCAAGGTGATGGCAATGCCATGTTTTGCAAGATCCAAGAAACCCCCGAAAACACGACCACTTGCTGCCGTTTTCGCCTTAACAGCCACACATAAGCGGCCACCAAGAGCGGCAAGAGCAAAAGCGACCAAAGCATGTGGGTGTGTATAAATTGCATAGCCAATAGGGTTTTCGCAAGATTCGCCAATTTACCATTGAAGCTTATGTTATGGTTATTTGATGAAACGAGAGGCGGTTTTTAGCAAAAGCCCGCGAACTGTGGGTTCGGTCTCGCACACTGCTGCGGAATCAAACACGCCCACATCTTGGCGCGCCAAGCTTCGGTGGGATTTTGTAGCCGTCTTCTTGCTTGGCGTCCTTTTCAGTTTGTTGTTCATGGGAGTTTTCCTCATGCAACGCAACGCGCCTAAAGCGCTGACCCAACAAGACATTGATGGTGCTGTATTGCACACGCTGCAAACCAAAGAACTGCCCTCAGCCAGCGCCAAAGCGGCGGCATCTGTGCAAGGGGCTGTGGTGCATGTTCAGTCCTACGTAGCCGATCCCAAAAACAAAGACCAAGACAAAGAAAGTGGTGTGGGTACTGGCGTGGTCATCAAAGACGATGGCACCATTTTGACCAACTTTCACGTCATTGCGGGTGCCAAAAAATTGAAGGTTACTTTTTTTGACGGCACCGAAGCTGAAGCAACGGTTGTTTCGGTGCAACCCGAGAAAGACCTGGCCGTGATCAAGCCGCAGAAAATTCCAGATGATCTTGAGCCCGCCATCTTAGGCTCCAGCCAACAGCTTCTGCCTGGCGACATGGTGGTCGCCGTTGGTTTTCCCTTTGGTATTGGACCTTCGGTTTCTTCAGGTGTTGTGTCGGGGCTCAATCGCCAATTTAAATCGCCAGATGGCACGCAAGTGCTGCAAGGTCTAATTCAATTTGATGCCGCTGCCAACCCGGGCAACTCAGGGGGGCCCTTGGTCAATATGTCGGGCGAAGTGGTTGGCATTGTGACCGCCATCTTGAATCCAACTTCGGCCAGAACCTTTATTGGCATCGGCTTTGCCACCACCATCGAAAGTGCAGGCTCTGCGGTTGGCCTGCCACCCTTTTAATTTTCGGAGACAACACCATGACGCGTTCAAATGAAGCTTGGCGAGGTCACAACACCTCTCCCCAACTCAAAAACCCCGCCGAAGCTGCGGCCCTCATGCAGCGAGTGCTTTATGAAGTCAAGCGCGTGGTGGTGGGACAAGATGTTTTTTTAGAGCGTGTGCTCATTGCCCTGTTGGCGCAAGGCCACCTGCTTATTGAGGGCGTGCCTGGCTTGGCCAAAACCCTGACAGTGAACACGCTGGCCAAAACTCTGAATGGCCAGTTCAGCCGCATTCAATTCACGCCTGACTTGCTGCCCGCCGACCTGGTTGGCACCCGAATTTTCAATCAGCAAACCAGTCAGTTCAGTACCGTTTTAGGGCCCGTCTTTACCAATCTGTTGTTGGCTGACGAAATTAACCGTGCACCCGCCAAGGTTCAAAGCGCCTTGCTGGAGGTCATGCAAGAAAGGCAAGTCACCATTGCAGGGCAAACACACCGTGTGCCTTCGCCGTTCTTGGTCATGGCCACTCAAAACCCCATTGAAACCGAAGGCACTTACCCACTGCCAGAAGCGCAAGTCGATCGCTTCATGATGAAAGTTTTGATTGACTACCCCTCCGAAGACGATGAGTTTGTCATTGTCCAGCGCGTCATCGCCGGCGGCGCACAAGTCACAGGCGTTGTGACACCAGAAGATTTGCAAATGCTCCAAGCGCAATGCCGACACTGCTATGTAGACCCCAGCCTGGTGCACTATGCCGTCAAATTGGTTTCTGCCACCCGCTTTCCAGAACGCTATGGGCTAGACAAACTCAAAGGTCTTTTGAGCTTTGGCGCCAGCCCGCGCGCTAGCATTGGCTTGATCGAGGGGGCACGTGCACTGGCACTTATGCGCGGCCGCGATTATGCGCTGCCGGAAGATGTGGCCGACTTGGTACCCGATGTCTTAAGGCATCGTTTGGTGCTTTCTTACACGGCCTTGGCCGAAGGCCAAACATCCGAAGCCATCATCCAAGAAGTGATGAAAGCCGTGCCTATGCCAGACAAGCCCTTGGCGTCGAATGTCCGCTGAAGCCTTGTTGCAGCAACTAGAGTGGACGGTTCTTCGTCGGCTCGATGGCTTGCTGCAGGGAGATCACAAAACCTTGTTCAGAGGTGCAGGGCTGGAGTTGGCCGACCTGCGTGAATACCAAACGCACGACGATGTTCGGCACATCGATTGGAATGTCACGGCGCGCATGCAAACGCCCTATGTCAGAGAACATCAAGAAGATCGAGAAATCAGTGCTTGGTTTTTGCTGGACCTCACAGGCTCCATGGATTTTGCAAGCGCGGCCCAAAGCAAACGTGATCTCATGTTGTCTTTTTTGGCCATCATGGCCAAGTTGCTCATGCAGCGTGGCAACCGAATCGGCGCGCTGATTCTCAGCCCTACCGAAGCCGCTGGTTTTAAATACATTCCAGCCAGAATGGGTCGGCGTCATTTGCTGCATGTTTTGCACACCGCACAAACAACCGGCGTTTCAAAATCCCCGCACCAAACCGATTTGAACCAATGGCTTGCGCGTGCCAATGGCCTGCTCAAACGACGCTCTTGCGTCTTTGTGGTTTCCGACTTCATGGGCGAATTCAATTGGGCACAGCAAATGTCACACTTGGGCAGGCGGCACGATACCGTGGCAGCCAGGCTCTACGATCCAGTTGAAATGCAATTGCCCAATGCTGGCCTCATGACACTGCAAGACTCCGAGTCGTCTGAGCAATTGCTGCTAGATACAGCCAATCCAAAATTCAGAAAGCGCTATGCCCAATTGGTTGAGGAAAGAGAGATGCAACTGCAAACGACTTTCTCTCAGTCGGGTGTCGATGCGCTAGAGCTTTCAACCAACGAAGACATTGCGGCAGCCCTGTTGAGATTTTCCGAATTGAGAAAAAGGAGACTTTGGCGTGCCTGACCTCAGTTCCATTTCTTTTTTATGGCCCCTCATGTTGTACAGCGCCATCTTGGTGCCGGCTTTGGGTCTTGGCTATGCCTATGTCACCAAACGCTTTCCGCCTATTATTTTGAGCCTTGGTTTGGCCATGCTCTGTGTGGCCATGGCCAGGCCGCAAGCCGTGTTAGTGGCCCCCTTGCGCGAAGCCACCGTGATGCTGGCATTGGACACCTCAGGCAGCATGCGCGCCAAGGATTTAAAACCCTCACGCATTGAAGCAGCCCAACAAGCCGCACTCAAGTTCATCGAAAGCAAGCCGGCCCGCTTGCGTGTTGGTTTGGTCACCGTGGCAGGCACTGCTGCCTTGGCTCAGGCCCCTACAGAGGAGAAAGACGCACTTCGGCGCGCCCTCGAAAATTTGCCCCTGCAATACGGCTCTGCACTGGGCTCTGGGTTGTTAATTTCCTTAGAAGCCTTGCTCCCTGGCTCGGGCATTGATGCGCAAAAAATCATCAATGAATCTGCCGACAATGGGGGCCCTCGAAAACCAGCCGACTCAGGCAAATCCTTGGACGCCTCCAAGCCCAAAGAAACAGAGGCCTCTGCCAGCCGCGGCCGCAACATGGCCATCGTGCTCATGAGCGATGGGCAAAGCAACATGGGGCCGGAGTTGATCAAAATGGCCGAGCTGGCGGCCTCTCACGAAGTCAAGGTCTACACCGTGGGCATTGGCACGCCCGAAGGCGATGTGGTTCAGATTCAAGGCCGCAGCATGCGGGTCAAATTGGAAGACGAAGCTTTGAAGAAAGTGGCCAACATCACTCAAGGGACGTATTACAGGGCAGACAGCACAGAGGGTCTGGCCAAAATTTATGACCAGCTGGGTTATCGGTTGCGATTTGAAAAAAGAGCCCTGAGTGAAATCACGTCTTATGTGGCCCTGCTGGGCATGGCGTTCATTTTGATGGGGTGTCTGCGCAATTTTTCCAGATTCGGCCGTATTATCTAACCTGACCACCTTATGCAAGACAACATTCAGCGCCACATCCCTTTAAAAGGGGCCTCTAACTTTCGCGATCTAGGTGGTTATGTGGGTCATGAAGGTCGCCCCGTCAAGTGGCGCACTCTGTTTCGCTCAGATCATTTGGCCAATTTAGAGGCTGAAGATCTGGCTCAATTGCAAAACCTCGGTCTTCAACGCGCCTTCGATTTCAGAGGCGTTCAAGAGAGTCAAGCACAGGCCTACGAATGGCCCGATATAATGCGGCACAGCCTGAGCATTGAGCCAACGGTGGTGCAAAGACTTCAAGCCCAGCACCTCACAGGCAAGCCGCTCACGGCGGCCGATGCCTTGGATGCCATGCAAACCACCTACCGCGATTTTGTAAAGTCTGATTCGCACCGCTTTGCCCAATTGTTTGAGCACATGCTAGACCACCCAGAACCGCTGCTGTTTCATTGCACCGCTGGCAAAGATCGAACAGGTCTGGCAGCGGCACTTATTTTGAGCGCCTTGGGCGTCTCTCAATCCGATATTTGGCACGACTATCTCTTGACCAACCAACTCTACAAACGCAACAGCACCGGCGCCAGCACCCTGTCGCCCGATGTCATGAAAATTGTGTGGGAAGTTCAAGAAAGTTTTTTGAATGCGGCTTTGGATGAAATTCAAACCAGGCACAACGGCATTCAAAATTATTTGCACAGCCAATTGGGCTTAACGCCTGCTGCGCAAAGCAAACTGCAATCGCTCTATCTGTCCTAATTACTGGCCTAACTATCTAGTCAGACCGTCTAATCTGAATTAGCGCGCAAGAGGGTTGACGCACGCATCTTCCCCTTTTTTCTTGAAACAAGAGCAAGTGAGCGCATAGGACTTCATCGTGCCTTTGACCACCGGCATGCTGGCGTTTCGGGTGGCTTGGCCAGGGATGGCAAATTTGGGCACAAATACTTTTCCCACCAATTTGCCCGTGTTGAGCTCAACATTGGCTGCGCCGCACTGAATAGGCCCTTTCAAACCATTGCTCAACTCAAAAATAAGAGTCTGATCATCGTCCTTGGCCCAACCTGCATTGACCTTCACTTTTTGCAGTTCCAGCTTTGACAATGGAACGTCCGTGAATTCCTCAGATGAAAAAGGATTCCATGCATTTGCAGAGGTCGCAATGAGGAAAGCAAAAAAAATGGACATGCACCGCATGTCCAAATTTTAAATCTAGTTTGAGATCAGAACAGAATGGCGCTGTGAAGCAAATTAATTCTGATCTGACCCCAATTAAAAGATATCAGAGGCCAATCTTGCCGCCGTCGTTTTTGGTAATGACCAAGGTGGCAGAGCGGGGGCGTCCGGCAGGGCCGTGAGCGGCTGCCAAACCACCGCCATTGCCTGGCCATTGGCTTTCTAGCGTGAAGGAGGCTGCTGTGCCTATTGCAGTTGTGTTCTCACCTGGGTGCTGAATGTTGACAAAAATCGTTTTGCCATCAGCCGTCTCTGTCAAGCCTGTTACTTCGGCACCCTTGGGGGCCACCAAGAATCGACGCAGGCGCGACTCACCCAAGATACCACCAACGAAGGTTTTTGTTGCGGTGTTGGTTGTAGAGGTTCCAGAGATCAAAGTGTTGTCCACATAGAACTCGCCACCATCACCCACTTTACCGGGCACCGATGCCAACAACATGCAATTGGTCTCGTCTGTGAAGGCTCCGTCGTCGGTTTGAATCCAGCAAATACCTGTGCTCTTGCTAAACCACAAACCATCTGGTGAAGAGAAGCTGTTGTTGGCTGTCAACTTAGAAATGTTGACATTGGAGGGCATGTCTTCTTCTGCGCCAAACACAAAGATATCCCAATTGAAGCCCGTGGCTGTGGCCAAGTTGTCTTGCTCTTTGAAACGAATAATGTGACCGTTGGGGTTGCCTGAACCCTTTTTGCCATCTGCGTCGTTGTAAGAGCGTGGATTGGCACCGTCTGCTGAAGCGGGCGTACGGTTGGAAGCACTGTTGTTGGTCAATGCAAAATAGACTTCACCGTTGGCATAATTGACAGCACCCCACTCAGGACGGTCCATTTTGGTAGCGCCCACGGCATCTGCAGCCAGGCGTGTGTGAACATAAATTTCAGCTTGGTTGGTGAATGTAAATCCAGCTGCGCCAGCATAAGACTTGATCATTGGGTTGTTGATAGACAACTCAATCCACTCGCCAGCACCAGTGCTGTTGAATTTAGCAACATACAACTTGCCTTCGTTGAGGTACTTGTTGCCTGCTGCCATACCGCCACCAATGTCGGAGGCGCTCCAGTTTTGAGCTGTTACAAATTTGTAAATGTACTCGTTGCGGCTGTCGCAACCCATGTAGAAGGCCAATGGTTTGCCCACCACTGGAATGCTGCACACTGCAGCCTCGTGCGCAAAGCGACCCATGGCCGTACGCTTGGCGGGTCGGGCTGTTGGGTTCAGAGGATCGATCTCAAGGTTGTAACCAAACGTGTGGGGTTCGTTGCGGAAATCTGCAGCAGCCGAGGCGCCACTGGCAGAGACGTTCCAACGCGAGAAGCGGGAATCTGTGTCGTCCAGGTCGGTGGGTGTGTACCAGCCTTGTCCGGAACCTGCCGTGGCTGTGCTCGACAAAACAGCATTGCTCACACCATAGCGCTTGCGTGAGGCGATGGTTTTTGCATCAGGCAATGTGGTGCCAGTAGGCATGTTGAAATAAACAGCCCAGTTTTCTTCGCAACCCAAATAAGTACCCCAGGGTGTAATGCCATGACCGCAATTGTTCAGAGTGCCGCGGGAAGTAGCGCCGGTGGTGTCAAAACGTGTGACAAACATGGCACGAATATCACTTAAATGCGCTGCTGGGCCTTGAACGTCTACCAAAGTTTGTGGTGTGATTCTGCGATTCAAAGCAGAATCGAGGATGTAGCCTGTTGGTTTACCGCTGCTGTCCAGGCTAATCTCTGCCACAGAAATTCCGTGTAAGTTGATTTCCTTCAGAACTTCTAAACCTGGGCGTGTCTTCACATCCCAATCGCCAAATTGGCTGAATTTTTTACCATTCGTGCCGCCCGATGTTTGTCCTTTGGGGTGCAATAAATGTGAGTCAGCAGAGCTTTCATGGTTAACAGCCAACACGGCTCTGTTGGTGGCTGTGGTGCTGTAGCGGCCGTTGCTGTCGATGTAGAAAATGTCCATGCCGTCGTGGTGATCACCAACGCGCATATTCCAATCGTCTGTTTCCAAACCTTGGTTGGAGTAAGCAGGCACACTGGTGGTCAGACGGTCGCCGGTGGCATGCAGCACTCTCACGGTGTAACCTGCAGGAACAGTTACTTGGTCTAGGATGCTTTTTGTGACGGCATTGAAACCCAAAACATTGGCAGCTGGCAGTTCGGGAAGCGTTGAAGGGCTAATGCCGCAACCCGGCAGCATGGGCAAGGCCATCATGGAAGCCAAGCCAAGACCACCCCGCAAAATGTTGCGGCGTGATGGGTTCTTGAGGGCTTCTTTCAGAACGTCCTGAAAGTGGGGGTTGTTGGAATTGTTGTAGCTGATATCGTCGTTGATAGGCATTTGATGCACTCCTTGTTGAAAAAAACAATAAGGCAACTATTGCAACAATCTGTGACAGATCAATGAAGAGATAATGAAATTTTTAAGTACTTCAAAAATCAAACCAGTGCTTCGATTTCTGTTGTGAGCATTCGTGATACTGGAAAAATCAGTGAAAACTTAGACCCTTTTCCAAGCTCACTCTCAATTTTCAACTCACCACCATGACGTTGCATCACGTGCTTCACAATGGCCAATCCAAGTCCAGTGCCACCAGACTCTCTAGAGCGGCTGCGGTCAACTCTGTAGAAACGCTCGGTGAGTCGAGGCAAATGCTCAGAAGCAATGCCGGGACCTGTATCAACCACAGCCAGTTGAACTCTTTGATCGGACAAAATTTCCCAAGTGGCTGTGATGAGTCCCCCTGCAGGGGTATAACGCACAGCATTGTTAATCAAGTTGGAAATAGCACTGTGCAACTCTTTGGCCGCGCCCAGCAATTTCAACTCCTGCGGCACCACAATTTGAATCACATGCTCAGGCTCACCCTCTTCTCTTTGAGCAGCAGAGAGGCCTCTGGCTTCAGCTTCAATCGTTGACATCATGCTAGTCAAATCAACAGCGTCGTTGTTTGAGGGCAAGCTGTTGCCCTCCAACTGGGAGAGTATCAATAAATCATTCACCAAGTCTTGCATTCGGAGTGCTTGAACCGCCATCAGGCCAAGATACTGATCTCGCTCTTGCTGTTCAAGCGGCAAACTCTGCAAGGTTTCAATGAAACCACTCATCACCGTCAATGGGGTTCGAATTTCGTGTGAAACATTGGCTACAAAATCGCGCCGCATGGCGTCTGCTTGTGCAAGTTCTGTTACGTCTCGGGTGAGTAGCAATTGGCGATTTTCACCGTAATTATGAAGTTGCACAGACAACTTGACCAACTTTTGGAATGATGAATTTCGCCCGTCAATCACCACCTCACCAGCGTGGTCTTCGCTGGCCATGTATTTCTTGAAAACAGGATCTCTGACCAAGTGAACCACATGTTGCATGAGGTCTCGCTTGGCATCCATTCCCAAATGAAGCGCTGCGGTTTGGTTGCACCACTCAATTTTGCCTTCCGGATCAAGCAACACCACGCCATTGGGAGAGGCTTGAATGGCTTGCAAAAAATCTTGCAAACGCTTTTGTTCAGCTTGGGTTTGGCGACGCTGATCATTCAAAATACGGCGCATGCGATCTATCAGGTCGCCCCATATTCCGTCCATCTCTGGCGGTTGTTGAACATTGTTATGGCGCAACCACACCGCAATTTTCTGACCCTTCCACAAATCGATGAGAACTGTGAAAAGGCAAACCAAAGATGCGCCCAACAAGTGCCCATAAACAGGATTTAGCCAATAACCTGAAACAGCAGCAACAGCCATCCAGAAGAACAGGCTCAGGGTGCGAGGAAACATAATGAAAACTGGCTTATTTAGCCAGCAGTATTGATAGTTTGCGTCATTTCTGTGAAGCGATAACCCGCTCCGCGAACAGTTTCCACCATATTACCAGCAGCGCCTAGCGCTTCACGAAGTCTTTTGACGTGAACATCCACCGTGCGTTCTTCAATGAAGACGTGATCGCCCCAAACCCGGTCAAGCAATTGCCCACGGCTGTGAACACGTTCTTTGTGGGTCATGAAGTATTGAAGCAACTTAAATTCTGTGGGCCCAAGCTTCAGAGCCTGATCTTGAAAAGTCACGCGATGCGTGTCTGAGTCCAAAATCAATTCACCTGTTTGGACCCTGCCTGTTGATTGTTCAGGCGCACGTCTTCGGAGCACCGCTCGAATTCGAGCCAACAACTCCTTGGTGGAGAATGGCTTGACGATGTAATCGTCGGCACCAGCGTCCAAGCCTGCAACGCGGTCCACTTCGTCACCTCTTGCAGTGAGCATCAAAATAGGGATAGGTTGAGAACGCTTGTCTGACCGCCACTTTTTGGCCAGCGACAAACCACTCTCTTTGGGCAACATCCAATCGAGCAAAATGACATCCGGCAGTACGTCATCTAGCTCTTTTTGAGCGGTTTCACCGTCCATGGCCCAGATGGGCTGAAAACCATTGTGACGTAAATTGACTGCGATCAACTCAGCAATCGCAGGCTCATCCTCCACAATCAATATACGCGGTAGGCTTCTCATTGGACAGCAGACTCCACATCGGCCAAGGCAATGTGACGAACATCAGCACCTTTCACCACATAGATGATGAATTCTGCAATGTTCTTGGAGTGATCGCCAATTCGCTCAATGGCTTTGGCTACAAATAGCAAGTCCAGGCTGGCAGAAATAGTGCGTGGGTCTTCCATCATGTAGGTCACCAATTTGCGTACAAAGCCATCAAACTCTGCGTCAATCAGATCGTCTTCTTTCAAGATCGAGACAGCCTCTGTGACATCCAAGCGAGCAAATGCATCGAGTGCTTTTCGCAACAAGCCTGATGCCAAGTCGGAAGCGATACGGAGTTCGGAGGAAGGCAAAGCACGTGCGCTACCACTGCTGATAATGGATTTCACCATGCGTGCAATCTTCTCTGACTCATCGCCTGCGCGCTCCAAATTGGCGGTGATTTTAGAAATTGCAATCAGCAAGCGCAGGTCGCGGGCTGTGGGTTGACGACGCGCAATAATGGAAGATAAATCACGATCGATTTCGACTTCCATGGCATTGACTTGGTCTTCAGTTGCAATGACCTGATCTGCCACTTCCACATTGAACTGAGACAGAGAGAAAACGGCATGCCTGATTTGCGTCTCAACCAAACCGCCCAGTTCTAAAACTCTGCTAGATACACTGGCCAACTCTGCATCAAATTGGCTTGAGATATGCTTATCCATGATTGTTTTCCTAATTAGCCAAATCGGCCAGTAATGTAGTCTTCAGTTTCTTGACGCGCTGGTTTCATGAAAATTTGGTCAGTTTCACCAAATTCGATGAGCTCACCCAAGTACATATAGGCAGTGAAGTCTGACACACGGGCAGCCTGCTGCATATTGTGCGTGACAATGGCCACAGTGTAATCAGCCTTGAGTTCAGACACCAGTTCCTCTACTTTGGCTGTAGAAATTGGATCCAACGCCGAGGTAGGCTCGTCAAGCAAAATAACTTTGGGCTTCACGGCCACAGAACGGGCAATGCACAATCGCTGCTGCTGTCCGCCAGACAAAGACAATCCGCTTTGACCTAATTTGTCTTTCACTTCGTTGAAGATGGCAGCCTTCGTAAGAGCCCACTCCACACGGTCGTCCATGTCAGAGCGGCTGAGATTTTCATACAGACGAACACCAAAGGCGATGTTGTCATAAATGGACATTGGGAAAGGTGTGGGTTTTTGGAAAACCATACCAACTTGTGCACGAAGCAAATTCAAGTCTTGGCTCTTGCTTAGAATATCTTCACCGTACAACTTAATTTCACCCTCTGCACGTTGGCCTGGGTACAAACTGTACATGCGATTGAGAGTTCGCAGCAGCGTTGATTTTCCGCAACCTGAAGGGCCAATGAAAGCGGTGACTTTGTTTTCGGCAATGTTCAAATTGACATCCGATAAGCCTTTGAACGTTCCGTAGTAAAAGTTCAAGTTGCGAATTTCAATCGCATTTTTGAGATTCGTATTGTTGGTATTTGGCATGGTTTTTTTCAATCAATTAGCTTTTAACTTTTTCGCGGAAAAATACTCGCGCAAGAATATTGAGCAAGAGCACCGTCAGGGTAATTAAAAGGGCTGCACCCCAAGCCAACTGAATCCAGTTTTGATACGGACTCATGGCAAATTGGAAGATGACCACAGGCAGATTGGCCATGGGCGCTTCCATGTTGGTGCTGAAGAATTGGTTGTTTAGCGCGGTAAACAAAAGCGGTGCAGTTTCACCACTGATGCGAGCAACTGCCAACAGCACACCAGTGATTACGCCACTTTTTGCGGCACGCAAAGTAACCATCAAAGAAACTTTCCATCTGGGAGCACCCAGTGCAAAAGCAGCTTCACGCAAGCTACCAGGAACCAAACGCAGCATGTTCTCAGTGGTACGCATGACCACGGGAATGGCAATCA
>Ga0209550_10005112_pt1 | contig 12340 bp, 11 predicted proteins | sample LauGreSuBDMM15SN_2_FD_187567 | JGI IMG/M metagenome (GOLD analysis project Ga0209550, IMG submission 187567) | Freshwater lake microbial communities from Lake Michigan, USA - Su13.BD.MM15.SN (SPAdes) (version 5) | ecosystem: Environmental > Aquatic > Freshwater > Lake | place: Lake Michigan... | reverse complement strand
AAAGTAGAAGCATTGACGGAATCTACCATTTTCTGGTAATCGATAACTTGACTATCAATTAATAATACATTGGTATAGATGGCTTGACCGGAAATATCGGGATAAATAAGGGGCTGTGGAATAATTATACCGGGAGGGAAATCAGGAGGTTTCTCCGGAGGGAAAGAATCAGACATTTTTAGTTGTTTTTTTGTTATACTTTTATGTCTTTTATTTACGAATTTTTATTTTGTAATTGTATGAAAAAGTAAGGGAAAAGGTAAGGGAAAAAGGGGAGTTAAGGGAAAAAGGTCATTTGAGATAATTCTTTCATATATCGTATTGAAGAAGATTCCACTAGTAATCCGTTGGCATAAACGCCATAATTCATATAACAATTTTCATGTTCTAGGGCAAAATGATAAATGATATATTCGCCAGATGGAGTATAAACATCTGCGTGTTTTTCGTCCATACAAGCAGGAAGACGATATTTATTATCTGTGATAAAAATATCACCCATTAATGTATTGGTTTGTTCGCGTTGTTCAGGGGAAATAAAATCATCTACTAAAACGGAATGACAACCTGTCACAATCAAATCTTCGAAAATTTCGGGGTTTTTGGTCGTAGAATATTTATATAATTGTCCTTTGACACGTTCTCTTTGTGCCGGATGATGAATGGTTCTAAATCCAATAATATGAATAGGGACAAATCCGTGACGGAGCGTTTGGATACGGTCGCCTTTTCTTAGATATTGGATTTTGACATAGCCTTCATCGGTTAAAATTTGAGTATTATGTAAAAAACATGGGGGAGATGAAAGAGGGGAGGGAAAAGAAATTTGAGCAATTGTTCCATTTTGATCGTTATTTATATTATTATTATTATTATTGGATACATACATGTATTGATTGGGAATGTCTGCTGTCATACCATACGGGATGTCTTTTAATAATCCACTGTTATACCCATCTACAAACATAATATAATCAATTGGATTCGCAATGTTAATTTTAAATATGTTTTGGTTTAAAAAATCTATAACATAAAGATAATTGTTTTGCGAATCAATTATCATACTAGTATTTGCGTATCCGTCGATTATACCTGTCAATGATGACCATACAGGTGTGTTTATAGTCGGGTCAGATACTAGTATTCGAGTAATAAAAGAAAAATAATCATTATAATTGTCTGGATAATAAAACACAATTCTCGAAATATAAATATATGTACTTGTAGGGTCAATGGCTATTCCATTGATAAATATTAAAGATTGAATTGAACCTGTACTTGCTATACTAGTAATCGCAGCATTTATAGCATTTGTATAATTCTGTGTAAAATTTGACCAATTATCGATGTATCCTTCAATAGGTTCAGATATAGTAATTCTAGATACAGATTCTCTATAATAGTTTGTAATATATAAATATGTATCAGTATTATCAATTACCATGTAAGCGAAATCTTCAGTAAAAGCTGTTTTTATTATTGTAGATTCAGCCGGATTTTCTATAGGAATTCTGTAAAGATTTGTAGAAACAGCAAACATAGAAAGAGCATACATATATGTATTAGTAGAATCAATCACCATACTAGTGATAGCACCACCAAGATTCGTACACCAAAATTTTACGTAAATAGTTGGATTTGATAATAAAATTCTTTCAATACTACCACTACCACCATTAAGTTCATTAAAAACATATAAATATGTATTTGTAGGGTCAATCACAATAGCACTTGGACCGTTTAACTCTTGTCCAGCAGCATTTGCCCAACTCGGATTATCTAGCAAATATTGATAATATTTAATGGTTGTAGAAAAATAAATCAATTCAACATCTTGACTCGTAGATTCTAGCACCCAATCTCCACCATATTGAATATTACCAGTTTGATTATTTGATGCTCCTATGATGACATTAGTATTTTGTAATAAAATCGCATAATACGCTTCCCAATTCGAATAAGTCAATGTATTACATGCTAAATAATCAATGTTTTTTATTTGAAATTGAGTTATCAAATTCAAGATAAACTGAACATTTTCACTATAGGGTTGTGTTTCATTCTTTGAAAACAGAGGTTGGTTATCAAAAAATTTTTTGGTTTTTCCAAAAGTAAAACATACCCCCAATCTTTCAATGGTCGTGAAATGAGTTTGTAAAAGTTCCAATAATTCCGTTTTCTGTGAATATACGGAATACACAATGGGAAAGGTAGAAGCGTTGACTGAATCTACCATTTGCTGATAATCCGTGACTTGATTATCAATCAACAAGACATTGGTATAGGTTCCTTGTCCGGAAATTGTTGGATAAATAAGGGGTCGTGAGATTGTTTTATTAAGACGTAGATAATTAGGAGCAAAAGGCATTTTTAGTTGTTTTTCGTTATACTTTTATGTCTTTTATTTACGAATTTTTATTTTGTGGTTATGAATTTCCAATTACAAAACCGAATTACAAAACCGTAAAATAAAATAGAAAATCTTAGTGGAAAATATAAGGGTCGAAAATCAACCAAAACAGAATAAAATGAGTGGTCCTACTGTATTTGTATCCGTGGCGAGTTATCGTGATAAATATTGTAGTCGGACTTTAGAATCCATGTATGAAAATTCCGCCAATCCTGCCAATTTAATTGTGGGGTTATGTATTCAAAATGCTGATGGAGATGAACCATGTTTTTTGAAAAATCCGGCTTTAGCCCCTTATAAAAATAATATTCGTACTATCAATTTGACACATTATGAAGCCAAAGGGCCAACCTGGGCGCGTTATCTTTGTACAACCCTGATGCAAAACGAGGATTATTTTCTTCAAGTGGATTCGCATACTTTATTTGATAAAGATTGGGACGCCAAATTAATCGCGATGGTTACGGATATTAAAGCGAATACTTCTTCCAAAGATGTGGTCCTGAGTCATTATCCACCATTATATGAAGACCATGGTAACCCAAATCGCGACAAACAAACCGTGGATACCATTTGCCAATCTTTTTTCAATGAACGTGGAATGGTTTCGTTTTTAGGCGCGGAGGGGGTGGATATGAAAAAATATAAATATGTCCAGACACCACATATTGCGGCAGGTATGTTTTTCTGTGAGGGGAAATGTATTAAAGAAGTTCCCTATGACCCTCATTTACCGAATTTGTTTGTAGGAGAAGAAATCTTACATTCCGCCCGTGTTTGGACCAGTGGATATGATATTTATACACCTCAAGAAAATGTAGTCTATCATTTATATACACGCGCAGACCAGCCTCATGTTTGGGATGATAAAAAAGAGGATTATAATGACGAAGATGCTTTCAATAAAGCCAAAATGATTTTAGGATTTGACCAAAGTGTCGAAGGTAAAATACCAAAACATGTGAAAGCGAATTTGGATAAATATGGATTAGGGACCAAACGTTCTTTGAAACAATTTTTCGAATTTGCCGGGATTGATGCGAATAAGAAACGTATTGTTAAGAATTTTTGTCCACAACATAATGGAAAAGTGACCAAAGACGAATCCGAATCCGCCAAATTGGAAAGAAAAAAGAAAGAAGAAGCAAGTGGAAAAAAAGAAGGATTTGCCGGATTAGACACGGATTTATCCAAATTAACTTGGCAACAAATATTATGGAAATTGTTTTGGATTTTCCTGATTTTTGCCGGGTTTTTGATAACTTTTGAATATAAATTTAAAAAATATTTTTCCCTTGTTTTCAAATATGGAAAATAGTTTTCGAAATTTAGGGGGCAATAGAATATATAAAGAAAATTGTATAAGATTCAAAGAAAATAAAATGATTCCCAATTATGAACCTTCAAATCCCATAATTGAGAGCCGCGATGAAATAATCACAAATCCAATATTTACCAAACCCGTTGTGCCAAAAATACCTTCTTCTGAAAAAAAAGTCAAATTTTCCGAACCGGTTCCTCAAGAATATGTCGAAATTACGCAACCGGTTATGGACCGTGTTCCGCAAGATTATGTCGAACAAACCGACGGATTGGATAGCGAACAACGTAAAATCATTTTTCTAGATAATTCCCAAAAAAGAGGAGGGTTTTCGGAAAAGCATGAAAACACCTATTTAGGAAATTCCCCTGAAGCTTATTTATTTTTTGGTACATTGAGTGTCCTAGGATTATTTATTGTATATCGTACCATGCAAAATTATACATAATGTTCTATAACAAAACCGCAAAAATAAGAAATCACATATATGTATATATAGCCATAGAAAAAACGAATAGAAATGTCATTGGCAACCTTTAAAAAAAAGACGCAAACAAAATATAATAATAATTCAGTAAGTCAAGGGCCTCAGGGGTTTAGTTTAAACGGTGTACATCGTAATCAAGGATGGGTTGGACAAGATTTACGTGGAAGAACTTTGGTGCGGACATTGAATCGCGGTGGAGCAAATCGGGGTCACGGAGGTTGTTGTGGAGGGTATCCTAATAAATTGGTGATTCCTTCCGAAATTCGCACTACGGAAAATGCCAATTATGTAAAACCCTCTTCTATCAATACACTTGGATATTTACATGAACGTTTTCCTTTCATTCATGGAGGAACAAATGTTGTTTGGCAGTCGGATGATAATCACGGGGTAGGTGACCAAGGCAGTTATCTACAACATTTGAATCAACAAACCATTGCCTGTATTCAAAATGAATTTGTGGACGGAGTGGATGGTCATATAGATAATCATAATTATGAGAATGTAACTTGTCCGCAAGCATTTTATAGAAATACCAATTATAATGATATCCGTGTTTGTAAACAAGACCATACCATTAATTACACCAAACCATTGGAATCAGGTATGTATACTTTGAATTTTAAAAGTGCTTGTTACCACGTTGATGCTGATAAAAATTTCGGAGCTTCTAGACGTAGTTGTTCTCAATGTGCGATACGTTAATAGTAGTCATAGATTTGTGCGAGTTTCTATTTATTCTACATTTATTCTACAATTTAGATTTAAAGATAACTTCGTTCATTTAATATATATATATGGAAGAACCGGAATCTAGACCCCTTCGTATAGAAGATTTTTTGGAAACAAATACGAAAAATACGAAAAATAATAAACACCATTCTTACGATGATACTATAGCTAAGAATCAACAAGAATTTGGTCACAGAAAAAGAATAAAACCCTGACGTACTGGAACAAAAAGTCAGCAACAAATAGCACCTAAAGGGTTTAAAAAGGGTTTCAGAGGTTAAATCATGTATTATATGTAGATGACGTAATTTAATTCATTTTGAATAATTGACGACATATCATTTTTAACCATTTATTATATTTCCCAAAATATTACACTTTCCAAAAAGAAAACGTGGAAAAAAATAAAAATTGAATTTGCGATTTTTTTTGTTTGTCAAATTACACAAACAAAAAATGACAGTAACAAGAAGTAAAACGAAAGAAAAACATCAAAATATTCCTAGAACCAAACGAAATATTCCTAGAACCAAACAAGGAATCAAACGTAAATCCTATGATAATGTCTATTATGGACGACCAGGTTATGAGTTCGCTGTATGGAATTTGGCAAAAACAATTCCAGGAAAAGACCCGGCCGAATGGCGTAAATGTCGAATGACTGGAAAAGTGATGCGTTATTCTCATCGTGGTAAAAACGAGAGTGATTCGAATTGGGACGTTGACCATAAAATTCCTAAAGCCAGAGGTGGTTCCGACCATATTTGTAATTTAGAAGCTATAAATTCATCTAAAAATCGAAGTATAGGGAATTCCATGGACGATAAACCCGAACAAGTTGTGAAATATTTTGATGCGATTCGCGAACATCGTGGAATTCAGGATAAGGTACATCCAGGTTTCAAATGGAGAAAATCCATCATTGGGAAGATGTTTTTGGTAAAAGCATCTCCTAGAACCAATCCCGAACTTGCTACCATTTTAGATTTCGATAATCAAAGTGTCCGCATTGCTTGGAAATATACCAATTGGGAAAAACGATTACCTCTAGATGCTAGATTATTTGAACCTGTTTCCGACGGTCGCCCAACACGTAATGGTTCGGTAGCATAAACAAATAGGCAAGAGAGAGAGAAAAGGTAAGGGAAACACACATAAAAAGAACTTAAAATAAACAACATAACAAAAATGTCCTCCTCTTTCGGTTTCGTCATGACTCGGCATGTAAATTCAAAAAAAACCAACACTTATTGGCAAGAGGCCTATCGTTGTATTCGAGAAATCTATCCGTCGGTGTTGATATTAATTATCGATGATAATAGTAACAAAGAATATCTTCAAATGAGTCCTGAATCCCCTATTTTGTCGAATGTTTGGTTGATTGAATCGGAATATGCGGGTCGTGGAGAATTATTAGCGTATTATTATTTTTGGAAATATAAACCTTTTGAAAAGGCGGTGGTAATACATGATTCGGTATTTATCCAGAGCCCTTTCAAAACGTTTTTTTCTTCCAAAATAGAGGAAATCAATACGGCGCGGTTTTTATGGCATTTTTATCATTTGTTCGACCAACCGGAAAAAGAAAAGACGTATCTAATGGCTCTAGAAGGGGCTGGATGTCCGACAGATATTGTAAATGATTTGATTTATTTTCATAGGGGGTTACAGAATGAATGGTTGGGTTGTTTTGGTGTAATGTCAGTGATTGATTTGACCTTTTTGACGAATTTAGTGGAAAAATATGGGTTTTTTCATTGGTTTCAAATGGTATTTTCCAGAAATGAACGTTATATGATGGAACGTGTATTCGCAGTGTTATGTTGTATTGAAGACAGAAAAGCATGTAATTCGTTATTGGGAGATATTCACGAGACACCACGGAATTTCCATTTTGAATGGGAGGATTATTTGAAAGGGGAATGGAAAAAAGAGGAACAAATGACGCGTCTTCCCTTATTGAAAGTTTGGTCAGGAAGATAATATAATAAAGAGATAATTTCAAGAATTCTAAAATAAAGAATCCGAAAAATTCGAAAAATCCGAAAATGTTTTCTTCTTTTCAAGAAAAAACGTTTCAAAAAATAGAATCCCTGTTTTCACCCGGAGCCAAAAAGGTAGAAACGAATGTATCTGGGGCCATAGAAATAAAATCACAACCTAAAAAGAAAATGGGAGAATATCCTACCACTGTGAAGAATTCCATAGAAATTGAATGTCAAGGTAAAAAATACGCCTATCATTTAGGAGAAGTATTGAATAAAAAATGGGATTTATCGGAAATATTGGAAACACAAAACAAAAGACAGAAAAAAGTATTCGGAGGAGGAGGGGGCTATGGATTAATATTGAGAAGGGGTGGGGCGGCCGTTGCTGCGGTTGGTGCTGCTACTGCTACCAATGGAATAGTAAATGAATCTATGGCCAAAAAGAAAACGCCCATTACCCTTCGTTTTTGCCTATTTACCATCAATACAAAAGCAATTGTTCCTTTTTTGGAATTCTGGTTGGAACCCAATCGGGAAAATGTATTGAGTTTCCCGGAAACGACGTTTTATTCTTATTCCGAAGTGGATGAGGAAGAAGAACACAGCGAGTTTTTAGATGCGTGTCGTAAGAAATTTACGCAAATGAAAATCTTCAAAGAGGACGAAGACGCTGAATTTTTCACCACCGAACGTATGGAACGCGATTATCATGGGTATATAGTGTCACCAAATGAAAATAATGTGGTTTACGTATTTTATCAAATTCAACCGTCATTGGGGGGAGAGGTAGTAGGCACAAACGCAATTATCGATGAATTTATGAATCGTGGGAAGGTATTAGATAAACCGGTGAATCCCAAAATAAAAACATTGTTTTATTCGCATCCGGAATTATTATATATTTATGGGTCTCCCATTAATCCAATCGATGCGTTGATTTATAATGCTAAATCGGAATATAATCCGTCCGATGAATCACCTCAAGAAATACCCTATTGCCTCTATTTATGTAAAGATAAAGCCGCTTTTACGGAAGAAGACCATGAAGGGAAAAGTGTAGAAACCCTTGTTGGGAGTTTATTTGGAGTAGAAGAAAAACATTACTTATCCCCCAATAAAAAATACAAAGTATTCAAAAAAGAGGAAACCGAATTACGAACGGAAGATGAACATGGATATTTTTATTATTTTACCAATGAAATTATGGGGGAGGAAACGAAATTGGTGAAACGTTATGCGGTTTTTGTATATAATACCGATTATCGTTTGAAACAATCAACCTTGGAATATTTGAAATCATTGAATTTAGACAAACGTTTATCTGGATGGAATTATTGGAAATGGAATTTTAATTTCGGGGATTGGTTCAAAGGGAAAAATGGGTCGCAACCAGTTTCGAATACTCCTTTGACTACTACTATTACGGAACCTCAAAAAACAGTATTCGAAGAATCCAAAGGAATTGAATCGGAAATAGATAAAATAGGTGAATCCATTATCGAATTTATTGAAAAACCTGAACCTAAACCCGAATCCGGAGATATTGACCCTGACGTAGATGAAATAGGCAAATCAATTACAAGAGCAATCGAAGAAAAAGAAGAACCTATTTCAGAGCCAGAAATGGAAGCAACCGAAGAGCCTTTGTCCGAACCTGAAATCGAAGAACCTATTTCAGAGCCAGAACTGGAAGCAACCGAAGAGCCTATTTCAGAGCCAGAACTGGAAGCAACCGAAGAACCTTTGTCTGAACCTGAAACCGAAGAGCCTATTTCGGAGCCAGAACTGGAAGCAACGGAAGAACCTTTGTCCGAACCTGAAACCGAAGAGCCTAAAAAGACTGTATCCGAGGAAATAGAGGAAATAGGTGAATCCATTACCGAATTTATTGAAAAACCTGAACCCAAACCCGAACCCGGAGATATCGACCCTGAAATAGATGAAATAGGCAAAACCATTACCAAAACAATCGAAGAAAAAGAACCTGGACAAGAACCTGAAAGACAAGAAAACGACACACAAGAGCCAGAAACACAAGAACCTGAAACACAAGAAAACGAAATACAAGAACCAGAAATGGAAACCGATTCAGAAGAAGAAGAGGAAGAAGAAAAGCTGGAAAATATCCAAGAATCGGGGGAAACCATATACGCGAGTATTTATTTTCAAAGAGATTCCATCCCATTATGGTGTATTAAACATCGTTTATGTTTTACAGCCATTGACGAATTCGTGAAAGAAAAAATTGAAAAATAAAAATAAACAAATCTTTCTAGTACCTATTAAAAACCATGTCTTCTTCTCAAATTCAAATCAAAGACCCGGAAAGTTTTCGTCAAAATATTCGTCATAAAATCGGGGAACTATTTACCGAATTGGAAAAAGATTTGGAAAAACAAACCTCGATTTCTATCAATGTAGAAAAAGGGATTTATAATTTCGCCATTCGGGAATCCAAAATGAAAAAAGTATTATGTAAATGGGAATCCAATTCGTTCGTTCAAATTTATTTATCCCGATTACGTACTGTGTTATGGAATTTGGAATCCAATCTAGAACTAAGACAAATGTTATGTTCAGGAGAAATTACATCAGAAATATTGAGTAAAATGACACATCAAGAATTTCAACCCGAACAATGGAAAGAAATGATAGAGCGTAAAATGATGCGTGATGCGTCAAAAATTTCGGATAATACACAGGCTTCTACAGATATGTTTACTTGTCGTAAATGTAAATCTAAACGTTGTACCTATTATGAGATGCAGACTCGTAGTGCGGATGAGCCTGCGACCGTATTTATTACTTGTTTGAATTGTGGAAAAAATTGGCGTCAATAAATATGTTCGATTTGGTGGTGGAGGGGCTATAGAATATATGAATAAGGTGCGGGAAAATGTGAGGGAAAAGAAGGGAGATAAATACTTTTTTGATTTTATTTGTATTAAAATCAAAAATAACAGAAACCAGAAACCGGAAAACAGAAAAATGAGCGACCTGAAAGTATACATCTTTCAAACGGATAATCGAGGAATGTCCCCCGATTATCCTTTCGAATTTATTCCATTATCCATTCGAGGAAATCAAAAAGTATGTGAAAAAATGGGGTGGGAATATATGTTTCGAACAATGAAACCGGAATTTTATAGCGAAAATCATCCAGCCCTTGGTAAAATCTATATGGTCAATGAGTGGCTACAGGATATTTTATCAACCAATTGTGAAGAAGAAAGCAAGCCAATTTTTATGGTTTTTTTGGATACAGATGCTTGGGTACAAGATACGTCGCGTTTGAACCAATTCATCAAAGAAATGGCCGAAAGTGGGAAAAAAGGCGCGTTTTCCCGTGACCCGTATGTACAGAAAAATACCTATATTAACAGCGGTTCATTTATCTTGAAAGTGGATAAATCGACGTTAGAAATGTATCGTTCCTTGATTGATAAAGTACGCGAGGAACCTAGTCATTTACATGAATGGCCATGGGACCAACATTATGTGAGTCAATATGTATGGGAAAATCGAGAACAATTTTTGATTTTCAAGCCGGATATTTTGAATACTGGTTATGGGAAAATATTGAGACATAATTGGCATAAAACGTCTCGTAAAATACGGGATGATTTATATTTCCTATGTTGTTTTCCAATTATTTTGAACGAAGAGGCAATAGGAATGATGGAAGATGAATTGGACGATAAACCTTTTCCTAATTTGGAGGAGGTTGGTTACGATTATATGGATTTTGATTAAGTTATGGATGATGATATTATGATGAAATAGGAGAAAAACGGTTTGAAAAATATGTAAAATTGAATATAAATATAATAACTATTCACCTTGATACCTTAACTTATAAATGTCCAACATAAAAATAAATCAATATTCACATTCTTATCCAATTCATGCAAGAACACGTTTAGAAAAAGAAAGAGAAAAAGAAAGAGAAAAAGAAAGAGAAAGAGAAAAAGAAAAAGAAAAAGAAAAACAGGAAAAAAGTATGGAAAAAGGGGGAACTAGAAGATTTCCCAAAATGAACCGTCAATATACATTTACATGTGAACAAGATTTTATCGATATTAACGAAGGATTTTGTCCTAGATACGCTCTTTGTTGGTTAGATGAATATAATAAGGCACATTGGCCGGAAGGTACAGTGATACGCCATCGCGAAGAATATTTGAAAAAAAAAGATGTTCGGGAAGCGGAGGAAAAAGGGGGAATCGAGAAAAAAGCGGTACATTTCGATTTATTTCGTGAAATTATCCCTATTTTTGAAGAAAAAAAACTTATTTTTGATGATAGATTTGATGATAGATTCGACGATTTTCATTTTTATTTTTAGACTCTAAGGAAAGGGGTCATAGGAATATGTAAATACCGGTAATTTACATGTTCTTTTTTACGTTTTATACATTGCCACTTGCTTGCTTTTGAGTATTCGTGTTTGAACGCCCGAAACATTAAAAGGAAAAGGGTTTAGGGTCAGTTTTCCATCCTTTTGCCGGAATATTTCCAAAATAGGAATAAGGGTCCATTTTAGGTCCACCTTGGGCTCCAGGTTCATTTCCATAGAGTCCATTTGCGCCAGTGAAAACCGGTCCACTTGGGGAAGGAATTCCAGTACGTACACGTTGATTGTTTTGATTATAATAAGTACCATCTTTGTTTTTTATTAATATGGTGGAAGGTTTACCGTAGGAATTACTATAATCATTATTCGTACGATAACTTATTTCGGAAGGAGAATTATCGAAATTCTCTTTTAAGGAAGAGTTGTAAGAATTTTTCATTGTATTCACGGTTTTTTCAAATTGGTCCATAGTCCCACCAATACTGGTACCAGTCATGTAGACAAGAGGTTCGTTATCATAATCCGTCATAATCACATTTCCTAGAACATTCATTGTTCCGGCCAAATTTGTACCGCTCGTGACATCTGTATTTAAAACCTGATGAATATCCGAACCTACTACGGAAGCGACATTTTGAGTCATATATCCTACATTATTAAAAAAGTCGCCAATATCTGAACCAACTGTTTTTACACCTTGATTCAAATCACTGCCGACATTTTTGATTCCCTTTCGAATAGACTCCGCACTATTTTCAATATCGGAACCTACCGTATGTACAACTTTATGTGTTTTATCGCCGACCGTATCTACTACATTATTCGCATAAGAACCTACGGTACGAATGGTTTGGTCAATATCGGAACCAATCGTATTTACAACGGCATTGGCATCATATCCTACTGTGTTTACAATTGTATTTCCATAAGAACCTACCGTGCGAATACTGGTATCAATATCCGAACCAATGGTATTTACAACGGCATTGGCGTCATATCCTACGGTGTTTACAATTGTATTTCCATAAGAACCTACGGTACGAATACT
>Ga0209550_10005111_pt1 | contig 12342 bp, 8 predicted proteins | sample LauGreSuBDMM15SN_2_FD_187567 | JGI IMG/M metagenome (GOLD analysis project Ga0209550, IMG submission 187567) | Freshwater lake microbial communities from Lake Michigan, USA - Su13.BD.MM15.SN (SPAdes) (version 5) | ecosystem: Environmental > Aquatic > Freshwater > Lake | place: Lake Michigan, USA... | reverse complement strand
GGAATTGATGTTTATACTGGTGCGTTTTCCCATATCAATACCGATCAATTTATTGCTTTAGCAAAAGCAATTCCTAGCAATGCTATGGGGTTTGCTTTCCAGATTGCTCTTGAAACTATTTCTCCTGCTATTAAAGGTACTGTAGATGAATTATCGGCGAAAATTGCCGCAATTAACAATATGAACCTTAATTCGTGTGATCTAGCGCAAGGTCTTGTCGGGGGAGGAATGGCGTTAGCTGGAAAAACAGAAGCTTACTGCAAAACCACTGCAAATTCTCAGGGTTGGGCCACAGATTATGCTCGTGCTAAATCAGAATGTGGAACTGGCGGTAAATCTTCACAACACATCAATCAAGCTGACAGCGTTCATGGTGATCAAAGGCCTGTGAATATTAATATTGCGTGGGAAGTTTTAAAAAAGTCACAAATTCTTGAGGATAATCAAGAGGAATTAGCTCAATTTGTGCAAGCCCTCACAGGAACAATTATTATTAAATCGCCTGCAAACGATAATGTAGGGCCAGAAATTGCTTATAAATCCAACACAGCAATAAAAAGTGAGACTATCAAGGCGATGCTTGAAGGTGGCAGTATAACAATTTTATCTTGTGATGAAAAAGACAAGTGTCTTAATCCGACTGAAAAAACAATCAATTTAGCGCCAGAAAAATCCTTCAAAAAACGCATTTCTACAATCATGGGTGAAATGACCTCGAAGCTTGCTACTGGCCAAAAATTTGATGCAAAACACATAGACCTTGTCAACAAAACATCTTTGCCAATTCACAAAGCCATGATCGTAAGACAAGCTTATTTTGGTTCTTCTTCAGCGGCTAGTGGTATCAATCCAGAGTATTACAGCGCTCTAATCGCAATTGACATTTTATATAATTATTTAGATGAAATTTTAAAATCAGTTCAGGAGCAAAGCAAACAAGTAAAAAATTTCGATCAAGAAAACATCGATAAATTTCAAAGTGGTATTGAAAAGGTGAGGGCAGAATTGGCGCGCTATAAAATTGATGATCACGATTCTTACGACAAAGCTTTTAAAATTGTTACTGAAACACAGAAGTTGCAATCAATGCTCGCTTCGCAAATGAGCAATAAAATGCGTAGAAATTTAACTTCGGCATCAAAATTTTAATTTATGGAATTTATTACGATTGGAGGTGGGGAATATTATGTTGATATATTCAACGGTGTGGCCGCAATTGTAAAAAGTGGTGATTATTTAAGCATTTTTAAAATCGCTGCCACTATAGCGTTTTCAATGGCTTTGTTGAATGCGGCTATCTCAAACTCTCTCTACGACACTGGAAAATGGTTCATAACCACTTTTATCATCACGCAAGTTTTGCTTTATCCAAAAACTTCAATTCATGTTACAGATAAAACTAATCCTACATTGATGGGCGCACAAATTGATAATGTGCCATTCGTAATTGGCTACACCGCCTCAGCCTCAAGCCAAGTTGGATATTCGATGACAAAGCTTTTCGAAACAGTTTTTTCTTTGCCAGATGATTTGCAATATTCAGAAAATGGAATGATTTTTGGGGTAAATTTGATGAAGGCGATGATGCAGGCAAAAATTACTAATTCTCAGCTTGCTTCAAGCGTTGATAGTTTTACTAAAAATTGCATTTTCTTTGACTTACAATTCGGCATTTATTCGTTTGAAGATTTTAAAAATGCTGATGATATTTGGCAGTTTGTAAAAGATACGCAGGTTGAAAATCGTTTTTTTACTTATACTGCGTCCGATAATTCAGTTTCGTATCCCAGCTGTAAAGACGGATCACAGAAGCTTAATGCTGATTGGAATAAAGAATTTTTATCACCGAATAATTTAGGGTTTTTTGCAAAGAAACCAAATCTTACGCAAACATTACTTTCATCAGCAGCACCAGATGTAAATCAATATTTCCTTAATGTCTCAAAATCTTCGCAGCAAATATTGCAGCAGGCGATGATGATGAATGCAATTAATGACGCAGTTGAAAGTAACGAAGCAGAAAGTGATGTTCAACTTTATCAAAATACTCGCGCCGCGTTGCAAACAAAATCAACCTACCAAACCATAGGAGCTCAGGCTGGGGTATGGGTTCCAATTCTTAAAATTATTATTGAGTCAATTTATATTGCCGCATTTCCAATTGTAATTTTGCTATGTTTATTGCCAAACCTTGCAGGAAGTGTGCTGCGAGGATATTTAGGAACATTTCTATGGCTCGCAAGTTGGGGCCCGATGTATGCCATATTACATCGTATCGCAATGGGTCACGGCAAAACTTATGCAGTCGGTTTTGATGGGCTTACTCTTTACACGCAAGCTGGCTTAGAACAATCAATGAGTGATATTGCCGCAATGGCAGGCTATATGAGTATCTTTGTGCCAATGCTTGCAATGGGAATCGCGCGCGGCGGAGTTGCTGCAATGTCGAGCATGACAACATCTTTCATGTCTGGCGTTCAATCTGCGGCTGGCGCTGCTGCACATGAAGGCACAACAGGAAATTTAAGTTTTGGTAATGTTGGGATTGGTTCGCGCAGTGTTTCAAGTGGCTCCTCAATCATGAATGATGCAGGGCAAGTTACTCATCGCAATAATGATGGATCTTCTGCGATTGATAATAGTCGCGCCGAATCTCGCCTTGGCTTCGAACTTCGTGGCTCACAAAGAATAGAAAATTCGTTATCAAATGCCATTAGCCAAGAGCAAACTTTAGCTCATACGAAATCAGTTCAGGCACAACAATTGGCAGCACATGGGTTTGAGAAAGCGATTGCTAATCATCGCGCAATTGAAAGTTCACAAGGATTTGAGCAGAATTCTTCTGCGAGTGAAAAGGGTATGTTTAGCAGGGTTGATAATGCCTCTATTGATTTTGCGAAAGAGCGTAATATTTCACGTGAGATGTCGGAAGAGATCTTTGGCAATATAGGACTGAATTTATCTGCTTCAATTGGTGGAAAAACTGGTCCAGTTAATGTTGGTGGGGCGGCGGGATTAGAAGCTGGCGCGCGATTGGTGGGGAGAGACTCTGATAGTAATTTATACAAAGAAGCAGAAAGTTATATCCAAGCACGGCATCTTTCCAAAGATTTTGAAGCTATCAAATCAGCGGCCGAATCTAATCGTTTCAACATCACAGACTCAAATGGTGAATCACTTAATGAAAATTTTAGTAAATCAAAAAATCTTTTGGAAGAATCGGAAATTCATCGTGAGAATGCACAACGCTTAAGTGAACAACAACAACAAATCAAATCCCGTTCTTTTGAAGTAGATCAAAATTATAGTAATGAATATGTTCATTATCTTAAAGATAAATATGGTTCCATTCAAGCAGTGCTTGATATAACAAATCCAAATCATTTGGATAAATCGGCGCGAAATCAAGAAATTGAAGCTTTTGCTGCGATCAAAGAGAAAGAAATTTTGGGAGATCTCGCCAAGCCAAATTTTGATAATCAATATAAGAATGAAGCTTCTGCTTTGAAGCATCAACAATCTGCGCTCAATAATACTTATAAATTTTCTAATGGTACAACTCCAGTAAACAATTCTAGTTTACAACATTCAGTCACAGACAAGTTTGATAAAACGGAGCAAATTATTAGCGAACAGAAAATTGATAATGCGGTTGTGGCTAAGGTCAAAAAGGAGCAGGATGAAGGATTATAATTTATCTTCTGTAGAATGGACTGAACGGGTGCATTGAATCATGTGGGTCAAATAATCTTTTGCCCTTATGTAATTCACGACTCCTGGTTTGATACTCTGGTAACAACAAAATTGCAGAAAATAAAAACACAAAAAACATATTAAAGAAAATGTTATCAAGTGAGGTAAAGTGCACCATCAACATAGAAAAAATAGCAAGAAACAAGCAGGTAAAGCCAGCTTTTTTTCTGTATTTAATGAAGAATGTTCTGATTTTATATAAATTTTCTATTTTCATAATTTTTACAAATTCCGCGCAAAGTCTAATTGCTTCCTCCAACGATGCCTCTAAGGCTCATCAAAGTCAAGCAATTGGTATAATACGACTTGGATTTTCTCAAAATATTACAATATGAAAAATATCATCCGCGGCGGTCAAATCAGTTTCCACTCAATACGAATGTCTCTACAGCTAGTAATGGAGATGTTCAAATGGACAATGTCGATCACAGTTTGTGTAATGATTTTTTACCTTTTCCACAGGTTTGATTTATACGATTTAAAGACAATCCTAGTTTTTTACCTAGCTAAAATCAGTGCCGGCATTGGCCTAGAAAAGTATGTTTTTGAAATTGTAGATAGAGCTGGCAGCCTTACCAAGATTGAGGCGCAATCAATCACTCACAACATTAAAATCATCATATTAAAGAACAATTTCTTCGCTGCAATATTTCACGGGTTATTGATTGGGGTTATGTTTGCTTCCGTATTTATCGTTGTAATAGTTTATTTTTTCAATTTCAGAGGCAAAAAAATCGCAAAAGAAAAATTCATCCGTGGTGGAAAAATTGTTTCCAAAAGAAAGCTCAAAAACCTGATTATCAAATCTAATTTATTGAATTTTTCTTTAGATTCTTTGCTTCGCAAATCCTATAATTTAGCCAAAGTTCCATATCCAAAAGATGCAGAATTTCTACACACAATAATTCTTGGCAGCACAGGCACTGGTAAGACAAGCGCCATTTTAGATCTTCTTGATCAAATTAGAAAAAAAGGTGATAGAGCAATCATCTATGACAAGATGGGCAGCTATACGGCAACATATTACGATCCTAAAAAAGACATTATTTTAAATCCGCTAGATGCTCGCTCTAAATCTTGGTCATTTTTCAAGGAAATCAGAAGGGAGAGTGACTATGATTACATCGCCTCTGCCTTTATTCCCGAAAAGAAAGATAGCTCTGGCCCTTTCTGGACCGATTCAGCGCGCAGAGTTTTTGCGGTTTTTGCTAAGAAATTACAAGAAGAAAAAGGAGATGTAACAAATCAAGAATTCTGTGATGCGTTGCTAAAGTCAAACTACAAAATGATCGCGCATTTTCTAGCTGGAACCGAAGCCTCTTCTTTGATTAGCGCCGAATCAGAAAAAACTTCTCTTAGCATCCTCGCGATACTTGCCGCCTATATTTCCTCAATAAAATATCTTCACGACGATCCAAAAGAAAATTTTTCAATCAGAAATTGGATTGAATCTGAAAATAATGAGCAGAATGGATTTTTATTTATTTCATCAAAGGGCGATCAGCATGAGAGCTTGAAGCCATTGATTTCAACATGGCTCGATATTGCAGTTAAATCGTTATTAAGCGTCTCACAAAATCAGCATAATAGCCAAGACCCAAGAAGAATTTGGATAATATTGGATGAAGTCGGTTCTCTGCAAGCTCTTCCATCCTTGTTAGATGGCCTCGCGCAAAGTCGTCAATTCGGGGGTGCTTTTGTTATTTCTTTGCACTCAATTTCACAGCTTAAGGCAATTTATGGGCGCGACACAACAGATACGATAACTTCACTTTGCCGCAATAAATTATTTTTCGCCGGTGCTGATGAGGAAACCTCAGAATTTTGTTCGCAGAATTTAGGAAATCAAGAAGTTGAAGAAATGAAAGAGGGTATTTCTTACGGTGCTAATGAAATTCGTGATGGAGTGAATTTAAACAAGCACAGAAGCGTGAAGCGGCTTGTTATGTCATCGCAATTCATGTTTTTAAAAAAGCTCTATGCCTATGTTAAATTTGCGGGGGAATTTCCAATTTCTAAAATTTCTTTCGAAATTAAACATAGAGAGAAGTCAAGTTGTGGATTTATTGAGAGAGAAACAAAGCAAGAAATTGTACCAATTATTGAGATTGTAGAAGAGGCTAAGACAGGTTCTAAAGCAAAAAAGAGTGCTGGCAGAAAGAAGCGTAAAAAACCACTCGAGATTGATTCTGATAGCTTGGGATTGGAGAAGGTTAGGGGGGTAGAAGTGGCAGAGGAAATTTTTCAAGGTGAACAACCCGAATTGCCTTTTGAATATAAGATGAAACCAGCAAAGAGTAAGGATTTTGAAAGTGGCGATGAAAATAAAGAATTTTCATCATTTGAGAATGATGTGAAAGATAGCGAGGACGCTATTGCTCAAGAAGAGCCAGAAATATTCGAAAACAAAGCCGTTTTAGAATCTAAAAAACGGCCAAAGCGTCGCTCATCTTTTTATCAATAATAACATTAAAAACTATGTCAGAAGTAAAGAACCGCCCGCTCACAATAAAATTCTCTGAATCAGAGTATCAATTGCTACAAAATCAAGCCTCTGTCAATGGCTTACCGCTAGCAACGTATGCTCGCGAGAGAATCTTGTTTGATGTGCCACAAATAGAGCATCAATCATTTGAGTTCAAGGTGCTAAAGGCGCTAAGCTATTGCGTTGGTATGTTATCAACTGTAGGAAACGCAAAATTATCAGAAGAGGAAATAATTGAGGTAGATGAAGAAGCTGCGCGAATCATGAAGGCAAATGGACTTGATCTAGACATGATTAAATTACAAACAAAATAACAACAATGTTGTCAATTAAGAAAGTGGCGAGCAGTGGCAAAACAGCAGATTACTTCGCCAAGGATGATTATTATGCTTCAGACGACCCAAATCATCAGAAATATAGTAATTGGTATGGGCAGGGCGCTCAGGAGCTTCTTCTGGAAGGTAATGTGAACAGCAAATCATTTCGTAATGTTCTCGAAGGAAACTTGCCCAATGGCCAAAAATTGGGCTTAAATAAAGGTGATAAGAATATCCATGATGCAGGCCGTGATTTAGTTTTTTCAGCGCCAAAATCAGTTTCTATTATGGCCTTGGTTTATGACGATAAAAGATTGATTGAAGCACACAGCCAAGCAATTAAAAACACTCTTGATGAGATTGAAAAAAATTACTTCAAAACCCGCGTTAAGCAAGGTGGTAAAACTTCTCTAGAAGCTACTGGCAAACTTGTCGCCGCAATATTTCAACATGAATTAAGCCGTGATTTAGATCCACAACTGCATAGTCACGCAATTGTTGCTAATGCCACTAGCGGCCAAAATGGCAAATGGCGCTCTGCATATTTTGATGAAATTTATGATAATAAAAATTTCATTGGATTAATTTACCGTTCAGAGCTGGCTACCCTAGTTAAGGAGTTAGGATATGAAATAACTCATACTGGCAAAGATTGTTTTTTTGAATTATCTGTAGTTCCAAAATCGCTTCTCGGTCTTTTTAGCAGCAGATCAAAAAAAATCAGAGAAATGGCGCAACCAAACGCCACACAGAAAGAGCTAGAGAGAATCACATTAAAAACTCGCGAAGATAAGAAAATCAGAGAACATGAGCATAATCTAGGAGGCGAGTGGAGAGACAAGGCTAATCAATCTTTGATAAAAGAAGATATCAAAAAACTTGTTTCAGAAATTTCGATTATTTCTAGAAATGATCAACAAGAATTATCCGCCAACGAAATCAAAAAGAATAGATTGGAATTGTCGAATCAGGCAGTGGATTTTGCTATTAAACATTTAAGTGAAAGAAAAACAGTCTTCAGCAAGAATGATCTGATATCAACGGCGCTCAATGACACATTAGCAAAAACCACCTACGCAGATATTACAAAATCAATCAATCATTTTGTTGAAAAACAACATCTTTTACCAACAAAAAAAATTGGCTTAGAAAAAGATACCTTTACAACTTCAGAGCTTCTAAGAAAAGAAAATGCCATAATCGACTTAATGGTTAATGGTAAGAACCAACATCAACCAATAACAAAAAATCTTGACCAATATTCTGAAATTTTATCACCCTTAAACGATGGCCAACGCCAATCTGCGGAATTAATTCTAAGCAGTAAAGATATGGTAACGGGAATACAAGGCTATGCTGGCGTAGGAAAAACCACCTATATGCTAACGAGTGTCAACAAGATCGCCATAGCCGAAGGATATGAACTAATCGGATTATCTCCCACTGGCGTTGCCACCAGAAATTTGAGTTTAGAAGCTGGAATCAAATCAATGACTCTACAAAGGTTTCTATTGCAATATGATGGCGTGGCAGTCGGCAGAGGCACTCAACAAGGCCGTAAAGAAATGCAAAAAGATTTTGAGAAGAAAATTGTGATAATTGATGAGGCCAGCATGATCTCCACCACGCAAATGAAAGACCTTTTTACAATTTCTAAAGAGCTAAATTTCAAGATAGTATTAGTGGGAGATAGAAAGCAGCTAGATTCTGTTGAAGCGGGCGTGCCATTCTTTGAACTACAAAGAAATGGCATGGCTCTTGCAGAAATGCGAGAAATTTTTAGACAAAAAAATCCACAACTTAAAGCGGCGGTTAAATCTACTATCAATCGCAAAATTGATCAGGCTTTCAAGGAAATTGAGTACGATGTTATAGTCACAAAAGACTCGTTAGCCAAGATGGCAGTGGCTCAACTTATAGCAATGTCGACAGAGGAAAGGCAAGGTACAATGATTTTAACGCCCGCCAATGAAACTCGCGAAGAAGTAAATAAACAAATTAGCGAGCTACTTAATGAGGAAAGAAAAGAACAAAAACTCATACAAAGTGAAGACAAAAACTTAAAGCATCTTCAAGAAATTTATCAAAATAAAAATCTTACCGAAGCTGAAAAAACAAGAGCCTACAGATTTAAGGCGGGAGATATTTTATTTTTCTCTAAAGATAGAAAATATATAGGCGCAAAAAAAGGTGAATATCACGAGGTTGCAAACATTGATCCAAAATCAAATTTAATTACAATCAAAACTGGGCTGCTTGCAACCAAAACCTTTAACCCCATAAATGTTAAAGGAAAAGCTGAAAAAATATATTTCGAGGTTTTTGAAAAGTCAGAAAGAATATTCCATACAAACGATAAAGTAGCCTTTAGTCGCACTATTCCTGAATTTGGCATCATCAACTCAGATGGCGCAACAATAACAGAAATTGGCAAATCAAAAATTTCACTAAAACTTGATACTGGCAAAGAAATTAAAATTAAGAAAAATGCTATTGAAATAAAACATATTGATCATGCTTATGCGGTTACGGCCCATAAAGCGCAAGGCCTAACTTGCAAAAATGTAATTGCAATCTGTGAAAGTGGGCGCAAAAAGCTTACTACACAAAAAAATTTTTATGTTGAAATTTCGCGCGCTCAAGAAAGAGCAATTATTATCACTGATGATAAAGAAAAGGTGATTGAACAACTCAAACAAAATACTGGAATTGAAATTAGCGCTAGAGAGCATCAGGGAATTTTATCTTTAAGGGCGCAGGAAAAGTTAAAATTGGAGCAACAGGGCGAAGATAATAAAGATCTGGTCGCAGCAGTAGAAAATAAAATCAAATCTTACAAACCAGTTATAAACACCGACGAAATCAAAGAACACTTTTTGCAGGCTATTAAAGCTGGAATTGCTTTAGACGCAAAAGATACCGCAGCGGCACTCGATAAATCTTTTGCAAAACCAAGCACCAAAATTCGCTTTGGCCAAAAGAAGGAATACGAGGTTTGCTGGCATGGAGAGGCTGGATATGTAAAGAATTATAAAACTGACGAGATAGTCAAATGGGGAGTCAACAGCATTAAATTTGAAGGTAATCAGCCAGAATTCAAAGAAATCTCAAAAGAAGATTTGATAATAAAACAAGAGCAAGAAAATAAACATCGCGAACAACTAGAAAAACAAAAAATTGTGGAAGAGAAGGAGGTAGCCGCGAAAGCTAAAAAATATTTTGAATCATTTTCTAAACCCAATATTCTCAATACTTCAGCAAATAAATATTTAGCCAGAAAAGGTATAAATCACCAAATTATTGACGGGATAAGATTCACTAAAGATGGCAAGCTTGTCGTGCCAATTCATGATAACAAAGGAGAAATTCACTCCCTACAATTCATTGGCCAAGATGGCTCTAAAATATTCTTAACAGGTGGTAAGAAGCAGGGAAATTTCTTCATGCTCAATCAAGATAAAATTAAAGATTCAAAAACTATCTACCTGGCTGAAGGATTTGCTACTGCTGCTACAATCAATATTGCAACCAATAAGCCAGTAGCTACCAGCTTTAATGCGGGAAATATTGAACATGTTTTAAAAAATCTAAAAATGTCTCATCCAGACAAGGAATTTATTATTGCCGCTGATAATGATCTATGGGGAAGGCAGAATATCGGTAAAGAAAAGGCGGAAATGGCCGCGCAAAAATATGGCGCTAGAGTAATACTACCAAATTTCACCTTAGCCCACAAAGATGAGGCGCCCACAGATTTTAATGATCTTCATAAACTTTCTGGCATTCATGAGGTACAGAGACAAATCACCGAACATCAAATTTTTCATGAACAACCTTCTCACGACTTACACACATGAAAACACAATCAAAACCTGAGTTTAAGCCTGATTTTATTGATTCAATGCAAGCTTTCGATGAAGCAATTGGGGAAGAAATATTATCCGCCAAAGAATTGGATCTGAATTTTGCTGGCAACTTTATGTATATGCATACAATAGATAAAGTTCATTATTTTAAAAATATTATTACCAGAAAGTATGGCCATGATAAAGAAAGTGTTTTAAAGGCTTTGCTTGATTAATGATGATGGAGAAATTAAAATTAACCTCTATTTCAATTATCACTGGATAAAATGACAGCACAGTTAGATAAATCATATCTCAAATTCATCGATGATTTAAAAAATCAAATCAAAACAGCCAGAATTAAAGCCCATCTAGCCGTTAATCGTGAGTTGATTTTACTCTATTTTAACATTGGTAATTCAATATTAAAAAAGCAAGAGAAAGAGGGGTGGGGCAGCAAGGTTATCGAGCGAGTCGCAAAAGATTTAAGGGGAGAATTTCCTGATATGACGGGGCTTTCTCCTAGGAATATCCTATACATGAAGCAGTTTGCAGAAAAATATGAGAATCTAATTGCGCAACAGCCTGTTGCGCAATTAGGACAATTACCTTTCTTCAATATTCCTTGGGGCCATAATGTTGTTATAATGGATCAAGATTTTATTTATAATCAAAGTCTCTGGTATGCCGATCAAACCGTTGAAAATGGCTGGTCGCGCAATGTTTTAATGCACCAAATTAAAAGTAATTTATATAGCAGACAGACAACTCTGAGTAAGACTCATAACTTCGATTTAACCCTCCCAAATCCTCAATCAGACCTAGCAGCCAATCTTCTTAAAGATGAATATAATTTTGAATTTTTAAGAGGTGGAGACTTTAGGGAAAAAGAGCTAGAAGATCATTTGACGCAGAATATCGTTAAATTTTTATTAGAGCTAGGAAAAGGCTTCGCTTTCATCGGAAGACAATATAATTTGCAAGTTGGGGGCCAAGACTTTTTCATCGATCTTCTTTTTTACAATATTGAACTTCGCTGTTTTGTAGTAATCGAGTTAAAAACTGGAGAATTCAAGCCTGAATACGCAGGTAAGCTAGGATTCTATCTCTCTGTTGTTGATGAGAAACTAAAAAAAGATCAAGACCAAAGCACTATCGGCATAATTCTTTGCACTAAAAACAACAAAGAAGTTAGTAAACATTCAGTGCGCTACATGACAAAGCCAATCGGTGTTTCTGAATATAAAATTGCCGAAGAAATTACTGATAAAAAAATCAAAGAAATTGTTCCTAGTGCTGATGAAATTGAGAACATAAAATAATAATCAAGTTATAATCTCAAATGAGCAAGGGAGTAAAAGAAAAACTTCTGCATTCTGTATCATCTGAATCAGAGCCTGAAGCTAGCTTTACTCCACCAAAACAAAAAGAGGCTGTTTCTTCTAGTCCATCTGCAGCTGCGGGCAAGAAGCTGCAACCATGGCAGGCGGTCGCAGCTGTAAAAAAATAGCTACCCAAAACTCACTCTAAAACTAGCAGAATTCTTATACTGAACCTCATTATGATTATAACTCATCGTAGTTCTAGGATCATTATGTCCAGCGGTCTGCTGCACATGTTGAAGATCACAACCTGCTTCCAACGCCTTAGTAATAAAAGTTGCTCTCGCACAATGCGGCCTTGTTCTTTCTAACTTAGCGCCACCAGCATATTTTTGCCAAAGCCTCCAAATTGAAGTTGTGCTCATCGGTTTCGCGTGATCATTAAGTTTGGGATTATTCGACATTCTAGGAAAAACTGGCAAATCATCAGCAATTTTAAGTTTTACATTGCCATCACCATCTTTGACATAATAACCCATCACCTCAAAATAATTCTTAAGATTGGCCTGAATGTGCGAATTCACCGCCACCGGATTTCTTTTATCACCCTTCAAGTGCAT
>Ga0209550_10005110_pt1 | contig 12342 bp, 1 predicted proteins | sample LauGreSuBDMM15SN_2_FD_187567 | JGI IMG/M metagenome (GOLD analysis project Ga0209550, IMG submission 187567) | Freshwater lake microbial communities from Lake Michigan, USA - Su13.BD.MM15.SN (SPAdes) (version 5) | ecosystem: Environmental > Aquatic > Freshwater > Lake | place: Lake Michigan, USA... | reverse complement strand
GATGGGGGATGTGGGGCAGCAGCCGATGAAGGGGGAGTTGGGGTACGTGAAGACAGAAGAAGGATGGGTGCTGGGAAACAGTGCTGAATTCACCCCGGAGCAGCAAGTCAGGTTCACGGCGATGGCTGTGGCTAACAAGGCTGCGTTTGCGTATACCATGCAGGATTTGTGTGGGTACACGGGGGCGGCTGGAGACTTCACCCTGGAAGTGGAAGAAGGGGCTAGGTGCTTCGAGAAGAAGAGGCATCAGTCTGCAGCAAATGAGGAGGCTATCTTGGGGGCTGCGAAGCCTTGGATAGATGCAGGAATAATCGTACCGGTGCCAAAGGGCATTGTGATAGACTTTGCGGCCAATAGTGTTGTGGCCAAAAAGAAGAACTCAACCACTGGAATGTGGACGGAGAAGAGAGTGGCGCAGGACATGCGCCGTTTGAATGACAAGACTCCTCAAGCGTTCTATAATTTGCCTAGGCAGGACGACCTGTTCAACGCTTTGGGGACTTCGAGGGTGTTTTCGAAGATGGATCTGAGAGCTGGCTTCATGCAGCTGCCAATCGCCGAGGCAGATCAGCCAAAAACAGCGTTTTGGGTGGGGAGAGAGCTATACATGTTTAAGCGCTTGAACTTTGGGCTTAAGAATGGACCAGCAGCGTTCCAACGGGTCATGGACGAGGAAATTGAGAGGGCCGGATTAAGCACGTTTTGTGTGGCTTTTTGTGACGATTTGCTTGTCCACAGCGATAATGCAGAAGATCATATCGGGCATGTAGAACAGGTTTTGAAGATGCTTCATAGGGTTGGGCTCAGAGCCCATCCTGATAAGACAATTTTGGGGTGTGACTCCGTGGAGTTTCTGGGCCATCAGGTGTCGGCTCTGGGCATGTCACCAACAGATGCGAAGGTGGCAGCCATCATGGCTCTCAAGCCGCCAACCTCGGTCAAAACGCTGCAAGAAGTGTTGGGGTTCATAAATTACTATAGGGGTTATGTGGTGGGTTTCAGTAAGAAGGCGGAGCCGATGACGCGGCTTCTCAGTAAGGGAGTGAAGTGGGCTTGGGAAGCAGAGCAGCAGGAGGCCTTTGAGGCCTTGAAGAGGGAGTACGCGTACGGGGGTATGATTCTGAGGAGAGCTGACCCATCAAAACCATTTTTGCTGTACACAGACTGGAGCAAAAGTGGAATCGGGGCGGTCCTAGGGCAGTGTGGGGAAGATGGGAAGGAATTCATGGTGGCCACAGTGAGCCGCAGTTTGAACAAGTGTGAGAAGAACTACTCTTCGTTTCAGGGGGAGATGTTGGCGGCGGTGTTTGCGGCTCGGAAGCTGAGGCCCTTGCTGCAGGGGCACAAGGTCAACCTCATCACGGATCATGAGCCGCTGACCTATCTTTTGGAGAATCAGAGCTTGGTGGGGCAGCAGGCGAGGTGGGCGCTGATCCTACAGGAGTTCGACATCAAGGTGGTTCACAGACCGGGTGTGTGTCACCAGAATGCAGACGTGCTGTCCCGTGACCCATTGCCGTCAACAGAGGACAACACAGGGGCGCGAATGGATGAGGATGAGGGGGTCAAAGGCAGTGGAGCTGTGGCCGAGGCCGTCAGGGTCAGCGGCGAGGATCGAGCGTGTAGGGAGGCAGTGGCGGCGAGTTTCTTGGTGTCGGATATTCCACTGCCGCAGAGAACGGACGACGAGGACGAATGTCAGGAGCTGGAGGATGTGCTTATGGAGAGGCAGTGGATGATGAGGTGCAGAGCTCAATCATGGGTAGAGGCGGCTCGGCCTTCGCTGGCCATGTGCGGTGATCTGAAGGAGGGGACAGGATGCGTGGACACCAGGTGTCTTTCTGACAGCGCCGTCAGGGCAATGCGGAAGACGGGAGTGACGCTCTTTGAGCCGTTTGGGGGTTTGTGCGCGGGGCTGCAGATGGCCATGAGTTTGGGAATTCCGGTCAAGCGGTATATATACGCGGACACGTGCGGAGTGGCCAGGAAGGTGGCAGAAAGGAGCGTGTTGCGCATGGTTGCTGCGTATCCGGGGCTTCTTGCAAAGGAGGCGGTTTTGGGGGCGTTCACCTCTACGCCACAGGATGTAAGGAGGATTGACAAGGAGGCGCTGCTAGCGGCAGGAGCAGGCGACGGGAGTCAGTGGTTGTTGGTAGCAGGATGGGAGTGTCAGGATCTCAGTTTGGCAGGCAGTGGGAAAGCGCTGGGCGGCAAGCGGTCCTCATCGTTTTATCCGCTTGTGGGCATGATACGGGACCTGCAGGAGCTGCAGGTGGGACTTCCGCCAGCGTATCTCATCGAGAACGTCTACATGGAATACTTTTCTTCTAGCAGGCCAACAAAAGAGGCGTTGGAGTACATCAAGGGTCAACTGGGTCAGCCGGTACTCTTGGATGCGGCTCAGGTGAACTCGGCGGCGCATCGGTTGCGTTACTATTGGTCCAACGTGGCGTCGGCTGTCAAAGTCCAAAAGGTGCTGGAGGGGGTGAAGAGGGATGACGTGTGGGTGAACGATATTCTGGATGAGGGGCGGACGGCCAGGGAGGTCATCGTACCGGATAGGTTGCCGTTCCACACCTGTAACGTGACAGGGCAACAGCAGCGTGCGCTTCCGACGTTGGTCGCCTTCGTGGGGTCGCACGCGTTTCGAAGCGCGGGGCCAGGAATGGTGCAGGCAGAGGATGGGTCTTTGGAGGAGCCGAGAGCAGACGAGCGGGAGAGAGCCATGGGTTACGATACGGGAACAACAGCGGCTGAAGGGGTCACCGAGCAGCAGCGGCGAGAAGTGCTTGGAAAGTGTATGGACGCAAACGCACTGCGGGCGTGGGGGGCGATCGCCTTTGCCTTGGCGGAAGGATATGAGGCCGTGTTGGTGACCGGCGAGGGCGGGGAGGCTGGGGCTCCAAGCCATTTGGCAGGGGTGCTTCCAAGCGGTGCGGCCATTTTTGATGGGGGAGAGGAGGCTCAGGAGTTTGTACGCAACGATCAGCAGGCGTTGGCTGCTGAGGTAGCAGATGATCAGCTGGGTAGGGTGCGCAAGGCGCCAGCAGAAGTATGGGAAGACCATAATGTGGTGGAGTTTGTCAAGGCAGGGAAGCAAGGTTCCCCGTCAGGGGGAGGGGCTGAGGCAGTGAGAGTGCGCCGTAGAGCGGCAGCTTATCGATGGCAGGAGGGAAAGCTTATGAGGTGCATGGATGGCGGAAGGGTGGTTACAGTACCGCCAGTGGGGGACAGAGACGGAGTGATCCGCGAGCTGCACGAGCTCACGGGACATTTTGGGGTGCGCCGTACCAGGCATTTGGTCCTGCAGCAGCATTGGTGGAGAGGCATGGGGAGTGACGTGGCGCGGGTCGTGGGAGCTTGCGAGAAGTGCGACCGAATCGGGAGGACAAGCTTCAATGCTCAACAGCCGACGCTGCATCCCTTGCCCATTGAGGGCCTCTTTTACAGATGGGGATGCGACTTGTGTGGGCCGTTCAAGGAAACTGAGCGCGGGAACAAGTACATCATGGTCTGCATTGAGCATTTCTCCAAGTGGATTGAGATCATTCCTATCCCCAACAAGGAGCCAGAGACGGTGGCTTACGCGTTCCTGCACCAAGTATTGGCGCGCTATGGGGGTTGTGCTGAGGTTTTGACAGACAGGGGAACAGAGTTCCAGGGGGCGTTCCAGGATTTACTGCTGCAGGCGTTCATCGATCATCGAACAACGTCAGCGGGTCACCCGCAAGCAGACGGGCTTGCCGAGAGAGCAGTCCAGACAGTGAAGAAAAGCCTCCGGAAGAAGTGTGAGGGTCCAGGAAAGGAGGCGCAGTGGGACGTCTTCGCGGCATGGACAGCGCTGGGGTACAGGTGCTCGCCGCAGGAATCCACCCGCATGTCACCATACTACATGATGTATGGAAAGAGACCAACCATCCCGTCGTCTGCATCGCCCAAGGTTGAGGAGCCGGTGACGGTGGATGGCTCTGAGGAAGCAGCTGAGGCTTTGATCAGAAGGGGACGGGTGATGCAGGAGGCAGCAGCCATGGCTGGGGAGAATCTGAAGATAGCCCAGCACCGGGACACGTTGCGCTATGCTACGGTGCGAGGCGGGGGCTACGTGCCGCAGCTCAGGAGGTTCTCGGTCGGGGATTTTGTGTATGTCCAGCGAACCAGCGGGGGGAAGACTCTGGAGTCGCATGCGCGTAGAGAGATCCTCCGGGTCAAGATGGTGGGGACAAAGGGAACCCTGCAGCTGGAGGGGAAATGCGGGAGCACAGTCGTCGTGAACGCGACCAACTGTGCGCCCTGCCATTTGCCGGGGATCAACGGAGCGGTGGACAGGGGGTTGAGGCCGGCATCAAACACTCTGGCTTGCTCAGTGTGCAGGGAAATGGGCAGGGACGCTGAGATGTTATTGTGCGACAGGTGCGATCAGGGCTTTCATCTGGACTGTTTGGTGCCACCGTTGTCGGCGGTGCCCAAGGGACGATGGTATTGCCCAGGGTGCAGCAGCGAGAGGGCCAACGAGGTCCGCGCGGTGGAGCCGGGGCCAGTTCGAGTCATAGAGGGGGAGCGTGAGGATCGTGCGATGGATGGGGTGCGAGTCAGGGTCAGGCCGGGAGCAGTGGTCGGCACAGCGCATTACTTGGGTCCAGCGAATGAGCCAAAGGTGTTTGAGGCCCGGTACGAGGATGGGAGTGCAGAGCGTCTGACTGCAAGGCAGGTCAGGGGGCGAAGAGTAGATTAGTGCGTCGCCACCGTTTTTCTGTAAACAGTTTTTTTTCCGGTGGTGGCGCTAGTTTTTGTGCCGAAGTAGTGAGGCTCAGAGGCGTCAGGCCTGTATGAGCAATCTCGAAGTCACCGTGCATCTCAGCCCGGTGGAGCTGGCGCCCTTATGGAGCTGGACGCATGGGTGACTGCAAGCTTGGGGGGCGGATCTAAGGGCCTGGGGGTACCGCCTCTGGGGGATCCTCTCTACAGCGGAGCGGATGCAGCGGAGCGGATGGAGCTGCTTGGAGGAGTTACACCAGCCTAGCCTAATTAGGTCTAGTTAGGCTAGGTTGACTGCCCCTAGCCGGTACTGACATGACACGCGACAGCTGTCACACGCCCTTCTGGTGTGTGCGTGCTTAGTGTGCATATGTGTGAACTCAGTGTGAAGTGTGCGGTGTGGAGCCGCCTTTAGTTCCGAGGGCTGCCCGTTTGGCAGTCCTCGACAGGTTATCTTACGAGATTATTACCTCCTGTGTGTAATATCGAGCACTGCACCAAGCAACCCGAACCTAAGCGAGACAAGACTCCGGTAGCGCCGAGATCGTGAGTACCGAGATTACTAAAGCACAGGTCCCTGCAGATACACCTAGGCTTCGCACCATCTCTACCGAACGCTTCGCTCCCACGCGAAGCGCTTCCGAGGTGCGACCCGCAGGTAGAGTTCTTTGTCGAGGACTGGTCTGAGCCCCGGCCAGATCGAGGGCCTGCTAGTCCAGGTGTTCTAGCAGATTCTGTGCTGCTTTCTGTTTTTGTTTCTGAGCCTGATCTGAGTGGTTGTGGGTTTCTTCCGAGAGCGATCTGTGGACCACGGACGATACCCAGTATCGGTGGGCAGATCTGCTGGTGACGAGGCTGTAGACGAGAGCGATCTGTGGACCACGGACGATACCCAGTATCGGTGGGCAGATCTGCTGGTGACGAGGCTGTAGACGAGAGCGATCTGTGGACCACGGACGATACCCATTATCGGTGGGCAGATCTGCTGGTGACGAGGCTGTAGACGAGAGGGGACGCTTTTTGGTTGTGGGTTTCCAAGTTCAGACACGGTTTTGAGGCGCTAGATCTGATCACGTACGATACCCGGGTATCGGTGGGACTGATCTGGTTGTGGGTTTCCAAATTAAGACGATCGATCTGAGGCACTGGGTCTAGAAAAGAAAAAGGAAAAACAGAAAAAAAAAGGGAGGGACATCTATCGGTCAAGCATGTCGGGCGTAATACCAAAGGAAGAATTTAGTGCAGAGGCTAGCATCAGTAAAGGCCAGGCTCAAGCTATGGAGAGGGCCCAAAGGGCAGAGACTCGTAGGGTCCGCCAGGAAGCGTTGGACACGGCAGTGACGAAGCTGGTGGAGTGCAAGTCGGTGACTGACAGTGATGAGGAGGCAGATATCGAGAAGGGTGTGGCGCAAGACGACATGGGCGGAAGTGCCAAAGGCTCCGTTTTGAGGAGTGGGTTTAAGCAAGGCATGACTAGTGGAATGGCAAAAAGTGACGCGCTGGGGATGCGTGCGAGTGAGGAGCAGAAATGGCGAAGTGGGCTTAAGATGCAGCAGCAAGGTGCACCGGCGGGTCAGTCCAGTTTCAAGGGGCCGTTTGGCGGTGTGGGAGATCCCAATTGGGAAGGAACTGGCTGGGCGTTGGAGCCGATGGAAGGTGCTCTACCGCTGCAAAGCAAGGGGTACAAGGAGGCTGGTGGGTTGCGCCCACAGGCTTTTGGTTCGGAGAAGGGGACAGGCGGCATTAGGGGGAGTTTTGCGAAGGTGGCTGGATCACTCTTCAGCTATGGCCGAGGGCTGATGATGGGGACGGGGTCGCAACAAGGCGAGACGCATTTGCAGACACCGCTGGTGCAGATGCGGTATGAGAAAGAGTCAGAGGGCCTTCCAAGGTCGCATTCGGCCCCTTTTGGGACGCCGCTGAGCCACTTCCAGGTGGATGCGGCCAAACCCAGGTCAAGTTTGGGAGAGCACAGGGCAGGAGTGCCACCCAGGAAGATGCCGGCCTGGCGGATGAGCCAAGATGGTCAGTCAGAATTTGTCATACCTGTCAAAGTAAAAGTGTGGCAGATATGGAGAGAAGTGGTGGTAGGAACTGTGGACAGAGACGTGGACATGTTGGACAAAGACATGGTGACGGAAATGTTTCTGGAGGCTGGCGAGAGGGTGCTGGACAACAAGGTGGGGGATTCCTTGGGCTTCGAAGTACCATGGGTCAGTGCAGCCATGGGTCAGATAACATCGCCTTTGATACAGGGGGTAGCGGAGGCGATGGTGAACGCGGTGGTGGGCATCGCGGGACCACAGTTCAAGGCGTGTGCGGAGCATGTTGCAAGGGAACTTGCGGAGCGGCTGGATGTGACTGTCATGTCACCAAGGGGCAGCGCCGCGAGCAGCGACACGGAGTCCAAGGGCAAAGGAGCACCTGCAGGAGGGGGCTCGCGTGGCACGTGGCAGGGTTTTGGGGGTGTGGAAGCCAAGCCTCCCAGGCATCCAGGCAAGGGTGCTACAGAGGAACGGAGCACGCGACCGGCAAAGCCAAGCCGTCAGGGCGAGGGCACTGGACATGAAGCAGGGGTCATTGAGATGGCCAAGGCTGTCATGGAGATGGCGCAGTGCGTCAAGGGGGGCAGGTCGGAGGGGAGCGGCTCAGCGGTTGAGCGGAGAATCAACTGCGTGGGAGCTATCGGGGAGTTCCCGGCGGGGAAAGGGGCTGTGGAAGTCTCCAAGTTTGAACGCAAGGTAAAGGAATGGTTTGCAGTAAACTATGCGTTGTGTGACAGCACGCATGGGAACGACGCAATGGCCTCACAGATTGCCTTGTCTTGTCAGAAGCCATTGGCAAAGACTTACTTGCGAGAGGTGATGATGAAGCTGGTCGGGGCGGGACCTGGAGCTGTGGCTGCAGTTGCCAAGGCCTTCGTCAAGGCTAACCCCTTGGCGGCAGGGGATGCTCAGGCCTTGATCAGCGAGGCAGAGAGGGTGGAGCAGGGATGTGAGGTGAGGGGTCAGTCCGGGATCATCCTGCCGCTAATCATGGTGTTTCTCACCAGGGTCCAGAAGGATAGGGGGAGGCCAACGGCGGAGGAAAGGACGGAGATTGTGTGTGCCCTGAAGCAGGGTCGAAAAACGATCCTGGATGGTCCTGTCTCGCCGCAGGAGAGCGCGGGGGCCTTCGCTGAAAGGCTCCTAGCGGCGCTCGAGTCCCTGCGCATCATCGGGGAGGACAGAGATGAGGAGTGGGCGTCACGGTACGACGTTGTCGCCATTTTCTTGGACGGCCTACCGCTGAGTATGGGCAAGGAGCTCAGAGAGTGGGGGCGAAAGGAGGAGTGGTCTGGGGTCAGCCCGAGAGCCAAGATATTGAGATACGCGGAGTTCGCGGAGCGGCTCGCGTCTCATGATGAGGAGGGAAAGTTGCAGAGGGGACTCAGGGCGGTTCCCAAGCCGGACCAGGGAGCTGCAGCTACTACCGAGGGTCGGAAGGTGCCGGGGTACACTTTCGAGGCGCAGCATCGAGGGAGTGGGGCCTACGGGCAGGCATCGCCGCGTGAGAGCGGGTACTTCCCGTTGGGGCAGTCGTCGCAGTGGGCGCAGCAGCGAGGTGGCGGGGGCTACGGGCAGTGGGCGCAGCAGCGAGGTGGCGGGGGCTACGGGCAGCCGCCGCCGAGGGAGAGCGAGTACCATCCAAGGCAACCGTCGCAGTCGCAGACTGTGGGGCAGTGGGCTGGACGAGGGCGCGGCTCAGCTCCGGGAGCCAGCGGGGCAGCACAAGAGGCACCAGCATCGCAAGACGTCAGGTCTGTGAGGTTCAAGGACAGCGTCGCGCCAAAAGGAGGGCAGGCGGCGGCGGTGCAGCCTACCAAGCCCATCTTGGTGACAGGGAGCAGTGACCGAGGGGCAGTGGTGCCGTTTGACAGCCCGGCACCTAGCTGGGATCAGCAGGTGGCAGAGGCATCGGGGGTGTTGACTACAGGAACAGTTAAAAAGGGCCGGGGCAAGCTGCCCGTCAGGGGTCAAGCTCCGTCGGTCCGTTTCCCGGTGTCCTTCACCCCAAGTGTGGGGCCGGAGCAGGCCAAGGAGCCAGCGTTTTTCCCTGTTGACAGTGGCATCAAGCAGCTGGAGCTTCGTGTAAGCAAGCTCGAGGACCAGCTGCAGGAGTTGAAGGCCGGTGGAGGACAGGAAGCAGCCAGAACGGAGGCCCCGCCGTGCTTGTCGCAGGCCCAGCTGGGGGCGGGTGGTGCAGGTCTACCCTATCTGCTAAATCCAGCAGAGGACCTGCAAGCATGCGTGGGAGTTATGGTCAACGGGGTCTTTAAACTCGCCGATGCGACGGTTGGGCCGGACAGCTGTGGGGCAGTCTCTGTGGTTACGGAGGGCCAACTCGCAGCGTGGGGCATGCTCGGCAGCGTCAAGTGGGGTGGCGTAGCTGTGGTCACAGCTGGCAGCAGCAATCAGCCCATGGAGGGGCGGGTGGTGCTGGATCTCGTCTACGGGTACGGGCACCCGGGGGCGTTCAGCTGCCGGGAGGAGGCCGTCGTGGTGAAGGACTCGCGCCTTTTTTCGCTGCTGCTCTCAAACAAGGTGCTCAGGACAGTACCGCACACTATGGTGGGCGGCGTGCTGGGGACCGGGCTGGTGTTTGAGACCCAGAAGGGTCCGCTCACCATCCCTCAGCAGTTGGGGGCGCCAAACAGAGGAGCCGGTGTGGGGGCCAACACAGTTGGAGCCGTCTGCATGATGGGCAGCAAGGGTGAAGATGTGCGCGAACTGCTGGAAGATGAGGGCGTTGTGCACGGCGCGTCTGAGGCGGAGAGCGGGTGCGAAGGCAGCGCACAGCCCGTAGCCGTGAGCGCCGAGCGAGGGGGCAGAGTCGAAATGCTGCCGCATCGCGAGACACCAAGGGAACCTGGCAGGGGTGCAGAGCTGCCATTTTGTTCATTGTGTGGGGGAGAACACGTAGAGCGGGAGTGTCGTGCGGTCAACATAGAGATTATTGAGTACCGCCGGAGGCCGGAGAGCGAGTGGGGCCGGGTGCCACGCGATGAGAGGGCTGCTTGGGGTCAAAATGGGCCGCCAGGAGGAGCGGGGGCAGGGGCTGCAAGGCCGCGGCTACGACAGAGGGTGGCGATAGGGTCAGGAGCAGCAGGGGTCCGGCTGGCGCATGCCCCGCCGCCGTCAGGGCCTGCGGAGACAGCGGGCGACAAAAGGCCTTTGCAGGCGGGGCTGGCGGGTTGCAGCGGAGGGGGTCGTGAGGTGGAACAGAGAGCCAAAGCTCAGAGGCTGGCCCTTATGGACGCGTCAGCGGCGGGTGGCAAGGAGCCGGGGATGGAAGCGAGAGCTGTGAGCGCCAAGACGTCAGATCAGAAGAGGCTTCAGCTCGAGAGCATGACAAGTGAGGGGGTTGCTCCAGCAGCCAGGGCGGAACTGAGGCCGTGGGGACACATTGTGCGCTACTACGGCCAAGGAGATGAGCCGAGCATCAACGGCGAGGCGGTGGTGCACATGAGCCAGGCAGGGGATGCTGTCGTAGGTTTCATGAACCTGCGGCTCCCGGAACTCAACCGGGCGATGGCAATGGATGAGAGAGCTGCGCTGGAAGCGGTAGCGCGGTTCGTGTTGCCGGTGGACGCCGTCCTAGCGGTCTTCATGGTGATGGCTTTGCAGAGGAGCGTCACGCCGCTGGATGATATTCGCGGGGTGCTCAGTCTCGCGAGCAGGGAGACCCAGGAGTGGGCTAGGAAGTCCACGCACACCGCAGCCGTGGCGCTCGTGGGAATGGCCAAGCGCATGCTACGCACGCGGGACGTCGCAGAGCGCTCAGCGGAGAGCAGGGCAGGACTGTGGGAGAAGGCAGAGGAATACTCTCTCTACAGGTCGCCGCTAGCAATGGTAGCGGTGGACGCGCTGTACAAGGCTGCTCCGGAGGCAGCGTTCAATGTGCCTCACGTGGTGCCGGGAGCCTACGGAGCGCACTCGTGGACGTTTCCGCTGGACCGTGACCTGGTAGAGGGAAACACCTCTAAGCCCCACCTCTTCGCTGAAGCAGTATTGAACCCGGAAGGAGTCAGCGAGTCAGAGGGAGCAAAGGAGGACTTGTCGCGACCTGAGGCGTTTCAATACGGGGCCGGGAGGCTCGGGCAGGGGGGGCAGTATGTGGCTATTTTGGGGTTCAGGGGGCTAATAGAAAGGGAAAGAGTGTACTACGGGGCGCAGGGGCTTCAGGCCGTTGTGCGGTACTACGGCGGCGATGCACCGCCGACGGTAGAGGAGGTGCCGGCAACAGGGCGTCTGATAGTCTGGCTGAGCAGCACCATGGACACAAGCCATGGGGTCAGGCTGGAGGGCATCCGTGGGAGACCCCCAGTGGAGTTCTACCACAGTACGGCCGAGGCGTGCGTCAGGACCGCTGAGGCCTGGGGGCACCAGGATGCCGTGCTGTGGGGCATGGTAGCCATGGCGCTGGCAAGGGATCTCAAGCCCGGTCAGCGGGTGTTGAGGTCAATCACTGAAAAAGGGAGGCTGGGACTTGGGAGGCGACTCATCCGGGTGTCGTGGCTGGACAGAGACGGGAGACCACCGCAGCCTCCGAGTGAGAACTGGGTAGATGCGGGCCAGAGCCTTTGGTCGGAACCGGAAGCAGGAGCTTTCTACGGTAGCGCGGCGGCGCAGCTAGTGTGCGAGACCGTCAGGACGATCAGTGAGGAGGCAGCAACGGACGACGCTACAGCACGGGGCTGGTGGTGCCCCGCCTATCTCACGTGGAGGGAGTGGTGGCGGCTAAACCCCAGGGGGGTCGAGGGGAGGAACCCGTGGTTCCGGATGAAGGACGGGCGGCGCCCACAGCACCTGGAGGCGCCAGATGATGATGAGTGGAAGGAGGAACCGCCGCAGCCGGGGGCGGACGGCAAAGTGGACCCGAGTGCCTTGTGCTACAAGTGCAGCAGGGTGGGCCATCAGCGTAGTACGTGCCCCCAAGGAGCCCGGGCGGCAGAGGCTCCGCGCCCGGTGCCGAGGAGCCAAGGGCCAGGGCCCAAAACCTGCGGGCCAGAGCACGGGGATGGGAGACAGTCAGCGAGGGCGGTGTTTTCTGAGTGCAGACAGGGAGAGTGGGGTGGGCCGTGCCCCTGCTCAGATTGTGTGAAGGCGCGCGAGGAGGCTCGTCAGGAGCCCCTCAGGAGCGGGCCCAGCGTGGGCGGGGCGAGGACCCCGAAGCACAAGGGGCCTTGCGTTCCCAAGGGGTTCACGGGGGGCAACGAGAACACACGGGGGTATGGAGCACCGGTCGCGGGAAGCAAGGTGCGAGTGGGCGTGATCGGAAAGGTCAGCTCGCCGCTCAAGTTTGTGGTTTTGTGCATGTTGTTTTTGGGAGGAATGGGACTGAGCATGGCTGCCCCGCCTCACCAAGGTGACCGGACCGGGGTCAGTGCCAGCCAGCAGGCAGCATATGTGGCCGGGCAGGCAGCAGGGTGCAGGGCCAGGCTGAGTGACACGTGCGGTCCATGGCAGGTGAGCGATGGGTCGTGGCAGGCTACTGAAGTGGCTCGGCAGCTGGAAGTGCTAGTGCCGATGGGGGATGTGGGGCAGC
>Ga0209550_10005109_pt1 | contig 12343 bp, 17 predicted proteins | sample LauGreSuBDMM15SN_2_FD_187567 | JGI IMG/M metagenome (GOLD analysis project Ga0209550, IMG submission 187567) | Freshwater lake microbial communities from Lake Michigan, USA - Su13.BD.MM15.SN (SPAdes) (version 5) | ecosystem: Environmental > Aquatic > Freshwater > Lake | place: Lake Michigan... | reverse complement strand
ACTGCAACGGATACAGACGAGGGCTTAGTCGATTTCATTGATCTTTTCTGAAAACCCTGGCTGTGGTCGTTACTGCAACGGATACAGACTGACTTTGACGTAATAAAACCCTGGCTTGGAAAGTAAGTTGATGTGATTTATTTGAGGTTTGTAATCTACTTATAGTTATATTTACAGCTTTATTGATAATTAGCAATGCAAGCCTATAGTTTTGGAGCAGTGGTTTTGTTGGGCAACCAAAGCTCGTGGATTTCAGCTTTTAGACACTATCTTCACTGCTGCGGCGGCACAATAACCAATCCTACCCACGACAGATTAGCTTTGACAATTTACCAAACTGGAGGAATTGATTTCATCTTCCCGAAAGTGAATTTAAATGACGTCGATGATGTATATAGAGCAGCCAGCAAAATAAAAGACTTCATGCAATACAAGCTTTATCTGGAGGTGCACATGGTTTTCTTTTTGAGGTACATGTCTCCAAAGTTTCATCAAGTCCTTGCTTTTTTAAGTGCTACCGAAATCGACACTGGTATTGTGTCGTTGCAACCTGGCGTGGAGACTGAGTCTCTGTACTATCAAGTGTGCACAGAACTGAGTCTCAGAAGACATATTGTAAGAAAACAAGAGTTGGATATTGATGAAATAAAATCCATCATTCGAGGTGTATTTGACACAGATTTGAGAACTTTGGTTGAACTGCTTGAAAGTTTTACTGTTTAAACCACTCTCTCGAAGTGCGAGACGATTTAATCAACTCAGCACTTTGTACAATGCGTTGCTTTCCCGGGTTTTTTATGCATCCATTAGACATCATAGATAGCATGGACCCAAGAGAATTCATTTCTCCTTCTTCGTATGATGTCTTATTAAGTGATGTAACTCACGAACTACTACTCGGTCAAATTGCCGAAAAAATGGAAATCGAATATCTATCCTTTCATGGAACCCAATGTACCGCAGAATCATCTACGAAAGGAATTTTATTCGGAGCGAACGCCAGACCTATGGTCAATCTCAAGATTGCTTCAACTAAGTTCAAAAAGTTTGTGAATATTATTTTCCTGGTTGATACTGGATCTCCTTGTTTGTACGTCTGCGAAAAAGCAATGATAGCGCTTGGTTTCTCCGACCATATTCCTATGTCATTCGATGTTTTGTTTAACAACTTGTCATTCGAAGCAGTTATGAGTCCCTTGGTTATGCCAAATGGAGAGGTGGGACATTACAAGGACATAAACCTAATCGGCGCAACTTTTTTATCGAAAGCAAGGGCTAAACTAATTATTGACTACAAAATGAATGAAGTCATTATGGAATTCAGCTAGCTGAACGCTGTTCGTCGCCGTAGACTCAGGTCCATGTGTCGCATGTCTTCGAAATCATTTTCGAAAAATCCACCTGGGGTTTTCAAATCACACTTATTTTTGCATAAAAAATAAGTAAGGGTTACCTATCTTACGAAAGGGTAAGTTGAACCACAATGACCAGTGTCAAAATGTCTCTTAATTATGACACAAAAGTGCAGGACTTTTATATGGTCTCGTTTTCACAATATTCTCAATAAATGCTTAAAGATAACATTCTCGAAGATGGCATGTCAATTATATCATTCAATATCGGAAGACTTATCGTCATCGACGACGAAAGAAGCAATACACTCCAAAGATATTATCTACAAGAGCATAAAGCGGTTTTATGTAATATTGTTTCCCTTACTGCTAATGTGTCGAGAGTGTTTAATAGTTCCTTCACAAGTATTCTAATGGGACAAAACACAGATGCAGGATGGGATGCGCCAAACTCCACTATTTTTGCAACCCTTCTAAGCATGTTTTCCCTATTTGATCAATGTGCAGTACTCATGTACAACAAATTGGGCAAGGAAAGTCCCGATGAAGCTGTTTATTTTGGAACACAATCCAAAAAAACTGCGATGGAAATTGCTAACCAAGCTGATCCGACACAAACCGCACTAATCATTTTTATATTTGGCTACATCATAAAAAAACGAGATGCTAACAACCAAATTCTCCATGCAGACGAAGAACCTTGGCATTCTATTTTGACAAGACTACGTGGAAGAATAGTTCATCGACCAGGAGTTTTCTTCAAGAGCGACCTGGAAATGATTTCAAAATTTATTATCGAAAGCGCATTCAAAAAGACAGAAAGAGATGTTTATTTGAGCACTTATGGTGATAAACGTATTTATGCCTTTGATTTTATGTGCTTTTTCTTATTTGCTTCGGAAAAACTGACGTCTCTATCCTATCTGGTTCAGTTTGTAAAGAAATTAGAATTGCTCACAGCCTGCATATAAGATCGAGTCTTATAAATGAAAACATTTTATTTGGAAGATCCTGCTATTTATGAATTGGCGAATCTTACAGATAAATTGTGTCCGATCGAGACGCCGCTTACAAAATTAGTTTATCGTGATCCTCAAAGTAGGTACTTGCAACTTCCGTGGGACAGTTATCCGTCACAATGGATAGAAACTTCCTTTTACTTGAAACAAACATAAAGTGTTGTTGTGTTACAAACAAATGATAAACAGATTTGAAGAAATTGATGGTGTCTTATATGTGAACTTATCCAGGTTTGAACACGACGAATTGCTAAGAAAATCCGCAGCTTTCGATGAGCTTCAAGCGAATTGCAAACAGCTGCAGGAAACGCGCATGCAGCTACAAGTACAAAATGAAGCTCTGCAAAAGTCAATTCTTGATCTGCAATCCAAACAGAACAGAGACATCTGTATAATCTCATAATGATGGTAGCCCACCATTCTGTTCCTTTTTTTTACTTACTCTGTCTTCTTCTCACTTTCTGACGTACAAAATGAAAAATATTTATATCAATGAGATATAATTCATATGATTCGATTTATTTTTTACATGTTCGAATTGTTCTTATTTTTTCTTCCGATATTACATCCAAATTTTTTCGTTCGACTTTTCTTGATTTTTATTTATTTTGTAGGTCATCAATTCAAGGTACAGCATTCCTATATTGTTTTGAAAAAATCATGTATTGAAAACTATTTAGACAGTAAAAAAAAAGATCGGATAAATATCCAACCCAGACCAATAGATTTTGTACACCTTTTTCTTAAAAACGTTCAAGCCAAATAGGATCAAAACCTAATATCTTCGTACGACAACAACAAATTAAAATTCTTTCTACTTTGGAACACGTAGTTGTTCCATAATTCTACAGAATATAAGTATTGTGAGGCCGAACGGTTGCTACTTGATGTCCGTGGGGAAATGAACTTGTCTAATATACAAAGGAACACATCGATATGTAAATCGGCGTTCTGCTCTTTTATTTCAGACATTATCTGCAATATCTTGCTTTTTCTGAAGGATAGTTGTTTCATTCTGTTCAAAAAGGTCTCGTCGAAAAACATTGGGTCCATATTTATATTATGAGTTTTCATTGAAAATATAATTCAATTTTTTCCGGAAATTTTTGGAATTGAAAATCGAACTATTTTCGAATCTGCATTTCGATTTGAAAAAATTGAAAAATAATCTTATGATTCATTTGTCCATTCAAATGAATTTTTAATCATGTTTGAAGCAATCGATACCTTGTTAGACACGTTTGTCGAGTCATTTTACGATGACACGGATGCATATCCGCGTGTGCTACGGGCTTATGTTTGGAAACCAGTATTGTTCATAAAATCGACCCATTTAGTGCAATATTCGATGATGCTCACACCCAAAGTTTTGTTTGAATACAATTTGGAGTGTATTCGAGACTATTTTATCAGCGACAAGTCGTTTCTTTCGAATGATCCAGTGATTATCGGAATATTTCAACTATCACCTCAACAAAAAAACTGGGTCGATAAAACATACTGGCTTCGTATCGTACAGAGACATTGGAGAAAAAAGTATTGCGATTTTAAAACAAATATCCACTCTCTTGACTTTTTGAAACGGAGAGAAGTCTATGGAGTTCGACCTAAAAAGAAACTACTCGGCTTACTTAATATATATAAGTCGAAAAGTGAGAAAAGTTCCAAAATCCGTCTTGCGTCGTGATCACAACTTAAATAAAAGTATTTCTTTATACTATGGATAAAAAGTTTTACTGTAGTACGTGTCAAGTTTCATTTACGCGGAAACAAAATTTCGAAAATCACTTAAAAACCGATAAACATAATCGAGTCACCACAAAAGAGTTTGCATGTCCGACCTGCAGTCAAGTATACATGTATTCAAGTGGTCTAGCAAAACACCGGAAGAAATGTATTCCACCGTTGAGCCAACTTGACGAATTGAAAGCGCATTACGAGAAAGAAAAACAACAGATATTACTCGAAAAAGACGAACTGAAAAAGCAGCTTGAGGACCTAAAAAAAAATACGGTCCATCATACGCATATCGAAACGCACAATAATATCACAATCAACTGTTTTGGCAATGAAAACATGGATTATATAACAGACAAAATCATTGTCAATTGTATTGGACAGGTCTATCGATCCATACCTTCTATTCTAGAGAAGATACATTTCGATCCCGCGCATCCTGAGAACCATAATATCAAAATACCAAACAAGCGCTTGCCTCATGCAAGCATTTTAACGGAAAACAACACCTGGCAAATCGTAGACAAAGAGAATGCAATCGAAACGATGATGGATAAAAGTTTTTTTATGATGGACGAAACATTTGTCACAAAAAGGCATAAATTGACCGAACATACTCGAGATCATTATCGCGGTTTCCAAGAGAAATATGAACGAGGGGATAAAAAAACGCGAAAGAATATAAAAAATAGCGTAGAGATGATGATATTGAACGGTACACGCAAGATTTGAATGAACAGCTTCACCTTACTTTGGTACATGCTATTGTTTCCAACGCAAAAGAAGGATTTGTTTCGATATCTCGATGGAACAGAATTGATCTACGAGATGACCATGCCCGCGACCATGAACAATATAACTTTTTATATTCTTTATCATTTATTTTGCGATCAGGCTTTAGGCAAACATCGAAAGTTTTCAAGCTTAAATCGCATTGTGGAGAGAAACCAGTTTTTAAATGCTGAAACTAAAGAGGAGGTTTTGGATTTTTTCAATAAAACTCAACGAATATATTGGAGTTTGAACCGCGTGGCATTTCGTTGGAAATTTAAAAGAGCCAATGTAGCCATTCTGACAGACATTTTTCTGAACCACATCGATCCTAATAAAGCCTACAATTTCTGTTTATATCAAGGGAAAACGAAATATTTTTTCAAGAATTCCGATTTGTTGACGATCATCCTCAATTCTTGTACTGCTTATAGAGATTCTTTTGAACTATCACCCAAATGCAGTAAAAATCCATATACAAATCAGTCGTTGGAACCGGTGCATATGTATCGTTTTTATTTTCATCTTCGATTGTCTCAGATGAAGATACCTTTGTGGTTCGAGCTGTTTTTCGAGGAAGGCTTTAATTTGATCGAATTTACCTTGAAACACGAAACGCTGTTGAAAAAAATAGCGATTCAAAAATACGTAGCGAATAGTGACGTAAACCACAGTATTATTCGTGACATTCACACAATGTTCAAAAGCCATTGTTTGTGTAAAAAGTTACATATCGACTTGAATTTTCCAGATGAAGTACTCCTTCAAGTGTGCCGCCCATACATCTATCTGTATTACCTTGTTCATTTTTTAGAGTGCGACACGGAGTTGCATACGTTTTATGATACTAAGTTACAGCAGGCCTTGTCGCAATTAGCACTTTCGAACCCATTTTTCGGGCAAAAGAAAAAAACAGTTTGTTTGTTTCCTCGTTCGCCCTGGAAGCCTTCTGACCACGTTATCGAATTCGTACAATTGACAAAACAGGTGCGAACAGAATATCATACAAGTGCCCCGCGTTTTTCTTTCACTTCATAGTAAGGTGAGCTTTGAAAACATTTTGCAGCATGATAAAAGAAGGCCGCCTTCGACATGACTTTATCGCAAGATTTGCATTTAAAGTCCTTGACGTCGAGACAATACAAAGATGGAGTGTCCATATGAACTCGGACATGATGAGCATGTAAAGTGTTTCGATTTTTAAATTGTAATCCGCAGAAACATGTTTCGTAAACGATTTCGTGTCGGCTTTTTATATGTTGATACATGGGCGATTTGCGTTGAAACATTTCCGGGCAATAGGGACATTTGTTAGGCAACAAAGAACGCCCTGCGATTTCGCAATGTTTCTGAGAAACATGTTCGGAACATGTATTTTTTCTTACAGTAGTATAATCGCAATAAGGACACATAAACTTGCCTTCTTCATTTTGCAATAAATTGTGTCTAATTCCGCTGGGTTTTGTGTAATTGCAAGTCATTGTGATTACCTTCTCATTTTCAGCGTGAAAAATTCTAATTTTTCATTAAAATTAGTTATTTGTCATTTCTGTCTACACAAGTAAAATGAAGACGTCTATTCTATCTGTCGCTGACCACATGGTAACGTTTGATATCGGGGAAAGTGCAAGCGAAAATGATACCATCGTGCGAAATAGTCATCAAGACGATTTGTGGTTTCACGTGAAAGATAATTCTTCATGTCACATAATTGCCCGGGTCGCCGATCAAGCGATAACGAGACGCGATCGTGGGCGAATTATACGCTACGGTGCATATTTATGCAAGCAACATACGAAAAAAGTGGCGTCAGTGACGCCTCTACCAATCATCTACACTAGTATTAAGAATGTTACACGAAGTGCCATACTAGGAACCGTCTCAGTCTCGGATGCAAAAGTTATATTTGTGTAAAAAATTAAGCTTAAAATTAAGTTAAAAGTGTTAAAAATCTAAATGCAATCGATATCGTACTCTTCTAGTTCGGGCATTTCTTCATGAAGATCTATCGCTACTGGCTGCTCGTTTGTAAACACCACAGAGTCGGACGAAGATCCGCAGGACATCATGGAATTGGCGTTGAGGGATAGGAGATATTTCATTTTTTCTGGGTACAAGTTGACGATAGACTGGATATGATGATTCGAATAAATATGAAGAATGTCGGAATGTTTTTGGTTGGTTTCCCATTTGCGCGTAGAAATGAGTACCACTGAGTACATGATGACGAGATTATTTCTTTTGTTGGGACCTTTCATTCGCCCAGGTAAATATGCTATTGTTTCCGCTCGGTTAGAAGCGGTGACATAAAATACCCCGTTTCCACAAATCTTGGTCACAATCGCTAGGTGTTCACCGTCCTCTTCGTTCGGCAATAGAAACTGTTTTCCAGTATCTATACGCTTGTGAGCGAAGGTCTTTCCCTTTTTCCCGCCGATCTTAGGACCTTTAGACATTGTATGAGGTTTGAAGAGCTTGAAGGGGGTGAAGGGTTTGGAGGGTTTGGAGGGTTTGGAGGTTTGAGAATGGAAAGCAGAAAAGATTAGAAATAAAAATCAATTTTTTTTATATAAAAAAACTAATATTTATATGCCCCGAAAAAATAAAACTCGGAGAACTACCGAAAAACAAAAAGCGAATATCGTACATGAATTCCTCGAAATATTGGACACAATCAAACTCTATCACTGGAAGACCCATTCTTATGCACAGCATAGAGCGACAGACGAGCTCCATGAAAAGCTATCTAAATCCGTTGATTCTTTTGTGGAAGTGTTAATGGGTAAATCATCCCGTCGGATAGATCAGTTTCATCGAAATATTCGCTTGTACGATTTTCGAACGAGTGGTCGACTGCAAGAAAAAATAATCGAGTTTCGCGAGTTCTTGGTGGATTTGAATTACGTTTTGGATTCAAAAGATACCGACTTGTTTTCTATTCGCGATGATATGATAATACTCATCAACCAGTTTCTTTATTTGTTCACTCTAGAGTAAAGGATGATTTCGTTAATCTTGTTGTTGATTTCATTGATTTCATTGATTTTGATTTTCGTTTGGTCTCGGATCCCAACCCACTTTTTATCTAAAAATGAGTTATGGCAATTATTGCAAAGTGATCCAGACAATTATTATAAAACGTTTCACAAGCACGATTGGTTGGTACGTAAGGTATCCAACTTGGATGACTATTTAGTGAAAATAAAGGCGAGTGTCCGAGACGGGACGCCCGAACAAAAACAAAAGATAACCGAATGTATAGCAAGAGTACAAGCAGTGGGTCCAACGCAAGGTATCGATCTTGAACGATTTCTGAAGCTGTCGTGGAAAATAGGATTCGTCTCCGGAACAAAATACGAAAACGGTTATCCCCACACGCGAATGAATGTAATCATATTGAACCAAGATCATATCATGGGTATGTCGAGTGATCGTTTGTGCGAATTGTTGATTCATGAACAGACGCATGTTTACCAGAAAACGTATCCACACGAGATCAATGCATATTTATCATCGCTGAATCTGCGAGCCAGTCCAAGGGTAGAAAATATATGGATTCCAACTAATCCAGATATTAACGAATATCGATATGAAGGATACGGAGCGTTTTACAAATCCGTTCCACAACATTTTGGCGATATTCATTACGTAGACGGCAGTGAGAAAGAACATCCATTGGAAGAAATGGCATATAGGTTTGAGAAATCTCTATGATTCCGGTTCAGGGAAAATATCTTCCAGTTTGGGATCGTTATCTCCGCGCTCTTCGTTTTCTCCGCGCTCTTCGTTTTGCTCTTCAAATACAACCTCTACATCAGGAACGAGACTTAATGGTCTCGTCGACTCACGACCGGTCCATTTGATAAAACTGTTAAATTTTTTAATACACCATGAAACGCTTTTCCATCGCGGAATTAAATAGCTGTTCGGAGTTATAACCGTCCAAACTTCGTGATGACACCCCCAATCTTGAAAGGGGAAACAGCAGTAGCCTTTATTTTTCCAGAAAATTCCCCAGCTGTTGCGTAAGATGAATCCTTTTTTGTTGTACCCCACCACAGTCATTGCGTGACCACCCAGATGTTTTTCGTCTTTATGCTGCACCCACATCTTGACGTTATGGTTGTACACAGGAAACGAAATGTAGCAGGGTCCGTTGACAAACAAGGCTTTTTTCAATGTCTGGATAGTATGAACGCGAGCGTAGTTTAGGATTCTACATTGCATGGCTTCGTCGTTCACAGAAGGATCGATTTCATGTTTGGCGAGAGGTTGATTGTGGTTTTTTTCTAAACAGGTTCCTTTTGTTGCTAAAATCTGCATAACCTCACGACCACACATATGCAGATCATCTCGGTTGTCGTAAATAAATTGAGCTGAAAGTGCTTTCTTTTTTAAAGCTTTGTTTTTTCTGACTTGATACTCTGCGAGAATTGCACCGACGTGAGCCCCAGACGATCCTTGAATCCCTTGATTTCGAATGGAGCTCCCTTTGAGAAGAAGTCGATTGGGTGGACATACCTTTTCGTCAACGATAGGTTCGAAATTCCAGTCCCGTTCATCAGGAGGCGACGGAACAATGTTGAAAAAAATGGGCTTCATATAATATATTCAAATATTTTTTCAAATACCGAAACTGAAACCTGTCCACTTACTTAAAAACGGTTCATACTTATCGTCATGTATTTTATATACTATCACGTTTGAAAAAATGGAAAAAATGAAAAAAGTAAGTAAACAAACGCCGATAAGGATCGTTGACCTTATACTTGAAAGTACAATACCCGCTATAAGAAAAATGTACAGTATTACTCCACCCCCAATTCTCCAATTAGCGGAAGGAGGAGGATCAGGAGGATTATCTTTCGGTATCATGGTATTCAAAAATACCAACCCTGTACCAAACATGCCGACAAAAGCAACGGCCATAATTATGATGAAATGTGAAAGTACAGTTGGTGTATCGGGATTGCCGAGAACAGTTAACGTCTGTTCGTTACTTGAACTAACTAATTTGCAGTAACCACTAACAAATCCTTCCTTATCTGTTTGTTTATAAAAAAATATGTCACTCGCTACATAGGTGAGTGGTTCATTGTCATTCGTATCTTCTACTCTAAAAAAATCCAACATGCCAGGAGGGTCATAAATCTCTCGATATCTGCTTTTTGCCCATTTGCGTGTGTAATGATTTGTTAGTGGAATCTGCATAAAAATAATAGCAGGAAACAAAATTACCTTGGCATATTTGGTTTCGTAATACAGTTTTTTCCCCATTGTAATGGTTTCTAAATCCAATTGTCCAATGTTTCGGTTTGAAGGACGCGAGTCTACAAAAAAACATAGAAACAATGTATGTAGACTAGATTCAAACCGAACTACTAATTCATGCGAATGTTTTTCACCGAAATGTAGTGGTTCGGTCAAAAAAAACTCTTTGACGAGGTACGTCGATCCCAACGTTAATTGAGACATGGGTTTTTTACAAGAAAACGAGTATTTGTCGGTTTGACTCCAAACGTCTTCATGCCAACTGTAATAAGCAATTTTGTTTTGGTCGTCCATTGATAAAACAGTTGCATAAGTCATTTATATGTGATGGAGAAAACAAAATGTCAAAGGGGCAAATATTCTAAATCTGTTAACGTGTTTCATTACAATTTCCTTCTCTCGTTATCGACCACAATTGTCGCATCTCTCCGAAGCATTTCGTTTTCTGTCGTCCATTGTAATTGGTCTTTGTGCCCTACCAATTATTTAACAACTGATCCAAATCGGTATCTTCGTGTAAATGTTCAACCAAATAATCATGCGAATATTTTATTCTAATTTTTGGTTCTCTTATCTTTACCCATAACAAATCTCTGAAATGTTTTTTGAATTTTAAACAATAATACAAATACCGAAACTGGTTTAGAACTCGTATTTTTCTTTTTATTATATCTATCACGAAGCTGTTTATTATCTCATAAATCGGATTATCATTATAAACGATTGTTTGTAATTTTTCATTCAAATACAAAGAAGTTAACTGATTGTTATAACAATACAATGTTTGCATATTTCGATTCAAATGCAAAGAAGTAAATCGATTATAAGAACAATTTAATATTTGCAGATCTTCGTTCAAATGCAAAGAAGTCAATCGATTATTACAACAATTTATTATTTGTAATCTTTCATTCAAGTGTAAATAAGTCAATTGATTATTGTAACAATATAATGTTTGTAGATTTTCATTCAAATGCAAAGAAGTCAATCGATTATAATAACAATGTAATCTTTGTAATCTATCATTCAAGTGTAAAGAAGTCAATTGGTTATTATCACAAACTAATATTTCCAGATTTTTATTTATACATAAAGTAGTCAAACGATTATTAGAACAATATAATTCTTCCAAATTTTCATTCAATTGCAAAAAAGTCAATTGGTTATTACTACAATATATTTTTTTTAATTTTCTAAACCTTGTTACATCAAGCGAATTTATACCTTTACCAGAGACATTAATTTCTTCTATATCTTCTGGTAAAGAATCTAGGTAAGTTTCAATATTGAACATGCAATATTGTATCATGCAAAACAAATATTTTTAATAAAAAATGAGATTTTTATATCATTTTTTAATGTTATATTTCTTGTTTCATCTTTTCCTTTCTTTTTCGGTATGCCCTTTGTCTATATTTCTTTAATTTTTCAGGTCTTTCTTTTTGTAAATAATTTGAAACTATACTGGTTTGGCCTGTATGTCATGAAAATAGAGGTTAAGCAATCCGTTATACGGATCATTTGGATGAAACATGTAATGAATTGAAGCGTTTATTGTTTATACTCTTGTCAATGCATCGCTCATATTGGATTAAACTTGATAAATGGTCAAAACGAATTAAGCTTTGAGTTGATCCTACCAATTTTTCAACAACTCATCCAAATCCGTTTCTTCGTGTAAATGTTCAACCAAATAATCATGTGAATATTTTATTCTAATTTTGGGTTCTCTTATCTTTACCCATAATATATCTCTGAATCGTTTCTTGAATTTCAAACAATAATACAAATACCGAAACTGGTTTAGAACTCGTATTTTTTGCTTTATTATAAATGTATCGAAGTTTTTTATTATTTCATAAATTGGATTATCATTATAAATGATTGTTAGTAATTTTTCATTCAAATACAAAGAAGTCAACTGGTTATCACGACAATATAATTCTTCTAAATTTTCATTCAAACGTAAAGAAGTCAATCGGTTATGAACACAATATAATATTTGTAGATTCTCATTCAAATGCAAAGAAGTCAAATGGTTATTAGAACAATGCAATTGTTGTAAATGTTCATTCAAATGTAAAGAACTCAAACGGTTATAAGAACAATGCAATTGTTGTAAATGTTCATTCAAATGTAAAGAACTCAAATGGTTATAAGAACAATGCAATTGTTGTAAATGTTCATTCAAAT
>Ga0209550_10005106_pt1 | contig 12350 bp, 12 predicted proteins | sample LauGreSuBDMM15SN_2_FD_187567 | JGI IMG/M metagenome (GOLD analysis project Ga0209550, IMG submission 187567) | Freshwater lake microbial communities from Lake Michigan, USA - Su13.BD.MM15.SN (SPAdes) (version 5) | ecosystem: Environmental > Aquatic > Freshwater > Lake | place: Lake Michigan... | reverse complement strand
ATCCAAAATTCGCCATCCCATTCAATTATTGAATTTTCTTGAATGTAAGGATCACTCCCATCAAGATTTTTCCAGGCGTCTGGACCATCATACATACTTTGTCCTCTTTGTTCGCTGTCGTTAACTGTGTCTAACACAAGGTAGCGGGTTCTTGCAGGAATGTTTGCAATGCCATTAAATCGTTTTTTAGGATTAAAGTTATACGGATTGACAATGGCAGTCAACGGTTCAACAGTATTTGACGGCGTAGTATCTAGGTCAAGAGTAATTGATAACAGAGTAGGATCTATCTCATTGACTGTGAATCTACCAGTGATTTCTATTCCAGAAGGTTGCATAAAATGTATTTTACTAAGATTAGGTAGATATCCGCCCTGTTGATCTAGTATCAGATTCCAGTCTAGTCGATCACCTGTTCTAGAATCTTGATCGGTTAGTTTTAGTGTTTGCAACAACTGATTAGGTTCAAGTATAGATAACGTATACCTGTCTGGAGATCCTGATATATTTGCTGTTAACAACAATACACTATAATTATTGTTAGTTTGACTTTGTTTTACGTTGGGGGTTTCACCGTTATAAATGATATCTTGAATATTTACAAGGTCTCCAGCTTCAGTAAACATGTTTGCTACCACTGCCCTAACAATGCCTAATTTTTTAACCTTGGTTGGCGGACTGATCCATATAGGCATTTCAAATTCTATAGTGCATATGTCAATCTCAGACTCTGCGGCCTGGGGAATAGTACGTGAACTAAAATTTAAACTAGTTACATTTATCACGCTGAGGCTGGTCCAGTCTATGTAGTTGTCTGTGGTCTGTATCTCCAAGCTAGGATTAAACAACACCATTATCTGCTCAACCAATTGAAGTTTTTGTTCAGTATTTGAAGTCCATATGTCTGCTTTCATTGTCAGCTTGAAAGGTGTCGGCATCAATCGTTCTACAGTATAACCTCCTCCTTGCGTCTGGTTATATATTGGATCTCCGTTAGAGTCAAATCCGCTATAGGATCGTTCTCTAATCTGTACTTTACTGACAAACGTAGGATCTTGAATTCTAGACTGATCCAATTCTAACCCGCTAATATAACAGGCAATTTTAGGCACGGTTGACAATTTATTTTCAGAGTTGTCTTTGATAATAGACGCAACCTGTCTAGTCAAATCACCATACATCACTGGTACATGTTTTTCTAGAGGAGTATCACCGCCTGTCTTGTATTTGAATCCTATAAACACTCGCATGAACTGTGTTACATATCGGCGTATCTGCCCGTCATAAAAATAATCCATTATTCGTCTGCCTTTGGTCTAAGAGCTTTACTCAAACTTTGTTTTTCTGTTATAGTACGGCCGTTGATTACATCAGTGGTATCATTGTTGATAAACGAAGACTTTTGTGTAGATCGTATATTTTTTCCTTCAAACATATCGCCGCTTTCTGCAACATCGCTGGCACCTAAATTGCTCATAGTCATTCTAACCTGATCTTCAAATTTTACCCAGCGAATACCGTTAAATCTAAACAGTCTCTTTGGCATAAAATCCAGTCGCAGACAAAATTGTCCTTCGGCAGCGGCAGGAGGAAATCCAGTGCCAGCAGTAAAAGGTGCACCGTTTGGTGGTATACCGTCGCCTAACAGATACCCGTCGTAGCCAGTTGCACTTGGCGGCAATGTTACGGAGCTGGCTGTGGATCCTACATATATAGGATCGCCATTATCGTCTACTAACGGAAATCCACTTTCGTCTGTGGCCTGTACCTGCTGATCAACAGTTATTGCTGAAGCATCGACAGAAACCAAAGTAGTTCTTCCAGTTTCTTGATCTAACTGAATAGAGTAATATGCAGTGGTGTCGTAACCGCTTCGAGGAGCATCGCTTTCAGCTTGATCTAGTACAGCCTGTGTGATCTGCATTTCTTTTTCGTAGGTACTAAGTATATCTCTAAGGCTAGTTGAAGTATCAGTGCCAGTGTCGTCTGCAAGACCATCTAATATTTCACTAAATTCTTGACTGTCTACCAACGGTTTGCATTTAGCACGATAAAGATGTGGATACCAAGTGGCAGAAAATCCCTCTGCTGCTCTAGAAATTTCTTCTATGACATAAAATCTTTTTAAAGAAAATTTAAAATCATTTAGTGCAAACTGATCTTTTAAATGCGGTAATTCTATTACATCACCGGCAATCAATTTCCTTCCTATTTTTTCTACAGTGTCATTGATATGAAAACTCACAAAGATAGTGTCGTTTTGCAAAAACAATCCAAATTGACTGAGGTTAAAATCAGTGTCTTGAATGTTATAAATTCCCCGTAGCAGGTATATATCAGAATCGTATTTTCTATCTCTGTTTTCTAAGAACAATAAGTCTTGTATGTTACTAACGCTGTTGCCCGTGTAGCTGGGAGTAGTTGGACTAGTGTCTGTAGAAGACCCTGGCCCAAGATATTTGTGAATAAAAACGTCGGTGCCGCCTATTTGAAACATTTCCCAAATAGATTTGTCTATAAATTTATAGTCGTTGCCCTTTTCTGGGCGGTATAAGCTGAGTCTTGGCATAGTTATATATTTACCGTTGTAATAAATAACAGTATGAGTCAAATAAATCAAGTTAAACAAAGCGTCTATGATTATTGTAAAAACATGCTAGGTGACGGCATGATAGACATTGAACTAGACCCGCAGCACTATGAAACTGCACTGAATAGATCATTGTCAGTTTTCCGCCAACGTAGCGATAACTCTGTGGAAGAAAGTTATGTGTTTTTAACCTTATTAGAAGACACCAACGAGTATGTGTTACCGAAAGAAATACAGCAAGTGCGTCAAATATTTAGACGCAGTATTGGTTCACGTACAGGCGGCGGTTCGGGCGGTACTGTTTTTGAACCATTTAATTTAGCTTATTCAAATACCTATCTATTAAGTTCAACTAATATGGGCGGACTACTAACCTATGAACTATTCAGTGGCTATCAAGAACTAATAGGGAAAATGTTTGGCAGTTTTATTAACTTTAATTGGAATCCTCAGAGTCATAAATTAATGATTCATCAAAGACCTAGAACTGAAGAAAGTGTCATGTTACAAGTATACATGACCAAACCAGACACTGCAATCATAGAAGATGTCTACAGCGGGCAATGGGTCAAAGACTACTGTCTAGCCAACTGCAAAATGATGCTAGGACAAGCCCGCTCAAAGTTTGGACAAGTGGCAGGTCCACAAGGCGGAACACAGCTCAACGGCGCAGCACTGATTACAGAAGCGCAAGCAGAGATGGAAAAGCTCATAGATGATTTGATGAAATTAGTTCCTGGTGGTGCAGGATACACCTGGATAATAGGTTGACTTAAAACTCTTAATATACTATAATATTCTTAATTGGAGAATATTATGATCATAGGCATTTGCGGATTTATAGGCAGTGGCAAAGACACCGTTGCTGACTACCTAGTGAATTTTCATGAGTTTCGTAGAGAAAGTTTTGCATCAACACTAAAAGATGCAGTGGCAGCAGTATTCGGTTGGGACCGAACCATGCTAGAAGGCCGTACCAAAGAAGCTAGAGAGTGGCGCGAGCAAGTAGATCCGTGGTGGGCCGCTAGACTTGATATGCCTACATTGACTCCAAGATGGGTGCTACAATACTGGGGTACTGAAGTTTGTCGCAAGGCATTCCACGATGACATATGGATTGCCAGCCTAGAAAACAAACTGCGTAACAGTCGAGATAATATTGTTATTTCAGATTGCAGATTCCCAAATGAAATTGAATCACTAAAACAGGCAGGCGGCAGCATTGTTTGGGTACAAAGAGGCACACTACCCGACTGGTATGCAGATGCAGTCAGTGCAAATCAAGGCAACAACGTGGGATTAAATGCAATGAAAATGCGTAAGATACATGCCAGCGAGTGGGCCTGGTTAGGCAGTGACTTTGATGTTGTGGTCAACAACAACGGTTCTATTGATGACCTTTATAGGCAATCAGCCAGTCTAGTAGTCAGCAATAAGGTCTCCCTGTCGCCAAGTGATTCCTTCTTTGCCTAGTATTTGAGCACAGTTCGAACATACAGTTTTTAAATTGCTGTGGCGACAATGGTCTAGATTGCCGTCTATGTGAAATACTCTAAAAACTTCTTTATGGGCTGATCGAAACCCACATTTGTCACATTGATTTTTAATTCGATATCCGGAGCGATGCCATCTAGGAATACCAAATCCTAGACCGTTGGACATACAGATCTCGCACAATGATCTATAATAGATCTTGTCGTTCTTTTTATAGTTAACAGCACGGGGTCGTTGTCCGCACTTGCAAAGTGGTCTCATAAACATATTTACACCTTTTCAGCCCCTTTTGATGTGCTCGTAACTCCTGGTTTTTGAGATTTGTCGCTAAATATTAGTACATTGAATTAACCCCAGGAGACATTCGAATGGCACTTACATCACCAGGCGTACAAGTAACGGTAATTGACGAGAGTTTTTATACACCAGCCGAACCCGGCACAACTCCGCTTATCGTAGTGGCCACAAAAACAAGTAAACTAAATGCAGCAGGCACAGCGACAGCATCGGGCACAACCGAAGCTAACGCAGGAAAGGCATTTAAAATCACCAGTCAACGCGATCTTGTTGAGACCTTTGGTGTTCCTTTCTTCGAGAAAACTGCTAGTTCGTCTCCTATACACGGTGGCGAAAGAAACGAATATGGATTACTCACAGCTTATAGTTACCTAGGTGCATCAAGTTCTGCATTTATTGTTAGAGCAGACATTGACCTAGGACAACTAGCAGCAACAACAGCAGCCCCGGGAGCGGAACCGGCAGATGGACAGTGGTGGGTTGATACTGCTGCCACTTTGTGGGGCATTCAAGAATGGAATGGTGCTGCTGGATCAACTACCGGCGGTCAAAAATTCACAAATAAAACCCCAATAGTACTCACAGACGACCAAGTAGATCAAATAGCATCAAATGCTCCTAAATCTTCAGTAGGTTCTATAGGTGACTATGCAGTAGTACTTGAAACTATTGGTGACGGTGGCACACACCCTGTGTTTGCTAATCAAGAAGCCGCAAGAATTTGGTACAAAAGTCCAGGTAATACCCTAGCCGACGGTGTAACTCTAACAGCGGGACAATGGGTACTAGTTGGAAGCCCTGAGTGGAAGGCCAGTTGGCCAACTGCACCAGGCGCAGCGACTACATCCTTAACTGCAGGACATGCAATTAAGATTAACGGAACAACTGTTACTATTGCAGGTGCTACACTTTCAGCAAGACTTACCAATTTAAAAGATTCTATCAATACAGATGTAACTTTAACTGGACTAGGCATTAGTGCTAAACTAGTAGGCACTGCTCTTTATCTTTACTCAGACGGATCTGCAGGCGGCGGTGACTCAACACAAACAGGAACCATCGAACTTACAGTCGGTACAGGAACAGCACTAACTGATCTAGGATTTGAAGCTAAAGAATATTATCCACCAAGATTACAAATTTCAACTCACACCAACGTGCCTCAGTGGAGAACAGCGGCCGCCGAACCACGCCAAACTGGTTCTGTATGGATCAAAACCACAGAGCCAAACAACGGAGCACGATGGAGAATTAAAAAGTGGAATTCTGCTACTAAAACTTGGGAAGCAATATCTGCTCCTCTGTATGAAAACAGCCACTCTGCAATTTATTATCTAGATAGATCCGGTGGTGGTGTTAATCTTGCTGTAAATAATTTATTTGTCAAGTACAACAGTGAAGAAGTCAATACTTCTGATAGCTCAGTTCTAGCAGAATTTAAAGCATATTACAGAAATGCCACAGGTGATACAGTTATAACTTCAGCAGCAATTACTTCAACTTCATTTAGTGGTACAAAAAACTTTACAATGAAGCAATCCTACCCTGGCAGTTTAACCTTAGCTGTATCTGGTACAGTTTCGTTTACTGCTACTGGTGCTACCACTGATGCAGAATTAATTGCTGCGGCAATTAACGGAGCAGACTTTGGAGTAGACAGTAACGGCGACGCAATCCTTAGCCAAATTGAAGCCAGTGTTACCACAGACAACGAAGTATCAATTAAACACAAAACAGGTGGTGATATTCGTTTTACAGACGGTACCGGCACACCAATTGCTACACTATTCACTAATTACAACATAGACTCTGGTGCTGGTACCGCAAATTTCTACACACTGCCAACGGATGCCACAGAAGACTATCTAGCATCTAACTGGAAGCCATTGGCTGCTGAAGATTTTGCAGCCAGCAGTACATCACCGTTAGCCGAAGCAGCTGACGGAACATACTGGTATAATGCCGATGTTGGTGATGTTGATATCATGTATCACAATGGGGATGCATTTGTTGGCTACAGAACTGCTACAGCTTTTCCAAATTCAGATCCGCTTGGTCCTCAAGTTGGTGCTACAGAGCCAACTACACAAAGTGATGGTACCCCACTAGTAGACGGAGATCTATGGATTAGCACAGAAGACATAGAAAATTATCCTGCAATTTATCGCTACGATGGCGTAATTGATTTAGAATGGAAACTGTTAGACAAAACTGATCAGACCACTGAAGAAGGTGTACTGTTTGCTGATGCAAGATATGGATCTAGCGGAGCAACTGGAAATACTGCTGCTCTTATCAAAGATCTATTAACTAACAGCTATCTTGATCCCGACGCACCAGATGGTGATTTGTATCCAAGAGGAATGTTGCTGTGGAATACACGAAGAAGCAGCGGCAATGTTAAAAAATACGTAAACGGCTATATCACTAGTCTGGGAATAGATAATAATCCTAGATTTGGTGCTGGTGACGGAGAAAGTTTTGATTCGTTAGGATACTATGACCAACCAGATCGTTGGGTAACAGCATCAGCTAACAACGAAGACGGATCAGGAAGTTTTGGACGCAAAGCACAGCGTAAAGTTATAGTATCTGCACTAAAGAGTGCGATAGACACCAGCTCTGAAATCCGTGACGAAGAACGCAGAAACTTTAATTTGATTGCTTGCCCAGGATATCCTGAAGTACTCAGCAACATGATTAATCTAAACATTGATCGTGGATTAACAGCGTTTGTTTTAGGTGACACCCCACTACGTTTAGCATCTGATTCAACTAGCCTAGTAAATTACGGTACTAATGCTAGACTGGTTCTTGACAACGGTGACGACGGTATTGTCAGCTACGACGAATATTGCGCAGTATACTATCCAAACGGATTTACCACAGATCTAAGTGGTGCTAACGCAGTTGTTCCTGCATCGCATATGATGCTAAGAACTATTGCACTAAGTGATGCAGTTTCATATCCTTGGTTTGCTCCGGCAGGCACAAGACGTGGTGGTATTACTAATGCTACATCTGTAGGGTACATAGACGCTGCAACTGGAGAATTCCAAACTGTTGCACTAAATGAAGGTCAACGTGACACACTGTATGATTTAAAAATTAATCCTATTCCATTCTTTGTAGGAGTTGGACACGTAGCTTATGGTCAAAAAACTCGTGCAAGAAATGCCAGTGCGTTAGACCGAATCAACGTTGCTAGACTAGTAGTATATCTACGTAGCCAGTTAAACAAACTTGCTCGCCCATACATTTTTGAACCAAACGATCAGATCACTAGAGACGAAATTAGAGGTGCGGTTGAGAGCTTGCTGTTAGAATTGGTAGGTTTGAGAGCTATATATGACTTTGCTGTAGTATGCGACGAATCAAATAACACAGGCAGCAGAATAGATCGCAACGAACTATGGGTAGACGTTGCAATTGAACCAGTTAAGGCCGTTGAATTTATTTACATTCCACTGCGCATTAAAAACACAGGTGAGATTTAACGTCTATAGTTTGACATAAATACAATACGGAGCATAACAAATGGCAATTACAACACTGAGCAATATGTCGATCCAAACAGCAGGGCCTGGTAGCAACTCCGGCCTGTTGATGCCTAAACTTAAATATAGGTTTCGGGTTTCATTTGAAGGATTCGGAGTAAGCACAACAGAAGCAGTTCAACTTACTAGACAGGTCGTTGATATATCTAGACCTAAGATTGGTTTTGAAGAAATCGAACTACCAATTTACAACTCAAAAGTGTACATGGCAGGCAAATACACTATTGAGCCAGTATCACTAAATCTTAGAGATGACGCTAGCGGCAATGTAGTTAAACTAGTAGGTCAACAGATCCAAAAGCAATTTGACTTTTTTGAACAATCAGGTGCAAGAAGCGGCATTGATTATAAGTTTAAAACTAAAATTGAAATTTTAGATGGTGGTAACGGAAATCTAGCAGCCGCAGTTCTAGAAACATTTGAATTATTTGGATGTTTCTTGCAAAATGCAGACTACGGAGACCTCAACTATGCAACCAACGAGGCTGTACAAATTGCACTATCAATTAGATTTGACAGCTTGATTCAAAGTCCCGTAGGAGTTGGCACCGGAACAGCAATTGCAAGAACTGTCACCAGCCTAGCTACAGGACAAGGCGGCGTAGCCTAATCTCAACGAGATAATAAAAACCCGGATTTTATCCGGGTTTTTTTACGGCATAAATATCTATATGGCAAATAAATTTATCAAATATCTCACACAAGGAGCTGTAGGAGGTTTCCTTAATCCTAAAGGATTAATGGGAAACTGGCAACATGCTTCTAGAGTGTTTGTTGATGACACATTTAGACTGTCTCCCCGAACTAAATTTCTGTTCTATGTTCATTTTGAATTAGACAAAACAGCAATGAATTCACCGGCATTTACAAATAGACATGCAGACGAAATGGGAGTACTAGTAAAAGCTGCCGACCTACCAAAATTTAATTTTGATTCTGTAGTAAAGAATCAATACAATCGAAAAAAAATATTATACAAACAGATTAACTATGAGCCAGTTAATATCACATTTCACGACGACACACAGGGTATTATAAATGCACTATGGGCAATTTATTACGGTAGTTATATTCAAGATCGGCATAATCCTGTAGCAGCATTTAGTGCCACCCATTATAGAAGTTCTAACGATCCACTTAGTGCTATGAGATACGGTCTAGACAGAAATAAATCTACAGACATATTCAAATCAATCAGCATATACACCATGAGTCGCAGTAGATTTAACGGTTATACCTTAGTAAACCCAAGAATTAAAACCTGGCAGCACGGAAATGTTGACTACAGTGCTGCCGAAACTCTCGAAAGTACCATGACACTAGAATACGAAACAGTGTTTTATACACAGGGTAAAGTGTCAAAGGGTACTCCTAAAGGATTCGCCACGCTACATTATGATTCTACTCCAAGTCCATTAAGTGTAGCCGGCGGCGGTGTAGGTACTCTAACTGGAGAAGGAGGAGTACTCGATGGACTCGAAGCAGTGTTTGGAGCTGTCGGTGATGGATCGGCCTTTGCAAGTTTTGGTGGATTTTTAGGAACAGCAATATCAGCAGTAAACACTGTAAAAAATATCAAAAGTCTCAGTAAAGATGGACTTAAAAAAGAAGCACTGAATATATTAACTTCTCCTGGCAGCATTGCTACCATCGGTGGAATAGTAGGATCAGTGTTTCCTAAAAATCAAACTAGTAATCAAACCACTCCCGCAAGTCAACGTACCGTAGTACCCGGTGATGCAGAATAAACCAATTAACTAATATGTCTGAAAGACCACTTAAAACCAACCTTCCGTTGCCCGACGTTCGTGATAGTGCAGAAGCTACAAAACTTTTCTTTGACTATTACGGTCAAACACCTTTAGAGTTTTCAGCAAACGAAGTCGATGCAACTGTGGCATTTTTTCAGTCTAGGGGATTTGAAACTGATGCTGCCACGGTGTCAGCTGCTGTGATTTTAAAACAGGCAAAAATAGATTCAGTAAATGTTTTTACATTGTTAGATCAGCTGAAAAAATTTAACGGGATGCAGATCAATTTACTAGTTGGAGAAATACTCAACAACAATCGAACCAATACTTCTACATTAGGCTTTAAGACCGGCGAAGTTGTTAAACTTAGTCAAACTAGAAACATAGCAGCATAATGGCTAAATTTGCTCAAGGCCGGTTCGAAATGAAGAACCCCAGTAAATATATTGGTAAAAAAACACCCTTGGCAAGAAGTTCTTGGGAATTTGTTTTTATGAGAATGCTAGACGAGCACAGCGGAGTGGAAAAATGGGCCAGTGAAAGCATTCAAATTCCCTACAGAGATCCGCTTACAGGAAAATACACAATATATGTTCCTGATTTTTTTATTACCTATGTAGATAAAAACGGTAAAAAACATGCCGAAGTGGTTGAAGTGAAACCGTTGAATCAAACAAAATTAGAAAGTGTAGGAAAAAGTCAATATAACCAACAGCAATATGTAAAGAACATGGCCAAATGGGAAGCTGCTACTGCCTGGTGCAAACAACAAGGCATAAAATTTAGAGTGGTAAATGAAGGTGATATTTTCCATCAAGGATCAAAACGCAGGTAAGTATAACTATGACAAAGAAACTAGAAGAACTGTTTAATTTAGATAGTGAACAATTATCAGAATCTACGAATGAAGATCAAAAGCCTTCACACGAAGAAGTAACTTCTCTAGATGCCAGTTTTAAAGCTGTGCAAGAAATAACTAAATCATTGCCTGAAATCAAAGAATTAGATAATCTTGATGAAAGAGAACTAGATGATCTTGCTAAAAAAGCAGAAACTGCCTATGATGATTTAATGGACCTAGGCATGAACGTAGAAATACGCTACAGCGGTAGAATTTTTGAAGTAGCTGGCACAATGATGAAAAACGCAATTGACGCTAAATCAGCTAAAATTGATAAAAAACTCAAAGCTATTGATCTACAACTTAAGAAATATAAAATAGATAAAGACAACAATGAAGAATCCGGTGATGTACTTAACGGAGTTGGATTTGTAATCACTGATCGAAACGAACTATTGAAAAAATTAGGTCAAAAGAGCTAAATATTACTATGAAAACTTTTAAAGAATATCTTACAGAAAGCAAAAAAATATACAGCTTTAAGATCAAAGTTGCGGGTGAACTGCCTGACAATTTTCAAGAAAATTTAAAACAACAGTTAGATCGTTGCAAGGTAGCACAACTGAGCAAAATATCTTCTACTCCTATCCAAGAGTCTCCTATGGATTTTCCAACGTTAAAAAATGTTGAAGTTCATATTTTTGAAGTTATTTGCGAATACCCAGTGACTGCACCTGAAATATCAACTGACATAAAGGCAATGGGTATTGACGAAGATTGTTTTAGAGTCAGAGGAAGCGGAGAGCCTTCTGAAATAGAGCAGTTGCTTTCAGCACAAGAACCTAGCGGTGAATCGCTTTTAGCCGAAGTCGACCTAGACAAAGGCACAGGTAAAATCAAACACAAAGATTATTTTGGAGATGATTTTAATCGTGGATTTCTTAAAGATCTAGAAAAATCTGCAAAACAACGCAAGAAAGATGAAACTGGGCCAACCGAATACAAGCTGCCCAAGACCAAGACAAACAAAGTCGGTCTTAAAAGCGCAATGGGGAGTTAATATGAATTTCAATGATTTGATGTCAAAAATGCGTGAGTTGGATCAACCAGTATCGCAAGAAACTGTTGAAGGTTGCGGAGATCCAATGCCAATGCCAGCATCTTCAATTAAACCAGATACACCACCACCATCCATGAGTGTAAATCTTAATGCTCAGGGGCTTGATGACATCAGTGAATTAATAAAGCTGATGACTAAAGTCAATCCAGACATGATCAATCAACCAGCTCCAATGAGCTTGCCTTCCGGCGGTCCTGATATTATCAGCATCAAACCTCCAATGTCAGCTATCGGCGATTTAGGAAATTTAGATTCAGGTCCATTAAAAATGTTACCAGATCTAGACAGAGATGAACCAGGTATGGGATCAGACGGTGATGACGGCCCCAGTATCAAAGGCCTAGATCAAGACGATGACGGCGATCACGATATGGGTGATCACGATATGGAAAAGAAAGACAGAGACGAATCGTTTGGCAACAGTGTCAACGATTCAGAACCTAAATATGGTGGCATGGATTCTGTGATTCGCAGCGGCAATGACATGCACAAACCCAAGCAGAGTTTCAGCGGCAAAGCATATCGCGGTGATAATCCTATGGCAGCTGGAGCATACGAAAGCAAAGAACAGCTACGTGCCGGCATACGTGCAGAACTTCTTCAGAGACTTGCAGAAGCTAAAGGAGCAAAATAATGTCAGGATTTAAAATATCGACTGAGTCATTAAGACCAGAATTCTATCAGGTTGTGCTAACACTAA
>Ga0209550_10005104_pt1 | contig 12350 bp, 8 predicted proteins | sample LauGreSuBDMM15SN_2_FD_187567 | JGI IMG/M metagenome (GOLD analysis project Ga0209550, IMG submission 187567) | Freshwater lake microbial communities from Lake Michigan, USA - Su13.BD.MM15.SN (SPAdes) (version 5) | ecosystem: Environmental > Aquatic > Freshwater > Lake | place: Lake Michigan, USA... | reverse complement strand
GTGCTGGGATCACCGTCGTTCCGTCGCGCCTCTGCATTGATCCACTTCGCGGCGATTCACGCGTTGATACGCGCGACCTATCTACCATGGTAGACGTAACCTACGGTTTCAAAAAGAATGGATGCTGGGATACATACGGGTAGAAGGGAAGCAGAGGAGCCTGGGGGGGAGATGGAAGTCAAGTTAAAACAGGACCACAGTACAGCGGCGCTCCGGCCGGCGCTCCGTGCAATTAAATGCGAGCGCGTCCCCGGGAGGGCGCGCACATGTGTGAATGAATGTTTTCACGGTTTGATCGGTGTTGTTTTTAACACACGGCTCTGCACACACAGAAGAATATGACCGTTACTTGACTTGACTTTTGACTTCAGTAGCTTAAGCCTTCAAGTCAAGTCTACAACTCTACATGAAGTCAAGTCAAGTCAAGTCAAGTCAAGTCTTGAAGCCACGGGGTAATCTCCAAAAGATCCAGTAGGGGTGCACCCGAATAATTCATATACGAACCCAGCTCAGAACTCAGAACTCAATGGCCCTCCCACTTCCGTACCGGTTTATACCCGGAGCGGGTGACTTACTGACACCTGACTGGAACCTGAATGGTGCATGTGGATGTGCTGCCGTTAATGCGCGTACGGCTGCTGTAGTTGGGTCCTGGGCCACAGGCTAGTACACAGCTCCTGTACCTGTCTACCTGTTTTGACCACGCTTATAGGGGCATGGGGGTGTAAGATATAACATGACTTGACGGGTCACGGCTGAGCGTATAACCTCAACCTGAGTCGAGTGTAGGCCGTGTAGCCGAGAGGCCGGGCGAGAGCGCTCGGTTTCGAGATTCGACGCACGACGGCATCGCGCTAGAACGTACTACATTCTCATGTACACCGGGGCTGTCACTTTACGCCTCCGGACCGCCCAGCTCCGTTCCGTTCCGTCACATGGTACTAGCGGACCTAATGGCCCACGCGTGAGCCGGACGTGTGTTGGCCCCTGTGGACTGCTAAATGCTGCTCTATGCTGCTCTATGCTGCTCGTCCTATAACGTGCACCCAAAGACCCAAAGACCCAAATGTAGTCTGTAGTAGAATACTCGACTGGCGCGTGGGCCAGGCCGCTCCTGCACCGCGGGGAGTCTCTCAGCCGGACAGGTCACGCACCGCACGCACAAGGCTTTATGGTAGAGAATACGCCCGCAGTTGGCAGCGTAGGCTGCTCGACAGCGGTACGCAAATCACGATCCTCATTGCGACCAAGAGTTGCCACAATCTCTAGGTCGCCCTAGATGTAGTATGAACTCGAACGTGCTCAGAAATCACCTCCGCGGGCTTCCCGTGTGCAGTTTCCGATACGCAGCACGAGCTCTATCTTCTCTCTCTCCTCAGGCACGTAGCTCTCGAGTACATAGTCTCCATTAACATAGCCTCCTGCTGGAGAGAGCACATAGTCCGCCGCCAAAATCTCGTCAAAGTCGGGAAAGCCCAGCGTCTCCCAGCCAGCGTAGCGATCGCGAAAGGTAGTGAAGAACGAGCTGGTGATGTTGCAATCAGCGGTGTTGGCCGCTTCCTCAACGGACGCGGCGTAGGCCCCAATCAGAATTGGCGAGGTCGAAATAGCAATCTCGGGCGGTACGTAGTACCATGATGATTGGACGGTGAGCGGTTCCGACACGATGGCGACAACCTTGGTGCCATTGAGGTCGCATCGTTCGATGATGCGGCCGGGCACGGTCGATCGGCACGGGAAGGCAGAGAAGATCTGAAAGAGCACGACAGTAAGGAAGAAGCGCCACTTTTTCATGAGCTTGGCGCGGAGGACCGAATAGTTGAGACCCGACAGAGAGAGCTCCTCTTGCATCGCCGCCATCTCTTCCTCCTTGAAATCAAAGTGCGATTGGACCTTTTCGTCCATGTTGCCTCCTTGCATCCCTTGGACGCGCAGCTTGCGCATGGCGATGATCTTGGCGGCGATTTGTGAGGTTCCGTGCATCGTATTCTTGCCTAGGAGAGTGCTTCGCATCTTTGCACGCAGCCATACGCGCGCAATCCACGAAGCAGCTGGCTTGATGCAGAGGAGCACGGCGAAACGCGCCCACACATTGCGCAGCTCGCAGGGACGCACCTGAGAGACGAGAGCGAGAGCGAGAGAGCGAGAGAGCAAGCAAGGGCTCGGATCGCTGGGGGAAAATAATGAGAGCAAGGGGGCCTTGGACGGGTTCTGGACGGGCCGGCGCGGCGTACAAGGATAGTGGAGCCCTCGAGAGAGTAGAATCCTTGGCGCCAGATCATGACTGTCACGACCGTCGGCACGATCAGCAAGGCACAAACGTCGGCGAGGTCAAACTGCCAGCCGATGCGCGCGAGGTACTGCAACCGGATCAACGGGTCTTGGTTCGGGTCAAAGTTCTTAAGCTTGTCCTTCGTCTTCTTCCCCGTGAGGAAATTGAAGATGCGATTCCCCAAGCCGCATCTCGCGACCAGGACCTCAGTGGTGCCGGAGTTGCGCAAGACGATGTTGATCTGCAGGAGGAGAAAGGGAGGGCCGAGGATCAGTTGTGGAGAGGACAAGGACGTGAGCGAGGTGGGTGGAATGGAGAGGAGAGGGCTCGACACCTGAAGCACGATCTGCTGCAAGACCCACGAAATGGTGAGAGGTGTGTCCATTGATCTCAGCGTGAAGAAGGAATAGAGGAAGACGAAGTCAAAGAACTGGAACGGGAAGAGGAGATGTGCACAAGCATTGGGCGTGGCGACCAGCTCAAGAGAGAGCTTTCCGAAACTGGTGACCATGATGAAGATGCTGAGGTGTATGATCATCGTGAGCAGTGGTACGAAGGTCTGGACGAGCGTGCCCTTCCCTTTGGGCACTGGATAGAGGCCACTGCTACTGCTACTGCTACTGCTGTTGAAGTCGTCACTGCTCATGTTAAAGTGGCCATTGCTCATGTTAAAGTGGCCACTGCTCGTGTCGGCCACGTGAAGCCATGCAGACGTCACCTCAGCCACGTGGCCAACACCAGCCTCGATTTCGGTGAACGCAAGGGTCAAGTAATACTCAACGAATATGTCAATCAACGCCGCCTTGAGGGCCACGCGATAGAGCACGATGATGAAGAACATGCCGTGTGCGATGGAGAAGCGCGGCCGGTTCTCTAGCCGGAGGTCGCGCACGCAGATGACTATCGAGGGCACAATGAAGAGGATCGAGTACAAGTACCACATCTCTTCGATTTGCGCCCAATAGATCAGGTGCTCCACGACCGTGTTTGCGACGAGGTCGAACATGGACGCCGCAAAGATTGGCCAGCTGAAAAAGAGCAGCCGTCGCTTCCGTTCTGCGAGCTCAGCACGCATACGCCGGCGAGCTTTTCGTTGCCGAAACTTACGCTGCAGCCGCGTCGCGGCTTCTAGATCCATCCAGGCAGTCTCTCCCACACCCGAGGCCTCAACCCTCGGGCGAAACCTCACTGTGAAGTGGATCGTACCCTCGGGGGAGAGTGCCTGCTTGAACTCATGGCTATGGTTCCCGTCAAGGACGTTGAGAGCGACGACACACTCGCCGAGCTTGTCGTCCGTTGAGTTGAGCATGTCGCGCATCGAACCGAAATCCTTATCCATGACGATCAGCGAGAGCTTCCCACTGAGCACGAGCTCCTCGCTCATGCGCTCGCTGATCACGATGGACTCTTCCCACAGAGGTGTGACCGTCTTCTCCTTGACACCCGAACGGACTTCCTTTAAGATCACTTGATCGAAGATGCTGAACTTGAAGACAACGTACGGATCACTCTTGCCGTTCATGTCCTTGGCCTTCAGTCCACTCGCCGAGTGCAGATTGACTGAAAGCTGGCCGAGCTGGCTGAGCAGGCTGCCGGCGTCCAAGGGCTGAAGGAGGGACAAGTCTGATGGTGATGGTGCGACGCGGGCACGGTAATCCATGTCGCCCCTCTCATGGTATGATCTTATTGATGGCGCGCCTGGGGTCGCTGTGCCACCGGCTAGGGCTGCCCGACTGCCCGCGGCACCTTGCGGCGGCACTATAGTCTTGCCATTGAACTTGGTGGCCACAACCTTGAACTGTGTGAGCGGCATCTGCTCTTGGCCCCACGCAGGCCGTTGCACCAAAACGTTGCTCCAACCAGCAGCGCCAGGCGAGGGTGGCGACGGCGGGATGCTGACAGGAGGCGGCGGAAAGATTCCGGCTCCATGCGATAGTGCATCTGAGGGTGATACTTTCAAGGCAAGCGCGTCCTGCCGCGATGGTGATGGTGCGACGCGGGAACGGGAACCAGCACCGCGTGACACCTTTGTGCTGGTTGCCGTTCCCGCGTCGCACCCCTGCATCGTGTTGCTCCTCCGCGTCGTACCAGGCGAACGTTTTTCTTCGGCTGCAACGCTGGCGGCATGAGCGAGGCCACTAGCCCGCCCGCGGCGGTACCGCAACAAGAACACCCCCAAGGGAAGTGCAATATAGATGATGAGCTTGCCGAGGATGTCAACTGCGAGGATGTTGCTCACCCTTGAGACACCTTCAAACACGCCCCACCAGTTGCTGACAAGATGTAGAGCTGTGAGAATGAAGGGCGTCGTGAACTGGGTAGCGCGGATCAGTCGGACGATGATCGCCTCGCCCCTGTCATTGTTTGTGTGGTTAAAGTTGAAAGAGATTGCAAGGGCGCTTGTATCGCGAAGCGGCACCCACTGCAATGCATCATGACGCAAACCAGAAGGGAGGTTATCGCGGGGGGAGGGGAGGAATCACGCGCACAGCGGGCTTGGGAGAGGAGACAGGCCGCACCGAGATATGCACGAAGCATGCATTCCACACCAGGTTGGCAAGTGCTTCGAAGGCCAAGTTACTCGCATACGCCATAGGAATCAGGATGAGGACGACGACCGGACCTCCGAGCCAGACGGAGAAAATGCGCCCCGCTAGAAGGCCTGTGCGCCTTGCAAGCCTCTGTCCTGCCTGATCAGTCTCCTGTGTCATCTTGTGCATGGCAGCGTTCAGTTTCCTTTCCGCCCTTTGCTGCGCCTTCACCTCGGCAGCTGCGCGAAATGCTTGCTCCTTAGCGAGCTTACCTGAGTTCTTCGCCATCTCAGCAGAGCTCGTCGCAATCTTCGCTGAGTTCTTCGTGAGTTCCATAGCGCCGCCTGCCGCCATCCGCACCGAGTCTCCCGTCAAGTTCACGACGCCAGTCATGGTGTTGGCGAGGAGTTTGCCCTGTATCACATCGTTGAACGTCACATCCCTCATAGCGTTCACAGCGCCCATCGCGCCGCCCTTGAGTAGCGCCCCGCCGTCTCCCAAAGCGCCTAGCGCCCCGGTCGTTACACCCAACGTAGCGCCCAACGCCTCGTCCTTGAGGTTCGTGACGTTTCGTAGACCACCGGCCAGCTGGTTCTGGAGATTCTGCTCCACCGACATCGATCTTCGCTTCACCTCCATGGCCTCTGCGAACGTCGCCAGGTCGCTTGGCTCATGCGGTACCAGCTGGAAGTAAATCGGGTCGCCCCCGAAGATCTCGTACACGAGCGCGCCATGCTCGATCATGGAGGCTGTCGCATCCTCGTCCAGCCAATGGCCGTTGAACGCCTCGTCCGCGTGTAGCCACCCGAACGCGGCGAACCCAGCGTCTTGCAACATACCGACCGTGACCGGTACGACTCGTCCGGCTTGCCGCATGCCGTGCAGGGCGTCACGAGAGGGAGCAAAGGGCCCGTCAAAGTGCATCTGGTAGTCGGACGCCACGAACGTGAGCGCGTTCGCCTGGATTAGCTTGTCAGACTCATCGAAGAAGAGGAAGCCGCCCACGAGCAGCAAGAAGGCCCATTTCTCGTCCGCGAGGTTGAGAGACTCGAGCCTCTTCTCCAGACTGTTGAAGACGAGCGCCGACAGATCGACAGGAGCGTCCATCTCTTTCGGACTTTCAGAGTTGCCTCGGAAGTTCATAGGTAAAATGGGAGACATAGGCAAGATGGGCTTGAGATGGCCCAAGTTTCCGGGCAGGCTCCTGAACGGGACGGGAGGGAGGGAGCCTCGCCTACTTTTCGAGACGCTCCCTGAGCCACTTTGGGCTGCTTGTGCTTCCTGTGCTTCCTGTGCCTGTGCCTCTTGGTCAGGGCTATCAAGCTTCCACATGAGTGGACCAACACAACGGAAGCCGAGCGATTCGTAGAAGGAGGCCGGGAAGCAATCCACAGCCGCAGGCTCATTTTGACCGATCGGTGAGGATGCCGATAATGCCGGAAGACTTGGCGGTGATATGGGGACGGCCACTTCGAGACGCTTCGATTCGGGCGTTGAGATGGCGTACATGGCCGGGTAGGCGAACGCGAACGATGCGGCCTGGTTGGGCATGGCCGCAGCCTCACGCGTCTCCAGAGGCACAGTGATCGCATGTTTTGGCGAGACACGGCCGCGTACGTGTAGCGTTTTCCCTTTTCCAATGCCGCACGCTGCCTCCAGCATGTTCCACTGCCTTGTTGGGCCGGTCACCAAGTAGTACTCCTCCGCAACGGACAGCTCAAGAGGAACTTGAGGTTGCAGCGTCAGCGACATGGCGTGTTCAGCCAAGTTTTCTTCCTCCTCCGGGCTTCTTCTTTTTCTCCGCTCCTTGCTTCTTTCTCCGGAAGAGAAAAGACCAGCGAGCATGCTGCCTCAGCGATCCTGGGACGAGCCACTCTCACGGATGGCGGTGAAACCCGTCGCGCCAAGGAATCCGCCGCGGCGGACCGAGAAAGCACCAGTCCGAATCGCCGAAGACCGTGCGTGCCAACTGCACAGGAAAAAAGTCACCGACTGTGTACATGTTCAGTAGGAATCCGACTGTACATGTACAAGGTACTGCGTGGGGCGTTGAAAGCACCGCGTCGCGTCGGGCGTTCAAGGTGAGCCTTCATGTCGTTTCGAGTGTCAAGTTCTGACTTTGGAGGCAACCTTCCCGATTTGCCGAGGGGCCCTGCATGTCGTGGGTGCGCTGCGTATCGTGCTTCCTGCCACCGCCTCACGTCGAGGGCCTCTTCAAGAACGGAGACCGCGTGCGCGTCCATGGACAGAAGATCCTGCACTTCAAGTCAGCACGCAGTGTCCTGCTCGCTGACCGCGCGGCTGTGGGCTGGCCCACACGCACGACTCTGAAGGGCATCACGGGACTGGCTGGCGAGACGATCGATCTCGCAACAATGGCCGACCCGCCCGTCCCAGGCGTTCAGGTGATCAACGTGCCTGCACTGGAGGAGGAGGAGGAGCATGCCGACCTCATCTTTGGCGATCAGATCTACAACATCGACATCTGGTATTCGGTGGCCCTGGAGGCTTCGCAGCGGCGTTGCTTCAAGTGCTGGATCCGCGTGGTGGCCCAGGAGGATGCGGAGCGCAAAGCGTGGAAGTCGAGCATGTCGAACGTTTTCACGCGTCGAGCGAAGGCCGAGGAGGCGGTCACCGGCCTCGAGCCGGTGCGGCGCGGTAAATCGGGTCGACGGGGCGGATACGACTATGACGGCGGGAGCGGCCGCGACGACCGCATACAGCAGCTCTCGTCGTCGGGAGAGGACCTCTCGGGCTGGGACGGGACTGGGCCACCTCCGCCAGGCAGCGCGTACAAGTACAGCGGCGGCGACCACAGGACCGGCCTGCATAACCAGCTCGTGTGGAATCCGGTCACGATGACGTGGGAGGACGTTCCAGTGGACCCCGAAAGCGCTTGGCGCGCGCTACGCTCGTGGAGGCTCTTTCGCATCTGGCGGCTGCGCGCCGAGGAGCGCAAGCGGCGGCAGGAGGTCGCCCGCAAGGCCGTTAAATTCATGACCATGAAAGGAGACGACCGACTGAAGCTGCGCGGTTTGCAGGCATTCGCGAGCCGTTCGCCCTTCTGGGATCCCAAGTTGTCGAGCCCTGCGGTCATTTACTCCCCCGACCGCTTCTGGTGTGAGTCGACCGTGCACCAGGAGCGCGAGGGCGCGCACGGCTGGCCTCTCATCAAGGCGGAAAGCAAGAGCGTCTACCGCTTCGGATTTCGAATCGCTGGCAGCGGCGGCGGGATGGTGGTGGGCGTCTCTGATGCTTCTCATCCTGACGAGCCCCTCGAGGTGGCGTCCGCTTGGGGTCTGCACCTGACGCACGGCGCGCTGTTCACGAAGCACAATGACCGGAGCCAGCGCGGCACCCTCTCCACGAAGACGCTTCTCACCGATGTCTTCGAGTACGATGATGAGAAAGGCGAGCCGGTCGATAACGTGGTCGACCTAACGGTCGAGGTAGACTACACACACGCCACCGGAGGTCGACTCTCATTCGGGGTCGCGGGGGGGCCACTCATCGAAGCCCCCGTGGTCTTGCCCAGCTGTGTACGACCGTGGGCCTACCTGTGGAACGACTTCGACTCGGTCGCCCTTGATGGGCGTCTACAGGTCAGCCGGCACCGGGCGCTCAAAGATTCACCGAGATCCCCACCCAAAGATCCGTCAGCACCGGGACCACTGCCGCTGCGGCTGCGCCATAAGCCGCCGCCCTTCAGCCACACGAGCGCCGAGAGCCTCGAACGCACGCTCAGCGGCCTCGCCGCTGGACCCAAAGTCGGTTACATGCCCTCTTGGCTCCTCTCCTACCGATCCGACAGCGGCAGTGGCAGCGGCACAGCGACCGATGGCGGCGTCACGCCAAAGCGCAGTGCATCGGCGTCGCGCCGGAAGCGGCACGGCCTCCACGCGCGCATCCACGTTGAGGAGAGCACACGCCCCAGCAAGCGATGGGTCTCGCCGCGCCAGGCGCGCCGTTCCCCAACGCCCAAGTCTCACAGCGCAGATGAAGATCATCCCCGTAAGGAGCCGCTGCGCTCGCCAGGGAGGGCGTCGCCGCGCTCGGCGTCAATGCTCTCGCCGCGCTCGTCGCGCGGACGTGGGCCTGTGCACATGTGGGACATGGTCCGTCATGTCACGAATATGTACATGGACCTGCCCATGCAGCTCAAGCAGCAGTAGGATGCCCAATACGCGGTCCAGTGCCACACCGCCCGGCCCGAGTAGGGCCAGGACTTTATTATGACGTATATGATGACTCCTTTCGGGTTGTGACAGTGCGGCACGGGCTACTGTACGGCTGTTGAGAAAAGGACTCGCTTTCCCCCGATTCTCCGCCCGCAGACCCGCACACCGCTCGGTCCGACCCGGCCGCGGCCCGGCCGGCGGTCGCCCGCCGAACCGAGAACCGCAACCGGTACAGGCGCGCCTAATTTAGACGTTTCGAAATCGCGCCGCTTTTCGCCCGCGTATACGGAAGGGCTACACGTTCGAATAGTGACCGACGAAGCTCGAAGGGGCCGCTTTACGCGGTTTCGCGTGATACTACAGTAATCACTGAGTGCGTTGGGCTTTGCCAATGGTGGCCACACCACCGTCCAGCACACGTGGCGCTGCAGCCGGCCGCTGCGCCGCGCTTTGTCGCCACGCATCCTCGCAACTCCGATTGAGGGGCGTGAAGAGGGCGCGCGGTGCCGGCCTCGGGCGGCCCTGCGCGTCGTAGAGAGCGCAGCTAAAGAAGGTGCGCAGCTCGTCGGCATCCTTGAACTTGTGGAACGCAGCCGGCGTGGCCGAGAGGGGCCAGCGCACCCAGTCCTCGCCTTTGGCATGCAACTTACGGTATTTGAGCGGCCCATGCTGGTAGAGGCAGCCGATGTTAAGCACGCTCACACCTGCCTGCTTCTTGAGTGCAAAGGCGATGGTGACATCCTCGCCACCGTACGTGAAGCGGTCCACACGTGCCAGGAAGGCAGGGTACTCGGCGGCCACGAACGTCTGCAGATGAGCGAGCGCGGAGCGTGAAAGGCCGTAGCCGGCGCCCCCCGCCGCATGGCAAAGGGCAAAGGAGGCTACCCGGCATGATGCCATCCCAAAGAGTAGAGGCTGCTCGTACCTGACGACAGACGCAATCAGAGGTCATCCCAAAGAGTAGAGGCTGCTCGTACCTGACGACAGACGCAATCAGAGGTCATCCCAAAGAGTAGAGGCTGCTCGTACCTGACGAGGCAGGTCGTCAGAGGCCATCAGAGGTCATCAGAGGTCATCACAGGGGCTGCTCGTACCTGATGACGGACGAACCAGACGCACTCAAACGCAGTCAAACGTGAGGGCAGTACCCGACGAAAGCCATCCAACTCGCCGAGCGATGCGGGGCGCGATCAGACGAAATCAGACGTCTGGGCGGTCGTACCCGACGATGTCATCCAACTCGCCGAGCAGCCGCAACAGATGGTGGGGCACGGGCACGGTGTCTGGATCGAGCTTGAGGAAGACTAGCTTCGGCGGCGGGTTGGGGTGGCTCGAGTTGGAGAATGAGACCGGAGCCAGGCGCCCATGACCACTGCTACCACCACTCCCATCCACGTCATCTGCTGCCACCACGTCATCACCGTCGCGACCGCGAACTCCTCCGCTGCCACCTCCGCCGCTGCTTCCCACGCCAAAGCGGCGCGCCATTGCCACGAAGAGGTGAAGCACCTTGCGGCGCGCGAGCCAGCCCTCGCGCACGCCCGTGCAGCCCCCTCCCGACACGGCAGCCTGGCATCGCTGCGCCCGACAGTCCTGGCACCGATACACGTGTACAGTCACCGAGCCACCTGTGCTCGGCGCAATGGCGGCGGCATCGCGCGGGTCGTCGCCGTCGGTCATGAGCACAAGGTCAGCGCCGTGCGTCATCTGGAGCCACGTGTCCGCGGCCGCCTGCAACAGCCGATGTTCCGCATCGGACTCGTGCACTGCCATACCGAGCACGACTGAGCTCCACCCTAACCGTGGGTGGCGCGGCATGCTCGCCTGCGCCGCTGCTTCGCACCGCGACTCCAGCGCACCCGTGCGATCAACACATCGCCTCTCTACCGAGCGGGCGCACGCGAGGACGCGCTCGCGCGCCGGTGGCTCGGCAGTGCCCTGTCCGCCCGATTGAGAAGAGCACCGAGCATGAGCATCGCGCACGTCCTCGAGCTCGAGGCATGGTACATTGCGCGGCAGCACCAAGTGAAACGTTTCGCCCTCGTTTTCCAATGAGCGTCTCGCCGCACGTTTGACTAGCCTCCGATGTTGTGTGGAGCTCAACGATGCCGCCGGCTCGGGCAGCGGTGGCAAGGGTGAAGAGTCGTTCAATGGCGCAATATTTGGCGCACTATGATTCGTGCTGACGGCAGGCCTGCGTAGTGGACTGACTGGCGGCAGAGCCGATAGCCATCTTCCCCATAGCGTGACGGAAGCTACTGTCGTCGCACAGACTAGGAGGCGAGGATGCCTTCGCATCGAGGGCCGCTGCAACGTGAAGAGGTTGCAGCGGCTGTGAAAGAGATATTGGTTTGACGAGGCGAAGCCGCCCAAGAAGCCGCCCCCACGATATCGAAACCGACACAGAGGATACGTGAAGTAGTGAAGTGATGTGATGCTGTTCAACACAACGCGCAGACCTCCGGACACGCGGGGAGCCGCTATGAAGAAGTGCCCCCTTAGGCGCACGAGAGTGCTATGGCGTTGACAGGCACCCGCACTCCGTGCTCGGCGCGCGCGCGCCCGGACTCCATTCTTCAGGCAATAGCCAATACAATGACTTGAGTTTCCGGCTTGACGATTCTGACTAAACCCATCAGAAACGTGTTATTGTCGGTTTCTTTCTTTGCGCGCCGGGGGACTACTTTCCGACGACGTTCCATCGTGCGCACCTCCTAGGATGGGTTGTGGCGCGAGCACTGCGGCCCCGGGCTCTGGCGATGGCAAACCGATCCAGATGAAGGACCATGCCCTGAAGAAGGGGATCATGCTTGCTGGGAAGGGCGAGAAGGGCAAGTACAGCATGCCGGCACTCTTTGCGCAATTTGACGCCGACGGCGATGGCAAGCTCGACATCTATGAGCTTGCGCGTGCCTTCCGTGCGATCGGCCTCGAGAAGCGCCAAGGCGGGGATTCTGACATGGACAAGGCAACGTTCAAGTCGTTTGATACAGACAAGGACGGCTACGTGGACATGAAGGAGATCGACGCCAACATGAACGACAAGCTGCGGGCAAAGATCGAAAAGAAGATCGAAATGGGCTGGGAGTTCGACAAGGAGAAGTGGGATGCGTCCGTAAAGCGCCACAAGAAGTGGGACATGAAAAAGATCTTTGCGCAGTTCGACGCCGACGGTGACGGCAAGCTCGACATCTACGAGATCGCGCGCGCCTTCCGTGCGATGGGCCTTCCCAAGCGCGATGGCACGAAGATGGAGATGGACAAGGCCATGTTCAAGTCGTTCGACACGAACGGCGATGGCTACGTGAGCATGGAAGAGCTCGATGCGAACCTGAAGCCGAAGACGCGCCGCAAGATCGAGCTCGCCCT
>Ga0209550_10005102_pt1 | contig 12351 bp, 10 predicted proteins | sample LauGreSuBDMM15SN_2_FD_187567 | JGI IMG/M metagenome (GOLD analysis project Ga0209550, IMG submission 187567) | Freshwater lake microbial communities from Lake Michigan, USA - Su13.BD.MM15.SN (SPAdes) (version 5) | ecosystem: Environmental > Aquatic > Freshwater > Lake | place: Lake Michigan... | reverse complement strand
GGTTAATAATAGGATGATGTATAATATGTGGATTTGTAAGATAATCACAAATACTTACCATATTTGGATAACATAAGCTAATTAACTGCTCACATCCTGAAATATATCTTCCTTCTGTTATCGCTAAATATATAGGATATTCTGCCTGATTAACCGTAAAAAGCTTTAAAAATTCTCCTTTAAAATGCTCTATAGCCTCCTGCGATAAGCTCATTTCGCTAGAATTATGTATTTCAAATCTATCAATCTTACCATCGGAAATTTGAGAAAGTGGGTCTAAGCGCTTGATTTGCTCTAATTTATTCCAAGAAAATATCAGTCTATAAGCTTCGTTTTCTGTGATTACAACATCAAAAATTTCTCCTCTTTGAGCAAATTCTCCAGGTTCTATCGCAGCACCCGCTCTTCTAAATCCATTGTTTACAAGAAATTCTGCAATATATTCTATAGTAACTTTGCTACTAAGGGAAATTTCAATATATCGGTTTTTAAAATTATCTATAGGGGGTAGTTTTTGTAATAAATTTATAGATGAAGAGAAAATTATAGTTTTTTCAGTAGTACTATTTGTAGCAAATGATATAGCGAGCTTAGACAGGACCTTTGCCCTTTGACTCATTATAGATTTGCTAGGAGATACTCTGTCATATGCAATTGTATCCCATGCAGGAAAATAAAAAGCATTTATATTTGGAGCAAAAAATTTGGCTAAATTATAGCTTTCTAAGGCTTCTTCTTCTGTTTTACAAATGAAAAGCACATCACCTTTAATATTATGGTGAGAGTGACATAGATTATATATGAGGGCAGACTGATTAAGGCTCATTCCTTCCCTGCAATAGAAATTTTTTCAAAAAGCTGCTTTGATATATTGGTAGGTATAAGTTTTGCATTATTTAACCAATCCCATATATCAGGGTCCATTTGATTTAAAACCACCTCAAATTCCAATAATTCTTGATCTGTTAAAAAATCTATATATCTATGCGCAAAATTTCCTAATACTAGATCAGTTTCTTTGCAGCCTCTATAATTGCTTTTATATAGTAGCTTTTTAATTAAGTAAGTTCTTTGCTCTTTTTCCATAAGCTGTTATAATTCCATAAAGAATTGGATTATATCTTAGATGGCTATAATCTGCAATTATTTATCTAAATGGAGAAAATGAAATGTCAGCGCAATTGATCGAAATATTATTTTTAGCTGGAATAGCGTTTTTGATTATTAGCAAATTTATATCTATACTTGGTAATGTTGATGAAGACGATCCTACGCGTAATTTAAGATCGAGTTTCGGAGAGCCAGTAGGGATGAAAGATGTCACTGGTACAGGTATGGAAGATGATGATAGAGTAATCAAGATTCTTAGATTAGGCAAAAGGATTAAGCGACTGGATGCTGATGGTAAGGATCCATTGGAGGCTATTTTTGATAAATTTCCAAGTTTTGATATAGACAAATTCTTACATGGTGCCAAAGGAGCTTTTAGTATGATTATTACTGCTTTAGGCGAAAAAGATTCTAAAACTTTAGAAGAATTAGTTGATAAGAGATTTATAAATCAGATTGAGGATATCGGAAAATCATATGGAAAGGTGAAATCTGAAAAAATCAAAGCTAGTTGTGTTGATAGTTATAGTTTTGGGAATAGCCTATATATTAAAGTTCTATTTGAAGGCACTAATATTACAGAAAAAATGAAAAATTTAAATGAAGAATGGGTCTTTACAAAAAACATTACTCAACGAACACCAGATTGGTACTTAAGCAATATTGAAAGGCCGAATTGATGTCAAATACATTACTAAAAAAACCAGATTGGATAAGGGTTAAAGCCCCAGTTTCTCCTGTTTATAAAGAGACATATGAGATAGCAAGGGGGCTGAAATTAAATACAGTGTGTGAGGAAGCGGCTTGTCCAAATATTGGCGAGTGCTGGGCTCAGAAACATGCAACATTTATGATTTTAGGATCTGTTTGTACAAGAAAGTGCTCGTTTTGTAATGTTGCCACTGGCCGCCCTGATTTGCTGGATCCACATGAACCAGAACGTGTAGGGAAGGCTGTTAAAGAATTGGGCTTAATGCATGTTGTTATTACTTCTGTAGATAGGGATGATTTAGAGGATGGTGGCGCTAATCACTTTGCAGAAGTTATAAAAAATATACGCCATTATACACCAAACACTACTATTGAAATATTAACGCCTGATTTTTTAAAAAAAGATGGGGCGCTTGAGATAGTAGTAAAAGCAAGGCCAGATGTGTATAACCATAATGTAGAAACTGTACCATCACTTTATAAATCAATTCGCCCTGGAGCGCGTTACTATCATTCGATCAATCTTCTACATAGAGTAAAACAACTTAATCCAGAAATTTTTACAAAATCAGGGATGATGGTAGGGCTTGGAGAAAGCAAAGGTGAAGTAGAGCAGGTGATGGATGATTTAAGAGCTGCTGAGGTAGATTTTTTGACTATAGGCCAATATCTTCAACCCACACAAAATCATGCGAATGTTGCACGATATGTTCATCCAGAAGAATTTAATCAACTAGAACGTATAGCTAAAACAAAAGGGTTTTTGATGGTTTCTGCTAGCCCTTTGACACGTTCTTCTTACCATGCTGGGGATGATTTTGAAAAATTGAAAGCAGAAAGAATGAGAAGGCTGTCGGCTTAATTGGTGTCATTCCTGCGTAGGCAGTCTGTTGTCATCCCAGCGGAAGCTGGGATCCAGCATTAATAACACTTCTATAACATTTTTGTTTCAGTCTTTTGCAGGGAAGAAGCTTGTGCATCGAGCCAGATATAAAACTATACACTATCCCCTGAAATTCTTTCTATATCTGCGCCACAAGCACGTAATTTTTTTTCTAAAGATTCATAACCACGATCTAAATGATAAATGCGCCGTATTTTTGTTTCACCTTTTGCTACAAGCCCTGCTATGACTAGAGATACTGAGGCTCTCAAATCACTCGCCATTACTTCTGCTGCTAAAAGAGTTTTTACTCCACGCACAACAGCATTATTATGACTAGTGATGCTAATATTAGCACCCATCCGGCAAAGCTCTGGTACATGCATGAATCTATTTTCAAAAAGATTTTCGGTGATAACAGAAGTGCCATTTGCTATGCACATTAATGCCATATATTGTGCTTGAAGATCTGTAGCAAATCCTGGATATGGCATTGTGGACATATCACATGAATTTAACTCTCCATTAGATTTTATCCAGAGCCCATTATCTGTTTCTGTAATTACTACTCCTACTTCAGATAATTGAAAACATGTATTTTCAACTATATCGTAATTTACACCTTTTAATAAAATATTACCTCCTGTTATAGCTCCAGCCATCATGTAAGTTCCAGCTTCTATTCTATCTGCTATGATGCTATATTTGTGAGATGAGAAGGAGGTAATACCTTCTATTGAAAGGCTGTCTGTGCCAATACCTTTGATTTTGGCTCCCATGCCGACAAGGCAATTGCATAGGTCTGTGATTTCTGGTTCACGTGCACAATTGTGTAACTCAGTATGTCCCTTTGCTAAAGTTGCTGCCATAAGTATGTTTATAGTAGCCCCAACTGATATTTTACTAAAGTTGAAATTTATTCCTTTAAGTCCATTTGGTGCTTCTGCTACTATATAACCACTATCTATAGTAATGGATGCTCCCATAGCTTCAAGTCCAGCTAAATGTAAGTCTACTTGTCTTGCTCCAAGTGCACATCCACCAGGAAATGATACTTTGGCTCTACCAAAACGAGCCAGTAAAGGTCCTAATACCCATATAGATGCTCTCATTTTGCGCACTATATCATATGGGGCTTCCAAATTTGTTATGTTATCAGCAAGAATAGTAATGGTATTATTATTACCTATGTCACATTTTACTCCTAAATTTCTGAGTAGAACTGTCATCGTTGCTATATCTGTAAGATCAGTAGGTATATTCTCAAGAATTAAAGATTTGTCAGATAATATGGCAGCAGTCATGATAGGAAGTGCAGCGTTTTTCGCGCCACTAATTTCTATTGTCCCGTCTAATTTATTTCCACCGCGCACAAGTAGACTATCCATATTTTTCTCCTTAATATAACTTGAATTTTGAACTAATTAACTCATTTTCTAATTTAGAATATAATCCGTCTACTATATCTTCAGTCTTTAAACTTGCCATTAATTTCTTTTTAAACCAAGATTCTTTTGCTTTTATATGTTCTATTCTTATGTCTTTCCCGAATTTTCTCTCAAGAAAATTATATAATGTGTCTATCCCATCTACTAGACCAAAATCCTTTGCTGTGTTTCCAGACCAAAATTCTCCGTTAAAAAGTTTTTCATCTGATTCTTTTAATCTATCTTTTCTGCGAGTTTTTACATAATTTATAAAATGTGTATGAGCTTCTTTTTGTAGTTCAGTTATTATTTGAACATCAGAATTTTTCATAGGCATAAAGGGATCTAGAATTGACTTATTAATTCCTTGGGTAATTACGCGTCTTTCTATACCAATTTTTTTAATGACTTCTGTTAATCCAAATCCTGCAGAAATCACTCCGATACTTCCTATTATTGAGCTTTTTGAAACATATATTTCATCACCTGCACAGGCGAGCCAATATCCTCCTGATGCTGCTACGTCCTCAACAAAACTATATACTGGAATAGATTTTGCTTTTGCTAAATCAATGATTCTTTGTGCTATAAATTCTGATTGTACAGGAGACCCTCCTGGTGAGTTGATTATTAAGCATACCGCACCAATGGAGGTGTTTTCAAAGGCTTTCTCTATAGATTCGTTTAATCCTTCCAGTGTCATACCGTTTTTACCAACTCCGAGTTTTCCGATTACTCCTTGTAATCTCAATACTTTAACTAAAGGCTTAGTTTTACGAAATTTGGCTAGTGTTAAAAACTCCCATATACAATGCAGTTTATTTTTATTTAGCTTGCTTGTCATCTAACTTCTCCTTATTACCATCAGTTTTAATTTCATTATTTGTAGTTTTTTCTAGCGCAGGTTCTTGGATTTTTTCAGTTTCAATGTTTATTTTTTGATTGAGAGACGTATCTTTATGGGTATTTTTAGGTGTAGCTGGATTACCAGTTATATTAGATAATAAAATTTCTCTAACTTTTTCGTCATGCCAAGGTACATTTCCTGTAAACATCCCTACAGCTTGCCCATCTGCGTTTATAAGTATACTAATAGGCATCCCAGCCATTCCTAGCTCTTTAAATAATGTGTTTTTATAATCATGCAGTAGCAATAAATGTCTTAAATCGTAGCTATCATAGAATTTTTTTACTACTTCTATTCCAGCGTAATCTTCAGAAATTGGTAATATTACAAAATTTAATTTACGAAAATCTTTTTGTAGTAGTTCTAAATCTACCATTTCGTTTGTGCAAGGAGCGCACCAAGTAGCCCAGAATGCCAATAATATTGTTTTACCTTCATATTCCTCAAAAAAATGCTTTTTACCATCGATATCAAATACAGGTATGTCATCGGGTAGATTAAATTTATCTAGCTGTTTAAATTTAAAAGATGTATCTAATTCTTTACCGTGTGCAAATTGTATAAAGGATAAGATGTAAATGATAATCGTTATTCGTTTTAGCATAGATTGCCCTATTGTTCACAATATGTATTTTTACCAATTGCAAGAAATTTCTATTTGAGAATTGTTATAATAATAGCTATTATAAGCTTATTTTCAAGGGCTATTAATGATGTTATATAGAAAAATTTTAGTTATAGTTTTATTGTCATGCGCATTTAATGGTTGTGGCTTTAAGGGGCCTTTGACTTATGAGGAAACTATTATTACGACATAATAATTTTCATATTTTTCGATTTAATATGGTTAGGTATATGCTTTGTTTGGTAGTTATTCCAATATACTAAGCAACGTAGCAATCCAATATTATTGAAATAGGATAGTGTGGATTGCTGCGTAGCTCTTTGTATTACATATTCTCAAGCAGTATTATCAACTGCATAATGTGCATCAAATGTAGCAAGATTGCCCATACATCCTACAGTCATTTTATGTGGAGTTGTGATTGGGCTACCTATATCACTATCATCTTCGAATCTCACAACGCTATCTTGGTGACCAGAGTCAATAGATTCGTCTGAAGCTCTTCTGTGCAAGTCTTGATTTTTAGTTTTTAATAAATCCATAATGCTGTCATCTTGTTCTCCAATGCTTATAGTGCTTGGTGATGGTGGTATGGTTTCTAAATTCTTCGCTTTGCTTGCAATGATATGATCTACCAAATCTTGGGTTATCAGTCCATGTGTTTTTAAAATTTCAAAAAATTTAGATCCAATTGCTTCATCCGTATTATATGCATGTAATGCGTAAAATATTGCTCCATGATTAGAATAATCTAAAAACATAGAACTCTTGCAATAATCCAACAGAGTGCTAAATGCCTCTGGTAATCCAAGTTTTGCAGCTAGAATTAAAGGTGTAGACCCTTCAGCATCTTGTTCATTTAATGCTTCTATTCCACAATAGGGTATTAAATCCACTAACGCATTAGGATCTTCACCAGCTTGCATTGCGCGCAATGTATGATGCAATAAATTTCCACTATCTATTTCTGTATGGGGAGCTGCTTTGCTTTTTAATCCTGAAGTTGGTAAATTTGTTTCTGCGAAGTTCCCAAATAAAGTAGATTCTTCATTTGAAAATGCCATTTCGAAAGAGCTATGACCATAATCATCTAATGCGCTATTAGGATTAAAATCATTGTCAGAGCTAGCGTATGAAGATACTGATTTATCTACTCCTTCTTGCGAGTTAGAGCGAATATAATATTCTTCTAAAATCTCAGAAAAATCTGCTGCTAGTTGCGCATTTGTGTCTTTCAGTAAGTTTATATAATATTCAACAGTATTATTTGATATATCATGAATAGTTGGATCAGCACCGTGTTCCAATAGTACAATAAATGCATCTATGTAACCTTTTTTTGCAGCAATAAGTAAGGGTGTGTCCCCAGCTATATTTTTTTCATTGGTTGCTTCATGGGTTTTAAAAGCAACAAATAAATCATTTAATAGATCAGCAGAATAAGCTTCTGGAAAATCTAACGCATAATGTAATAAATTTCTGTCCAGCGCATCTGTACAAAATAATGCGTCTTCTTTTAGGTCTTGTCTTGTAAGATATTTTGAGGTTAATTCATAGAACATTGACAACTGAGAATGTGCTAAAGCTATATGTAAAGCATTTTGTCCCATTTCATTTAGAGGAAGATCTACTTCAATATTTGTACCATCAAAATCTTCTAGACGAGATTTTAAATGAATAAAAGATGCCATCTGACCATATTTTACAGATTGTGCGATTAATGTTTCCACTATATTTAGATAATGTAATGTTGTTGAATTTTCTGCGATATGGTTGAGCAAAGTGTCTAGCATTTCTAAATCAGCTGTTTTAACTGGTATACTCAGAGTATTTAAAACAGTAGTTTCATTATCTAATTTGTCTATTTCATGATGTACACTAAAAAGGAAATGCACAACTGGCATAAGATGTTGTTCTACTGCTATATCCATTAATTGATCTATAGCAGCATCTCCTCCTTTTTCGTCCATATATGAAGTAAATGCATGTAATGTACGATAAGATTCATGAGTAGAGATTATGCTAAGCAAATTTTTCAAGGGGTCACTTGTTTGTGCCAAATCTGGGTCTATTGCAATTAATTGGTCTCTAACATCTGCGTATTTTGATAGAGCTGGATTGTATCCGATGATTTCTAGCAATATATCAGGATAATTTGATAGGCTAGAGTCTTGTTCGAGTAGAGCGCTTCTAATAGCATTATATGCATCTATATTTTGCATATTTCTATACAATAATAGGTCGAAAGTTTGAGGATTTACTTCCAATAAAAATTCAAATATTTCTTTTGAATCATATTGTGCTGCTAAGTTGAGATATTCTAATAATGCTTCTTCTGGTATTGAGAGATTATATTCAACAATCATTGATTCTAAGATTTTTTGAGCATTATGCCTTAATATCCCCGGAATAATATCTTCTATATCATCTTGATCTATTGAGGATTGTGAAAGAAAATCTTTCATATCTTCTACGTTATCAGTTTCGAGTATAAAATATAGCTTAAAATCAGGATTTTCTAATGGATTAAATAATTCTCGCAATGTGCTTGAATTTAGTAATGCTTGCGCAATATTAGAAGCATTTTCTGTGACGATTTGGTTTAATAAAAAGGTCTTTCCTTCTTCTGTTGTATAGATTTTTGTCGTTTCTCTATCAAGTTCTAAAAAACTACGGAATATTTTTTCTGAATCTGCTTTTATAGCTTTATCCATAAGATCGGTCATATAGCTTGATTGGAATTCATCCTCATAATTTATTGGAGATGCTAAATATTGTAGTCCTGTTGTGTATGTCATGGCGTCTGATTTTATTAAAGCAGCAGCTATTTCTGCTTGGTTTCCTGCTATAGCGTGGTCTAAGAAAGCTTCCATATAAAGCGTGCCTTTTTCATCTTTAGCATTAGATGTTTCTAATAATTTTACTAGATCTAGAACAGTCTCTTTCTCGCCGCTATCTATGGCTTCATATATGCTATCAATACGCAGTAATTGTTTTAATACATTATGTGAATTATTTTCTTCTGCAACTTCTATCAAATAATCTAATATTGTTCCTTTGTAACGCGCAAGCTCTTGTAACATCAAAGATGGATAATGCGATGAAATATACCCCATGATTTCATAAGAATCATTCTCTGCTGCCCAATATGCTGGTTTATCAGATGATTCAAAAACTTTACGAACCGCATCGTTTTTCATTATTGCTGTAAATGTTGCTATGGCGTCATGTGAAATCAGATTTTCTAGAAAATTGAGAGTGGTTGTAGTTCTTTCTGTTTCTGAGTATGTCTCATGCAAAGCGATACTGAACATTTCTAGAGATATTCTTACGGAATCCTGTGCAATTGCTGTTTTGTACAAATCATCAGGTAGATATGTTAATTCTAGATCTGTGTCAGTTAGCAACATTTTTGAAATTTTGTGAGCGCGATATAATGCTGCATCTTGTAATAATTTTATAGCTAACCCCTCAATATCACCTTCGTCATATAAAGATTTAATTGGTAGATAGAATTCTTTGAGAGCTTCTGCGTCATCATTTCTATAAATACTTTCAAGTAGCGTTGAAGATGTGTTTTCTAAAGATGGGATGCCGCTAAAATCATGGGAGTTGACATGGTTTAATAATTGAGTTATTGCATGTATTGTAGGTAGTTCATGGGTTTCAACTGCTTTTTTAAGCATTGTGTGTAAATGTTTTTCTATAAAAGGTTTAGCATGTTCTGTGTGAGTTTGTTTCAATACATTATAAGTTTTAACTACACTATCATTGAAAATAGTTGCTACGGTGTGTAGAGTATTGCTAGGTGATATATATTGAGTCATGTTATACCTATTTAGTTAGTTGACAGTAGTTAATTATACATTGTTTTTAATTATTAATCTATTAATTTCTTAACAATTAAAAAATTAACAACCATCCTAGCGCTACCTCATCGAGGTTATTTCTGTTATATGTTATCGTAGCAAAAACTAGAAGCTGGTAATTATTCTTTTATATCTTCACTTACGCAGAAGGGGCCTAAAATACGTAGTGAGAAAAACTCTTGCAATCATCAAATAAAAATGATAATAATGGTCACTGCTTTTTAAGCATATTTCACACGCAAATATCTTATGTTAGTCCATAATAATGGCGAAGTTTTTGCGGAGGGTCTGAGTCCCATAAATTAGTTATTATGGATTTAGAACAACTAACTTTTATCAGGAGAAAAATCATGGCGAAACTGCCTCATATATCTATTACCGATTTGCTTGAATCAGGCGTACATTTTGGACATAAAACATCACGCTGGAATCCAAAAATGGCTTCATATATTTATGGAATTAAAGACGATATTCATATTATAGATCTAAAACAAACAGCTGGTTTACTGAATGTGGCATTAAATGCTATATATAATGTTGTGCGTAATCATGGCAGGGTTCTTTTTGTTGGTACAAAAATTCAGGCTAGTGATATTATAGCTAGCTATGCAGAAAAATGTGGACAATATTATGTCAATCACAGATGGCTTGGTGGTATGATGACAAATTGGGGTACAGTATCTCAATCTATTAAAACTCTTGAGTCATTGGAAAAAATTCTAAATGATGAAGAGCAAGTGGCAGCACATACCAAAAAAGAAATTTTGGAAATATCTCGTAAGCAAGAAAAATTAGAAAGGTCTTTTGGTGGTATTAGGAATATGGGTGGTAAGCCTGATATTATAATACTCATAGATACTAATAAAGAGCATATAGCAAGAAAAGAAGCAAAAGTATTGCATATTCCTATTGTGGCTATTGTAGATAGTAATTCAGATCCAGATAATATTGAATATCCTATACCAGGTAATGATGATGCTATTCGTTCTATTACATATTATTGTGAAATGTTTGCTGCTGCAGTTTTAGCTGGAATCGAGGATTCTTTAGCTGCATCTGGTGTAGATTTAGGAGAAGTAGCGGGTAGTAATTCATCAGAATTTAGCGCTGCATCGAAAGTTACAAAGCTGAAAGCAAGCAATAAAAAACTTGCCAAAACTGTTGCAACTAATGTAACAGAAGAAGAAAGTAAGCACTTTGAGTCTGCTATAGAGCAAGAATCAAGTAATCCGGCAGTGCAAGTCGCTGCAAAAAATACAGAGGAGTCTAGCAATGAGTAATATTAGTGCAAGTTTAGTAAAAGATTTAAGAGAAAAAACCGGTGCTGGCATGATGGATTGCAAGAAGGCACTTGTAGAAACTGAAGGCGATTTTGAAGCGGCTCTTGATTGGCTTCGTGACAAAGGCTTATCTGCTGCTGCAAAAAAAGCAGGTAGAGTTGCGTCAGAAGGCTTAGTAGCTGCAGTAATAAATGGTAACATAGGTGCGATTGTTGAAATAAACTCAGAAACAGATTTTGTTGCACGTAATGATATATTCCAAAAATTAGTATCAAATGTAGCTACATTAGCTCTCGATGCTAAAGATCTTGCTGCTCTTCAATTATCTAAAATGCCTAGTGGTAAAACAGTAGAAGAAGAAATTGTAGAACATATTGCAACTATAGGCGAAAATTTATCTTTGCGTCGTGTTGAGAATATTAAAGTGAATGAGGGTGTTGTGACAAGTTATGTACATAACGCTGTACTAGATGGGTTAGGTAAAATAGCTATATTAGTTGCTTTAGAATCTAAGGGTGATAAGGCAAAGCTTGAGGCATTAGGTAAGCAAATAGCAATGCATGTTGCGGCCGCTAGACCTACATGTCTAAATATTGAATCCGTGAGTTCTGCTCAAGTAGAACGTGAGAAATCAATTTTCACAGAACAATCTAGAGCATCTGGCAAACCTGATAATATTATAGAAAAGATGGTTGAAGGTCGTATACGTAAATTCTACGAAGAAGTAGTGCTTTTAGAGCAGATTTTTGTAATAGATGGTAAGAGTAAGATTAGAGAAGTTGTAGAAAATGCAGCTAAAGAAATAGGTGCGCCTATACAGCTTACAGCTTTTGGACGTTTTGAACTTGGAGAAGGTATTGAACAAGAAGAGAAAGATTTTGCTGCAGAAGTTGCTGCAGTAATGGGCAAATAAACTTACAAGAATTTGCAATTCCAGTGGGCTGGGTCATCCTGCCTGCCTGTCTGTGGTCACACTAGCCCGCTGGAATAACATCAAAGATGACGATAATCACCATAAACAGCAATACATATATGGCAAATCAAGACATACATAATTATATCGATAATCTAATCAAAGAAAACGAAGTTGTTCTTTTTATGAAAGGTACAGTCGATTTTCCTCAATGTGGGTTTTCTTCTACTGTGGTAAATATTTTGCAGAAATTAAATATTATATTTAAAGATATAAATGTTTTAGAAAACATGGATATTAGAGAAGGCATAAAAATCTACAGTGATTGGCCTACAATTCCTCAGCTATATGTCAAAGGAGAATTTATTGGTGGATGTGATATAGTAAAAGAACTCTATGCTAAAAGTGAGTTACAGAATTACTTTGTTTCTAATACATAAAATCTAATTCTTGGGTATCGTTTTCAGGTATTTGTGATTCCTCCAAAGTCATTAGTGTAATCTCAGCGAATGCTGGGGTCCAGCATTTATAGTCCATCCGCCAAAAATATTTATCTCGATAAATCATCCTACAATTTTCTATAAAATATTGAGCTCAAAGAGTAGTTTTTTGAGCCAATTCCCTTT
>Ga0209550_10005101_pt1 | contig 12352 bp, 14 predicted proteins | sample LauGreSuBDMM15SN_2_FD_187567 | JGI IMG/M metagenome (GOLD analysis project Ga0209550, IMG submission 187567) | Freshwater lake microbial communities from Lake Michigan, USA - Su13.BD.MM15.SN (SPAdes) (version 5) | ecosystem: Environmental > Aquatic > Freshwater > Lake | place: Lake Michigan... | reverse complement strand
TATAGCTTACCGAATAATAGCCAGATGGAAAATAATCGGGTACTGGAAAATAAAATTGCGCTGTTTTTAAACTATCTGGTTTATCATTTAAAATTCCTGCCCCCGAAATTTGGCAATCAAAACTGTAGGGTTGAATATTATATTTATTGGAGCTATCAAAAGTTGGTAAATACATTCTTGCAAGTACACGGCCATCTGGATTGATGGTGTTCTTTTCAATCATATCAAATCTTAGTCGGATTGCGTTTGAGGGTAGTAAATTAACTGTATCTGCACCCTGTGCTAAACCGCCGCCGAAATCCTTTACTTTAACAAAAACGCTATCCATCTTTAATGACTTTTGAACATACAACGGGGGCGTCACATCCTCAAGGGGATTATTTACAAAACACTTAACACCATAAGTACTATTATTTTCCAAGCGCATGTTTCCATTAACATCCCCTATTGTCATTTGAGGAATGATCCAATAACCACTTTTTGCAAATTTTGAAAGAGACATTTCACCCCTTAATATTGATTTTTCGGCATTTACAGGTCTTAGGCCCATGTCTTTAATAGTACCAATGGAACTAGTGAATCTACAGCTTGCCCAATCGGCACCATCAAACGCCTTGTTCATCACAGTAAGTTCAATTTCGAGCACTACTTTTTTATCTTCATTAGGCCCACCAATGACTTCTAGTTTTGTTCTTTTAATTTTTCCAGGATAATTATAGTCCGGAAATAAATTGTATACCTGGAAAGTTAAATCGGGACGAATAACTGATATATATCTTGTGCCTTTCATGATACGGTCTCTAATAAATTCAAACTTTCTTAGAGATCTGCTTCTTAGTGCTTCGGGGTTGGTAATATAAAAAGCAATGCTCTCTGCCATATCCTCATTGGGATTTTTTAAATGGGCATAAGCAGAAACAAATTCAGTAGTATTTGTTGTGGACCAACCCGATCCAGATGTTGGATCCTTAAACCAACCACCTAGTGTAGCCCAATCATCCTGTGTGGATTTATCAAATATGTATTCCCATAAAAAATGTGCTTTTTCGTGCAATACTAACCTTTGCATATAAGTAATGTCCTGGCTAATAAAGGCGCCCTCCATCCACTCTATATTATTGTTGGTCACCCAAGCAATTGCAGGAGCAGTAGGATATACTGGATGAGATTGGCCGTTTACCCTTCTCACCATATACTTTAATTCACCTTGTCTCTGCATTGCATCTGGAAATTCTTCAAACATGGAAAGAATAATAATTTTTTCATCGCTTGTAAATTCTTGAAAGTTAGTTTCCGATTCATTCATCAACGTTTTCAAAAAAGCAGAGGGTACTAAGAATTCAAAGCCATATCTTGTTTTCGCAATTTCTGCAATGCGGTCTTTATTAATTCCTTTGTCAGAATAATAGTAAACAAGCGCCGTGTATAATCTTTTAGAAAAGAATTTACCTTTCACACCATCTACTGTAACCACTTGTGGAGTTGCATATGTAAATGCTGCTCTAGAAATGGTAATAACATCTACCCCATTAACCGTAGTAAAATCAATATCCCTATCTATAAATCTATCCGTTAAAAGCCATTTTGCCTTTACTTTTACCGAATCTCCTTCCCCATACTTTCTGAAATTTAATTTTTTAAGGGTTTGGTAAAGTCTATACGCATCTTCACTTGTCCATTTAGTTGAATCGTCGCTTAATAAAAATCCATATTCATTTAATGCATTAATTGCATTAAAGTCATCAGGCACTTTTTCAGCTTTACCTAATACATTAATTTCTACTTTATCATTAATGTATGCCTGTTGTGCGTGTCCTACAAAACTGCTATCATCTTGCCAGTTATAATTAAAATTGGAATCTATGGGCGCTGGAGTAAGGGTAATGGTAAAGTCTAGATTATTGTTATTTAAATCTAAAACCTTAGCTACTGGAAATAAATAACCCTTGGCGTCTATACTTAATGCCCACTTTCCAATAGATAAATTAGGAAAGGAATAAGAAACATCCGCATTATTTGTAATTCCACCCACTCTTTTAAAATAAAAAGCCTCCGCACTTTTTTGAATTTTTATGGTGGCGGTATCTCCTTGTTTTAGTCCCTTTACCACACCACTAACCTGTGATTGGCTTTTTGCAAATAAAGGACATATAAAAAAAATAATGATAATTAAGTGTTTTGAAAAGGTCTTATACATAGTAATTAGTTTTATTCTAGGGGTAACCGGTACGGATAGTTAAAGTTATAAAAAATATCAATACGTAACGGTTACCCCTAAACTTGAACTAGGAAGAGAATAATCTTTGCTTTATTTTGTCTATTTGTTTCTTTCATTTCACAATCTCAAAATATAAATTAAGATTTTTCAAAATTTATAGTGGAAATACATAGGGACAAAAAACAGCTATTCCATCTAAATTAAAAAATACATTGCTATATCGGAAAAATAGGATAATATACAATCCGAATCGCTAAGCTTCCGCGTGAAGGCCATCGTAACCCTCTATTGCACCTGCAGGCAGAACCGTTGCGGTAATTTTGAATACCAATAAATAACGCTGAGCAATTAAAAAATATTGATGGAAATTTAGGTTCATATGGTTAAAAACAATCTAATTGAAATCTCGCTTGCAACAACTGTTGATAGAAATAAAATTTATCAGCTTCGTTATCAAGTCTATGCATCTGAGTTAATGCAGCATCCTATTAATGAAGCAATGATGTTTGAAGATAAGTTAGATCAATTCAATGTATATATTATTGCAAAAATAAATGCAGAAATTGTTGGTTTTATAAGTATTACTCCACCAGATAAAAACGATTATTCCATAGATAAATATTTCACTCGAAAGGAAATACCTTTCGCAGTAGATGCCAGTACATTCGAAATGAGAATATTAACAGTTCTCAAAGCATATCGAGGTAAGCCTATTGCAGCAGCGCTTATGTGGGCTGCTTTTCGATTGATTCAATCCCTTGGAGGTGAAAATATCATGGCCATTGGTCGATCTGAAGTGCTGGACATGTATTTGAAGCTAGGCTTTAAAGCAACGAACAAAGAGGTTAAGGTTGGTAAAGTAACATTTATATTAATCCAAGGAAAAGTTGAGGAATTGAACGCTTTTATAGAGAAGAATTTCAAAAGCTTTTTCATTAAAATAAGGCAGCTCTGTGAGTGGAAATTGGCGATTGACTTTTTTAAACCAGCCAAATGCTATCATGGAGGGGCTTTCTTTGATGCCATCGGAAGTGAATTTGATGACCTCAATAAAAGAATGAATATCATCAATGCAGATGTACTCGATGCTTGGTTTGATCCAGCTCCACAGTTGATAAGTGAATTGGAAAATCATTTATCATGGATTTGCAAAACTTCACCTCCAACAGATTGTTTAGGCATGGCAAAAGGCATAGCTAAAGCACGAGGGCTTAAGTCAGACAATATTCTTCCGGGTTCCGGTTCTTCTGATTTAATTTTTCTTGCTTTTAGAGAATGGTTATTGCCAGAATCACGCGTATTGATTCTTGATCCAACTTATGGTGAATATATTCATGTCCTTGAAAATATTATTGGTTGCCAAGTAGATCGAATCAATTTGCTAAAAGTTAATAATTATGCTTTAGACTTGGAAGAACTTTTAAGACTAGCGAAGAATAACTACGACTTAATTGTCATTGTCAATCCAAATAGTCCCACGGGTCAGCATATTACCTTGACAAATCTCGAGAATGTATTAAGACAAGTATCTCCTAGTACTAGAATATGGGTTGATGAAACCTATATCGACTACTGTGGAAAAGATCAGTCTCTTGAGAAATTTGCAGTTAGTACAAGTAATATTATTGTTTGTAAGTCTATGTCTAAGGTATATGCGTTAAGTGGACTTCGTTCTGCTTATTTATGTGCGTCACCATTTCAACTTGAAAAGTTAAGATCTATTTCTCCCCCTTGGGCAGTTAGCCTCCCATCTCAAATTGCAGCATTAGTCGTCTTAAAAGAGGACCGGTATTATGAAAAATGCTATGAGCAAACCCACTTACTTAGGGAGGAATTCTCTAAAGAATTGTTGAAATTTAATTCATTAGAAGTTTTACAGAGTAAAGCCAATTTTATACTTTGTTATCTTCCTGAAAATGGTCCTGACGCTGAAGCAGTTGTCTCTAAATGCAAAGAAATGGGTCTATATCTAAGAGATGTTTCTAATATGGGAAACAATTTCAATAAACATACAATTAGAATTGCGATAAAAGACAAAGAAACGAATAAAAAGATGCTCGAAATTATTAAGCAAGTTCTAGATCATTAAAATTGTCTGAACTATGATTTTTGTGATTAAATGATTGCTGTGATTATCATTAAAGTCAATACAATCAACCAAATTACAGTTAAGACAAAAAGAGATTACTATGATAAATGAACAATACAAATATTCCGAACTCACATCCAAAATTATTGGTTGTGCAATAACAGTCCATAAAACATTGGGTAACGGTTTTCAAGAAGTCATTTATCAAAGAGCATTGGCTATTGAAATGCGGTTGGCAGGTATTGAGTTCAGCAGGGAGTTTTAAATGCCAATTTTTTATCGTGACGAACAGATTGGAACAAGAAGAGTCGATTTTTTGGTAGAAGGTGTTGTTTCTTTTGAGTTAAAAGCTATTACAAAACTGGAAGACGTGCATTTTGCTCAAGCCATAAACTATTTAGAAGCATATAATTTAGAAGTAGGGTTACTTATAAATTTTGGGGAAATGAGTTTGAATTTTAAACGGCTTACCAATAAGAAGTTCAAATCATCTAAATCACAGAAATCAAATAAATCATAGTTCAGACAAATGAGTGGAGGTTTTAGCCATACCTAAACTATAGTTGTTCTATTCTAGTCAATCCAAAGAGAAATCTTAAACAGATAAATTCAAGTCATTTCATCTCCAGCTTACTAATTTTATCAAAGAAAATTTGTAAAATTAGAAATATATTTCTCTTTCGTTGATATACCTAAGATCTTAGCTTGTAATTTCGTTAAATTAGAAATATAGTTCTAAAAATATGATTAATAATAAAAAAAATAATTAATTTTGGTTAAATTAGAAATATATTTCCAATGAATAATCAACAAATTGGCAAAATCGTACAAGAAAGAAGAGATTATTTGAATTTAACTCAGAAAGATGTGGCTGAAATGTCAGGCATCACATTTAAGTCTATTTCTGAAATTGAGTTAGGCAGAAGGAATCCCTCTATAAATACCTTAAACAGGGTGTTGGATGTACTGGGGTTAATATTATCAGTTCAAATTAAATCAATGAACTAATGAAAGCGGGAGTTTACAATAATGGCATTTTAGCAGGCATATTGGAAAAGCGATTAGATGGTACCTATTCCTTTGAATATGATGAGACATATTTAATAAATGATAAAAACCCATCCATTAGTTTAACCTTACCAAGGGGCATCATAAAGTATGAATCTGAAAAGCTATTCGCCTTTTTTTTTGGTTTATTGTCTGAGGGTGTCAATAAAAATATACAATGTAGATTGTTGAAAATTGATGAAAATGATCATTTTGGTAGATTATTGTTGACGGCACAGGAGGATAATATAGGATCAATTACAGTAAAACCTTTATAAGATGAAATGTTTAGGTTGTTATAAAAAAATAGAGAAAAATGAATATTGCCTTTCATGTAGAAAGAAACTATTTGATGGCAAACGTGTGTCCACTTTACTTGAATTTGATAAGCCTAAGGCCGAAAACATGACAATGTATAACGAGCACTCAAAAAGAATGTCAATTTCTGGAGTACAGTTAAAATATTCACTAAAACTAAATGGTAATAAGCTTGAGTTATGTGAAACGAATGGTCAATATATTATTAAGCCAATACCAACTGCAGACCATTTTGAAATGATGGAAGATGCGCCAGAGAATGAGCATTTGACAATGCAAATTGCATCACAAATTTTTAATATAAAGACCGCCCACAATGCATTAATCTGTTTTAAAGATGGCACACCAGCATATATCACCAGAAGGTTTGATGTAAAAGGGGATGGGACTAAGTACATTCAAGAAGATTTTGCACAGATAACAAATAGAACAAAAGAAACCCATGGAGAATCTTATAAATACGAGGGCAGCTATCTTGAAATAGGTGAGTTGATAAAAAAATATGTGCCAGCATCAATGATAGCTATTGAAAACTTCTTTAAGGTAATTTTATTTAATTATATTTTCTCAAACGGCGATGCGCACTTGAAAAACTTCTCATTAGTAAGAAACGGTTTTAGTGAAATGGAATTATCACCTTCCTATGATTTAATGAGTACAATCATTCACACTCCAGGTGAACGAGATACTGCATTAGATTTATTCGAGAAAGACCATGAATCGGAGTATTATGCAACCTATGGTCATTATGGAAGAACCGAGTTTATTGAATTTGCAAAGAGACTTGGTATAGTTGAAGTAAGATATATGAGGGTAATAAATGAGTTTGTTGAAAACGAATCATCAGTCTATGATTTTATACAAAACAGCTCATTATCTAATAATTCCAAAGGTTCATTTATTACTAGCTTCAAATCAAGGGTAAAAAGATTTTCTTGAGTTTTATAAGAAATTTTAATTCCCCTGATACCCCTCAGGCGCAGGACTCCGGTCCTGTATCCGCATAGTTACTACTGCCTCTATTAGCCTACCCTTAAAACATTGGTTGAATTTTTTGATCACGCAGGATCAATAACAAAAGGGCACAGGATGGAATCCTGCGCCTGTGAAAGGTTTTATAGGCTAGTAGGGTGTCGATGATTCATAAATAACCAATTTATTTAGGTATGGGGTAAATCCAAATAGATGTTCGGGCTATTTTATTCACTTAAATCAAGCTAAAATAAAAAACGCATATAAAATATTATATATATAATTAAAGCGTATATATAAAGGGCAAATAAGATTTAATAAAATAATATTGAGTATTTAATTATTAAGCCTATAATTGTTCAATATTTAATTAATATATTTTAAAAATCATTAAACATTTAATTGGTTAATCTATATTTTACCCTATTTAATATGACTTTACCCTCCTTTACTTTTAGTTAAATGGAAAGTATAGTAGGCGTTTTTAATAAACAATACAGCTTGCCCTAAATAGAATCTATTACCCTGATTTCCCCCAATATCCTCTTAATTACTAATTAATAGATTTTCTATTGATTTTTTAAGCACACCAACTACAACAAGCACACCAAGCATACAGCATTTAAAGTAATGTTGATTCAAATTATCAAGTAAAAGAACTACAACAATTATTCAAAAATGGAGTCCAGCAACCATTCAAACGGGGCGTCATTCTGAAAAGCCATATGAGTAGGAGTAAAAAAATCAAAAAATATGAAAAAAATTAAAATTTTAGTTGCTTTAGTTTTTGTAAGTATTGTTGCTTTTGCACAAGAAACAACAATAACAATGATGTTCCACAAAATAAAAGTTGGGCATAACAATGCTTACACTGATGCTAGTGAAATATTTATAAATAAATTTTTTCCATTAAAAGGCGAAAAAGACGGTTTATTTGGTTCTAATATCACAGGCGGAAAACACAATGGAGAAAAATTATACGCCTATGATAGAGGTAAAAGTTTTGCAGACAGAGATATTATAACGCCCTATACGATTGATAATATAAGATGGGGTGATAATTGGAATTCAACTGTTGCACCTCATGTAGAAAGCATTGAATCAGATGTATTAGTTTATAAGTCAGACTACTCAAATAGCAAATTTGAAGATAGAGCAGACAAAGCACTTGTTATAGAATATACTATTCAAGGTATTGGCAATAGAAAACCTCTTAGAGATATTCTAAAGAAATATCCTAAAGTTTTTGATAAATTAGGTTGGAAAATTGCAGTTTACACTACACTAACTGGAACAGATAGAATGATAGTAGTAAGACGTTTACCAAATGGTTGGAAAGAATTTGATACTACTTCTACAGATGATTTTGGTACTGCATATGACGAATTATATGGTAAAGGATCTTGGGACAGAGATGCAATCATTGTATCTAATTGGAGGACTTTAACAGACAGATTTATGCAAACAAAAAATTTAAGATTAACAAGTAAATAAAAACAAAATGAAAAAACTATTATTATGTTTTCTTGTATCAGCATCATTGATTGCTTGTACAAACCAAGAAACAAAAAAAGAAACAGAAGATCCTAACATGGCTTTATTTAGAGAAAATGCAAAAGTTATAGATGCTTCATTTAAAGCATTCTGTAAAAAAGACCTAAAAGAATTAGCTACTTACCAGGCTGATTCTATGAAGGTACATAGCGCTTTTTATGGTGGAAAGGATCAAAATAAAGCAGAATTTTTAGAAAACTCTGTTTTGTACTATAAATTAATGAATAATATAAATGCAAAAGTTACCATTTTACCTGGTGTTGATGAGCTTACTTTAAAGACTGATGGTTCAGTGAGAGTATATGTTATATGGTCAGCAGATGCTGTTAATAATGCTCCTAAGATGGAATTGAAATCTTATTATAGCTACAAACTAGATAAAGATCATAAAGTTTATGATGTGGATGAGTATTTTGATGCTAGTGGTTTTTTAAAGGTTGCAACTGCTGATCCAATTAAATAGCTTTTAAGTATTAAAAAAATACAACTGAGACCTCTAGCAATAGGGGCTCAGTTATTTCATGAATTTTAAAAATAAAACTGCAATCACTATTATTTCTTAGACTCTTATTTAATCATTGAAATGGACTACACTCTATTTCTAAATCAACTATTATGAAAAAAATCGCATTATTTCTAATTACTACATTATCATTATTTGCCTGCACTCAAAAACAAAACGAAACTACATCCAGTGCAGATGATGCAGCAATGGCTGATTTTAAAGAAAACTCAAAAATTATATTAGCTGGTTTTGAGGCATTTACTAAAAACGACACCATTACTTTCAAAGACAATATGTCAGATACAGCTAAAATAAATGGCGCGGCATATGGTGGGGAAGCTATAGTTGGTAAAGCAGTATATACGCAAAGGCTTACTGATTTACACAAAATATTTACCAATATAAAAGCCAACGACATTAAACTTTTACCTGGGGTAGATACGCTTACTTTTAAACCAGATGGAGGTGTGAGAGCTTATGTAAGAATGACAGATGATGCTATCGCCAATGGAGCTAAAATTGAACACAAATTTTATGGTGTATATCAATTTAATAAAGATCATAAAATAACTAATGTTGATGAATATATGGATATAACTGGGGCAATAAAAGCTGCTACTGAACCAAAAAAATAATTAAATATTGAATAAATTTTAAGTCAATTGTTTGACAAATTTTTTTTATAGAATTAACTAATAAAGGAAATCTACTAAATCAATTTGTTAACTCAAAAAAAATGAAAATGAAAAAAAATTCTATAATTCTACTAGTATTTCTGATGTTGATAAATTCAGCAATAGCTCAAACCAATAAGAATGGAATCATTTATGACAAACACCCAGCAATCAATATTGCCGAAGAGTTTTTGCAAGCTTATGTTACCAATAATGTTGTAGTATTAAAAAAACTTGCAGATACAGGTTTTAAAGCTTACAATAACTTGATTAACACCTGGATTAATAAGGGTGAAGATATTGACGGTTTAATTAAAGACTCAAAATGGTTAAGTACGAATATGATCAGTTTTTCTATCAAAAGAAGAGGTACATCCTATCCAGATGCTTTTGAATATAAGGATGGGGCAGGCTTAAGGGTACAAACTTTTGATATTTTTTATTGGATATCAAAAAATACCGGCTTTAAAGTAGAAACACCTTATGACTGTGAATTTATATTCAATAAAGAAGGAACTAAAATTAGGAGATTGAGAATTAATATGAGTACAGCAGAATGGCAAAAAGCAAGTGATATGGAAGGAACTACAGCCAAAAATAGTTCAGTGGAAAACGGGACCATTTATAAAGACCATGCTAATATTATAAAAGTAAGAAAATTGATGACTTTCTTTGAATTAGGAAAAACAGATGAACATATTGCTTTATATGATAAAAAAGTAATAGTTAATGATGTGAATTTTCCGGTCGGTTTAACATTAGAAGAATTTAAAAAAAATTCAGCGGGTCTATTAGAAAAATTCCAAGTACTTGGAGTGGATGAAATTGGATATCCAGATTTATTAGCTTACAGCGGTTCAGATCAAGTTGTTCTTTCATGGTGGGTAGTTCGCTTAAAAAATAAGGCAACAAATGTTACAATCAAAGTGCCCGTTCATTATCAACATGAATTTGGAGCTGATGGTTTAATAACAAAAGCAACTGCTTATTATAATTTAGGGTTATTAAAATAATAAAATTATTTATTGTAGCTTCAGATCAATGAATATTATCTCCATACTACTGATAGAGGATGAGCCAGATGTAGTAAATTTTGTTAAGAAGGGGTTAGGGGAAGAATCTTTCGAGGTGTCGGTTGCACTAAATGGTGTTGATGGTCTTGAAATGGCCTTGAACAACCAATATGATATAGTTCCGAGAAAAGTGAGCAAGATAATCAACCACTTACATAAAAATGTAGGTGGTTTTTTGTTTTTTGAATGATTGGCCTTCTTTACCACCGCTCAGATCTTATTTGAGCCAATCGGGAGTTTCTAAAAAGAAAATTTTATCTTTGCTTGAAATTCACAAATCCTCAACAAAATCATGTTAAATCCAATGAAAGTGTCGGTATTAATGACTGTTTTTAATACCGATTTTTCGTATACCAAAAGAGCCATTGACTCGGTCTTAAAACAGGATTTTCAAGATTTTGAACTAATTATTATTGACGATGGCAGTAAAGGAAATAACCGGGAATCGTTGATGGATTATGTAGAAAAAAAAGAGGACAAAATCAGCTATATCCGACACAGCAATCGTGGTCAATCTCAATCAATCAATCGCGGTGTTTTATATAGTTCGGGGGAATACATTACAATTATTGATAGCGACGACGAATATAAACCGAATCATTTGAGCAGTTGTTTATCGGAAATAAATGGGTTAGACTTAATTTGCTCCACCTCAGAAACAATAGTGGACAACGACAACGATTATTATGTGCCCGATAAAAACGATCTAAGTAAACTCATTCACTTAGACGATGTTACCTTGTTTGGAACTTTATTTGGACGAAAAAAAGTATTTACCAGCATTAATTTTAAAACAGGCTTCGCAGCTGATTCCGATTTTTACGAGCGAGCTACCGAATTGTTTAGTGTAAAAAAATTAGACTTGCGCACCTATATTTATCACAGAAATATACCGAATAGTATTTGTGCAAAAGTTAAAAAAGCTAATTTAATAAGCGCTTAAATATGGCGGTTGAATATCCTGTTTTTCCGCCAAATACAAATTTAGTAATGGCCTGCCATATTTCGGGTGTGCACGATGTGAACCGCAATACCACTCTCGCCAACGACTCCTACGAATTGGTAAAGGATTGGGCGCAATCCATTACAGCAGCGAATTTACGAGGCATTATTTTTCATAATAATTTCTCCGAAGAAACCTGTAAATCGTTCGAGAATGAAAATATCTCTTTTATTAAGATCGCTTATGATCCCCAATTTAATCCCAATGTATTTCGTTATTTTGCTTACAGGGATTTTTTACTGCAGCACATTCAACATATCAACGCAATTTTTATTACCGACATTTCAGATGTTGTGCTTGTTAAAAACCCATTTACAGATCCGCTTTTTTGTGAAAATCCGACGGCCCTTTTTTGTGGTGATGAACCCAAAATATTGCACAACGATTGGATGATTGCGCATGCTGAAAATTTAAGGAAAAACATACCCGATTATGCAGCGTATGAAAGTGCTTTTGGAAATGAAACCTTACTCAATTGTGGAATTATAGGAGGTTCTGCTTACTTACTTTTTGATTTTTTACAACAACTCTGTGCAATTCACCAACATGCTAATAGCGACAATAAAACTGCCTACACTGGCGATATGGGCGCATTTAATTATTTGGCTCGCACTGCTTTCAACGAGCAACTGATTCACGGCGCACCTGTAAATACAGTTTTTAAAGAGTATGAAAACAATCGAAACGATTGCTGGTTCAGGCACAAATAACTTTAGTTCATTCACTTTCGACTTACTTCTTTTATTTTAAAACCATTTTTTTGAAAAAGCTTTTATTCATCTTTTTGATGCTATTTTTTTCAAATTTTTTGACTGCACAGGATTCATATCCGCCGCGGCGGACCCGGGTTCAAATCCCGGTCTCGCTACATGAAAATCAAGGACTTACGTTAAATCGTG
>Ga0209550_10005100_pt1 | contig 12355 bp, 8 predicted proteins | sample LauGreSuBDMM15SN_2_FD_187567 | JGI IMG/M metagenome (GOLD analysis project Ga0209550, IMG submission 187567) | Freshwater lake microbial communities from Lake Michigan, USA - Su13.BD.MM15.SN (SPAdes) (version 5) | ecosystem: Environmental > Aquatic > Freshwater > Lake | place: Lake Michigan, USA... | reverse complement strand
GAGGTGAAGGTGGTGGAAACGGCGGCGGCGGTGCAATCGGCGGCGGCAAAACCGGCCCCCCTCCGCCTCCCCCACCACCGGCGCATGCGGCGACCGAAGCGGCTGCGAGTGATGCGAGCAGGGCCGCGCGGATGATCCGGGTCGCGGGTCGATGCACGTCCTGCATGCGGCAATCTCCTAGCGCCTGACCACGTCCGGGGGAGGCCATGCTGGCGTGCGCCGGATGGCGGGGTCAAGCAGTCAACTAGAACGAAAACTGCGCGCTTTCATCCCTGTTCGGCACGTCGACTTCCCGGGGCGCGGTCGCACTAGCGTGCAACGGCCCTGCCGAGGAAAAGGGGAATCGAGTTGAGCGGCGTCTCAACCCAGTCGAGCAACAGGTCGTGGCCCGCCACGGGCACAGCGTCCACCTGCTGCTGGGCGTAGGCGAGGCCGAGATAGAACACCCTGCCCGTCGCACGCAGCTGGGTCACCGCCCGGTCGTAATGCCCCTTGCCATAGCCCAGGCGCCGTCCCCGCGCGTCGAACGCCAGCAGCGGCGCGAGCACCAGGTTGGGCCGAACGATTTCAGCTTTCTCCGAGGGTTGCGTGAGGCCGAACGGACCCTTCTCGAGCGTGGCCTTGCCCGCATCGCGGAATGTCATTTCGCCGCCGGGCTCGACGCGCGGCAAGACGATGCGGGCGCCCTGTTTCGCAAGGCGCGCCAGCAACGGCGCGCAGTCGAGTTCGTCGTTGATCGCCATCGTGCCAGCCACGACCGGGCCATAGCGCTCGAACAGTTTTACCGGGAACCGCGACGCCAGCTTGTCGGCGGCGTCCGGATCGCGGGCTGCGGCCTCGGCGCGGATTTCCAGCATGTGCCCACGCAGGATGGCTTTCTGCTCGGCAATTTCGGCGGCGTCGGTGTTCATGGGGTTACCAGCCTCAAACCAGGGCGCGACGCAATCCACTTGACGTCGCCCAATCCGCCGCCAGGCGGCATGTTCCGGCAGAAGGGGAAAGGTTGGCGGGGCCACGTGCGCCGTACGAGCTTTTCATTCCCGTTCGACCCAGCAAGCTAGGTGGGCGCCAGATGATGAGGACCACGGTCCCCGCCAGAGCCAGCTCCCGAACAGAAATGTACGGTCGACGGAATGTGTTGCCGTTCGAACGCTGCAGCTTACCGCCAGGAACGAAGGTAAGGGCTGGACTGCTTTCCAACAAGTGAATTCAGCCGCTGGCCGAAAAGCGGCGAACGGCGCCCGATTTGTCCTGCCGGGCCGTCCAGCCAGTCACCCGCCCCTCATTTGTTAGCTGATGTTGTTGCAGGAATTGCGTCATCCGCGCAGACGACGCGCGTCGCGCCGTCAGTCTGCTGGATACCCTGACAATTTCCCCCGCGGGGCTTCGAGTTCCCGGAACGGCATGGTTGAGGCGGCGTTAGCTTTTCCACAACCACCCCGCTGCTGCTGGTCGGCGCTGGCGTCGGGATGTACCTGATGAACCAGCACAAGCATCACGACAGCGCTTCGAAAACTGGCGACGACGACTGGCGCGCGGAACATCAATTCCGCAAGGTTGAGCAAATCTGCTCCAATGCAGTCCGCATCGCGGGCGAGTCAGACGACGACTACACCCGCCGCCTGCATGATGAACACGCCAAGGCGCTCGACATCAAGCAAATGGCAGGCGAAGCAGCCGACGCCTTTAAGGCGCGTGTTACGCGCACCATCAAAGGCTTCGAACGTCGCGCAGCGTGGGTGCGAGACTCGGTTGCGGGCGGCATAGCCAAGGCCGGTCAGTTCATGCACGAACAGAACCCGCTGGCCGCCGGCGCCATCGGCGCCCTGCTCGGCTCGCTGGCGCCGCTGAGTTCTCTGGCGCGCGACAAATTTCAGGGCGTGGGGGGTGAAGCGATGAAGGCTGGGGCCAACCTCGCAGAACGCGGCGCGGTCAAGGTCGAAAAAGCTGCGGCGAGCATCGTCCACTAGACCGTCAGATCGCAGATGCCACAGCGGGCGGACGCATCAGCGTCCGCCCGCTTACGTTGCGCGAAGGTCGCGTCACGCAACATTTGCATAACCGCCATCGATCCTTCGCAATTATGAAGCCGGACCGTCATGGATCAGCCCTACCCCCACCCCGCGCCTCCGGGTTGGAGGGTATGAAACCGAAGGGATTATCCGTAAATCTCAAGCTTCTGATGGGGGTGGCGATTGCCGCCCTGAGCGCCGGCCATGCATTCGCGCAGACCGGACCCGATACCTCGGTCGAGACGGACGCAGCGGACACCGTCGTCATCATCGGGCAGGGACAGACGCGCCAGACGCAGACGCTCACCGAGGCCGACCTTGATCTCGAAGCGGCTGGCTCCAGCCCGATCAAGCTGATCGAAAGCCTGCCCGGTGTGAACTACACCGCGGCCGACCCGTTCGGCGCCTATGAGTGGGCGGTCAACATCAACATCCGCGGCTTCCAGAAGGACCAGCTGGGCTACACGCTCGACGGCGTCCCGCTCGGCGACATGAGCTATGGCAACTACAACGGCCTGCACATCAGCCGCGCCATCATCTCAGAGAATCTCGGACGCGTTGAACTGGCGCAGGGCGCGGCATCGCTTGCCACCGCCTCGACGTCCAACCTCGGCGGCGCCCTCACCTTCTTCAGCCGCGCCCCGTCGGACGATTTCGGCGGCGAGATCGCGCTGACCGCAGGCTCGGAAAACATGCTGCGCGGCTACGCCCGTCTCGAGACCGGCATCATCGCCGCGACCGGCGGCAAGGCTGCCCTGTCCTACGTCAACCACGAGCAGGACAAGTGGAAAGGCGAAGGCCCACAGAAAAACGAGCAGATCAACTTCCTGTTCGAGCAGCCGATCGGACCGGGCGTACTGTCCGGCTACTACAACTGGTCGCAGCGCCGCGAGACCGACTATCAGGATCTCTCGCTCGAGATGATTTCGCGCCTCGGCTATGACTGGGACAACTCGGCGCCGGACTGGGTTCTTGCTCAACGGGTCGCAGATATCGCCAACAATCGTGGCGACACCGGCGCGCCGGTGACGAACGCCGCCGCCGGGCTGGTCTATCCTGCCCCCATCACCAATGCAGACGACGCCTATTACGACGCGTCCGGACTGCGGGACGACAGCCTTGCCCGTCTGACCTATGACTGGGACGTCTCCAGCGACCTGGCCTTCTCGGCGACCGCCTACATGCACGAGAACGAGGGCCAGGGCATCTGGTTCACGCCCTATGTCAGCCCGTTCTCATTCGGTCAGGGCGGCGCCAACGTGTCGCCGATCTCGGTACGCACGACCGAGTACGACATGAACCGCACGGGAGCACTTGCCTCAGCCACGTGGACGCTCGGCGATCACGAGATCGAGGGCGGCTTCTGGTACGAGTACAACGACTTCAACCAGGATCGCCGCTTCTACGCCAATACGCGCCAGGCCCCGCGCCCGACGCTGGAATTCATGCGCAACCCGTTCGCGACGCAATGGTCCTACGCCTACGACTTCGAGACGCAGATGTTCTACATTCAGGACGTCTGGCAGGTGAACGACGCGCTGACGCTTTCGGCCGGCTTCAAGTCGGTATCGGTCGACATGACAGTCGACACCAATGTCAATGGCTTCGCGGTTCCGACACCGGGCGCCAACAATGATCTCGACGGCACGATCACCTCGGAAGACAACTTCCTGCCGCAGGTCGGCTTCACCTACCTGCTGACCGGCGACAGCGAAATCTTCGGCGGCTACACCGAGAACATGCGCGCGCACACGCTTGCGCCCGCAGCCAGCCAGACGCAGTCAGGCTTCGACTTCATCAAGGGTAACACGGACCCGGAAAGCTCGAAGACGACCGAGCTCGGCTATCGCTATCGCAACGGGCCGTTCGAAGGGGTCGCTGCGCTCTACTTCGTCAAGTTCGAGGACCGCCTGCTCGGCTTCTCGACCGGCGCGGGCATCATCGGCAACCCGTCGGTCATCCAGAACGTCGGCGGCGTCGAGACCAAGGGTCTCGAACTCGCCGGCAGCTATGACCTCGCCGATGATTGGACCCTGTACGGCTCCTACGCCTACAACGACTCGCAGTACGAAGAAGACGTCCGCAACCCGACCACGAACGCGGTGATCCAGGCGACCGGCGGCAAGACCGTCGTCAATGCGCCGGAGCACCTGTTCAAGGCCGACCTCGGCTATGACAATGGCGAACTCTACGGCCAGCTGTCGGTGGCCTACACTGGCTCGCGCTACTTCTCCTACGTCAACACGGCCGAGGTCGACGCCTACACACTGGTCGACCTGTCCGCAGGCTATCGCTTCAGCGGCGAGATGCTTGAGGGCGCTGAAGTCCAGCTCAACGTCACCAACCTGATGGACGAGGAATATGTCTCGACGATCGGCACGAACGGCTTCAACGCCGGCGCCGACAACCAGACCCTGATGGTCGGCTCGCCCCGGCAAGTCTTTGTCACGCTTCGTAAGTCCTTCTAGCCTGCCCCGGTAGAAGGGCTGATACTGCGCCGCCGGAACCTGATGTTCCGGCGGCGCTTTTCTTTTTCACGGGGCGAACATGAAGCTGACACGGCGCGAGACACTGGCGGGCGCAGCCGCGCTTGGCGCAAGCGCATGCGTGACAATGCCGGAGCCGCAGGCAATGGCGGATGCGCATCCGGCGTCAGGAAAAACGCTAAGCCGGATCGCATTCGGCTCGTGCGCCAAGCAGAGCAAGGACCAGCCGATCTGGAACGCCGTCAACGCGGCCGAGCCGGACCTCTTCATCTTCCTCGGCGACAACATCTACGCCGACACGCGCGACCCAAAGGTGATGGCGGACAAGTACGCCATGCTGGCGGCCAAGCCCGGCTTCCAGAAACTGCGCGCGAACACGCCGGTCTGCGCGATCTGGGACGATCACGACTATGGCGAGGACGATGCCGGCGCCGACTATCCGATGAAGGACGAAAGCCGCCGACAGTTCTGCGATTTCTGGGGCGAGAGCGCCGACAGCTTGCGCCGCACGCGTGATGGGATCTACGCCGCAAACATGTTCGGCCCGGCGGGGCAGCGCGTGCAGGTGATCCTGCCGGACCTGCGCTGGAACCGTACGCCGATCCGCAAGCTCGACCTTGGCGGCAAGACCTATGAAGCCTGGCAGACCGAACAACAAAAGGCTGGCGCTCCCGTGCCCGGACCTTATGAGCGCAACCCGGCGCTCGATGCTTCCATGCTGGGCGAGCCGCAATGGTCATGGCTGGAGCAGCAGCTGCGCCAGCCGGCGGATGTGCGCGTTCTCGCCTCAAGCCTGCAAGTGCTGGCCGACTTTGCCGGCTGGGAAGGCTGGATCAACTACGCCCGCGATCACCAGCGCCTGTTCGCGGCAATCCGCGACGCCAAGGCCAACGGGCTGGTCTGCATTTCCGGAGACACACACTACGCCGAACTGTCCATGCTCGACCTCAACACGCCCTACCCGATCTGGGACCTGACCTCGTCGGGGCTCACCGAGGTCTGGCCTGTGCTGCCGCCGAATGCGCTGCGCGTGGGCGATGCGCTGCGCGAGAACAATTTCGGCCTGATCGACATCGACTGGAGCAGGCGCGAGCTGAACCTGCAGGCCTGCGATGCGACGGGCGAAGTACGGATCAGCCGGCGCGTGCCGCTGGACACGCTGAGGGTTGGCTAGCTGTTGCGGGCAGACATCCTCCTGCCTTGCAGGCGGATGTCTGGGTATGGCTGGTCAAGCGCCCGAAGCTGGCGCAGACTCCTCGTCAAGACGGCCATCGAGGCCGCCGGACGACGGGGACGGAAATGACGATGTTCACGAAGGCTGTACTGGCTGGCGCCGCGGCTCTTGCGCTGGCGTCCTGCCAGGCAACAGCTCCGCCGATGGCGGATGCGCCCGCAGCGCAGGCGACACCGACAGTCGCCGCGCCCGCACACGATACTGCTCCTGCCCCGCAGCAGGTCGCTGGCACAGCCGCCCACCCCGGCGAGTCCGTCTACAAGACCTATTGCGCAGCGTGCCACGACCAGCCCGAGGCGACGCGCTCGCCAGCGAAAGACACGCTTAAGCAGATGAGCCTGCTTCTCATCAACTTCGCGCTGACCGAGGGCAAGATGAAAGCGCAAGGAGCGTTGCTATCCGCCGAACAGCGGGCGCAGGTGGTCAACTATCTGATCGGCGCAAAGCAACCGGCGAGCAGCTGGACGAGCGCGATGATGTGCGATGCGGCCCGCATGCCGGTGGATCTCACGGGCGGGCCGACCATCACCAATTTCGGCTACGACATGCACAATACACGCTCGCTCACGGCGGCGCAGGCAGGGCTCACCAAGGCGCAGCTTTCGAAGCAGCCTGAGCTGGCCTGGGCGGTTGGCTTCCCGGATGCGACAGGCATGCGCGCGCAAGGCGCGGTTGTCGGCAAGAACATCTTTGTGCCGGTGGCGGATGCGGGCGCGATGTACGCCTTTGACATTTCAGCGCCGGACAAGCCTTGCCTGCAATGGGTCTACAACACGCCGGGCGGCGCGCCGCTGCGCACAAGCTCGGCCTTCGGCGTCGTCGACGGGGTGCCGCTGCTGGTCTTCTCAGGCCAGGACACAACCGTACACGCGGTTGACGCGCGCACCGGAAAGGCGGTGTGGACGAAGCAGGTGGGCGCGTACTCCTACTCGACCACGACAGGCACGCCGAGCGTGCTGAAGGACCGCGTGATCGTGCCCGTGGCGCAATTCGAGATCGTTTTCGCGGGCGACAACAAAGTCCCCTGCTGCACCAATCATGGCTATGTCCTGTCGCTCGATCCGAAGACCGGCGCGCAACAATGGCGCTATGACACCATGCCGGATGCAACGCATGTGCGCGACCGCGGCGATGGCAAGTCGCTGACGGGTCCGTCGGGGGCGCCGATCTGGAATTCACCGTCGATCGACGAGAAGCGCAACCTCATCTACTTCGCGACCGGCGAGAGCAACTCCCCTCCCGCCCACAAGAACACCAACGCGGTGATCGCGGTGGACCTCAAGACCGGCAAGGAGAAGTGGAGCTTCCATGCCACGCCGAACGACATCTACAATATCGGCTGCGACCTGAAGTCGAAGCCGGAGCTGCTGAACTGCACCAGCATGCCGGAGACAGTCTATCGCGATGTCGATTTTGGCGCGTCGGTGATCCTCGGCACGCACAGCGACGGCAGGCAGCTGGTCTATGCGGGGCAGAAGTCTGGCTCGGTCTGGGCGTTCGAACCCGAGACAGGCAAGGTCGCCTGGCGCAGGCCGCTCGGCACCGGCGGCGCACTCGGCGGCGTCCACTGGGGCATCGCCTACGACAAGGACACGGTCTACGCGCCGATCTCCACGGTCGGCGTTCCGATCAAGGGCGAGTGGGATTTCGATCCGAGCATCAAGCCCGGCCTCTACGCGCTCGACGCGAAGACCGGCAAGATCAAGTGGCAGTACAACCCCGAACTCCCGCCCGGCTCCCCCGGCCTGCCGCCGGGCATGCCGCCGATCTATCCCCTGCAGCCAATCGCCATGTCGGCGGCGCCTGCAGTGATCGACGGCGTGGTGATCGCAGCGACCCTCGACGGCCGCCTGCACGCGCTCGATTCGACGACAGGCAAGCTGTTGTGGATCCAGGCCACCGCGAAGGAGTACACAACGGCCAATGGCGTACCCGGCAAGGGCGGCGCGATTGACGCCGCATCGATCTACGCCGCCAACGGCCTGATCATCGCGAACTCCGGCTACGGCTCATTCGGCCAGACGCCGGGCAATGTGATCCTGGGGTTCAAGCCGGGCAACTAGGCCCGGCTAGGCAAAGCTCTTCGCCAGTTTGTCGATCGCCATGATCTGACGCAGCAGTTCCTCGAGCTCGTTGAGCGGCACCATGTTCGGGCCATCCGAGGGCGCCTTGTCCGGGTTCTCGTGCGTCTCGATGAAAACGGCGGCGATGCCGACGGCGGCTGCGGCCCGCGCGAGGATCGGCACGTACTGGCGCTGACCGCCCGAAGTCGTGCCCTGCCCGCCGGGCTGCTGAACCGAGTGCGTGGCGTCGAACACGACCGGCGCGCCGGTGGCGGCGAGTTCAGGCAGCGCGCGCATGTCCGATACCAACGTGTTGTAGCCGAAGCTGACGCCGCGCTCGCACACAAGCACATCACGGCAGCCGGATTGCACCAGCTTGTTGACGACGTTCTTCATGTCCCACGGCGCGAGGAACTGGCCCTTCTTGACGTTCACCGGCTTGCCCGTCTGCGCCGCGGCGATCAGCAGATCAGTCTGACGGGAAAGAAACGCGGGGATCTGCAACACGTCCACCGCCTGCGCCGCCTCGGCGCACTGCTCCGGCAGGTGGACGTCGGTGAGTACCGGCAGGCCGGAGGTCTCGCGGATCTCCGCGAAGATGGCGAGCGAGTCGTTGAGACCGAGTCCCCGCGCCGTCGAGATGCTGGAGCGGTTCGCCTTGTCGAACGAGGTCTTGTAGATCATGTGCGCGCCGACCCGGTCCGCGATCTCGCGGATGGCGGCCGACATTTCCAGCGCATGCGCTCGGCTTTCCAGCTGGCAGGGGCCGGCGATGAACGCTACGGGCAGGCTCTGCCCGATGCGCACGGTTCCGCGCGGAGCCGGGATTTCGACAATGCGGTTGGGTGTGAGGTCCAGGCCGTCTGCCATGGCGGGCTCCTGTTCTTGGGGCCATACGTTCTGGGGGCCATATGGCGCCATTGACGGGCAAGCGCCAGACTCCAGCTGGAATCATTCCAGAAACAGAGTGTCGCGGGGACTATTCCCGGTCCAGCGCCGCCAGCACCCCGTCGACGGCCTCTTTTACCAGATCCTCGTTCTCGGCCTGCGCCATCACGCGGATCAGGGGTTCGGTGCCGGACTTGCGGACCAGCAGGCGGCCGCGCGCGCCCAGCGCCTTCTCGGCGGCGGCGATGGCATCCTGCACGGTCTTGCGGCTCAGCGGGTCGGCTCCGGTGAACTTGCGGTTGACCAGCTTCTGCGGCGCGGGATCGAACACATGCGCGACTTCCGACAGTTTCTTGCCGGTTTCCTGCATCACCGCCAGTACCTGCAGCGCCGCCAGCAGGCCATCGCCCGTGGTCGAGAAATCCGAGAGCACGACATGGCCTGACTGTTCGCCGCCAACGTTGAAGCCCTTCTCCAGCATGCGCGCGACCACATAGCGATCGCCGACCTGCGTCCGCTCCATCTTCACGCCGATGCCCTTGAGATGGTTCTCGAGGCCAAGATTCGACATGACGGTTGCAACGACGGTGTTCTTGGCGAGCCGCCCCTGCGCCTTCCAGGACTGGGCCACCAGCCCTAGCAACTGGTCGCCATCGATGATCTTGCCGTGCTCGTCGCACATCACGACGCGGTCGGCGTCGCCATCGAGCGCAATACCGATATCGGCGCGATAGCGGTGCACGGCGTCGACCATGGCGCGCGTGTCGGTCGAGCCGATCTCGCGATTGATGTTGAAGCCGTTGGGTTCGTCACCAATGGCGAACACTTCCGCGCCCAACTCATAGAGCGCCTTGGGCGCCACTTTGTAGGCCGCGCCGTTGGCGCAATCGATGACGACGCGCAGGCCGGAGAGGCGCAGCTTGCGCGGAAACGTGGACTTGACGATCTCGACATAGCGCGACTGCGCATCGTCCACCCGCTGCGCCCGGCCGAGGTCCGGCGGTGATGCGAGGTCTTCATCCAGCGGTCGCGCCATCAACGCCTCGATCGCCAGTTCCGCTTCATCGGAAAGCTTGTAGCCGTCCGGCCCGAACAGCTTGATGCCATTGTCCTGATAGGAATTGTGCGAGGCCGAGATCATCACGCCAAGATCTGCACGCAAGGACCGTGTCAGCATGGCGACGCCCGGCGTCGGCAGTGGTCCAAACAGAACGACATCCATGCCCTTGGCGGTGAAGCCGGCCGTCAGCGCGGGCTCCAGCATGTAGCCCGACAGGCGGGTATCCTTCCCAATGACCACCAGATGGCGGCGCGGGTCCGACTTCCGGAAATAGGTGGCGGCCGCCATGCCGAGCCGCATTGCGATTTCGGGCGTCACCGGCCAGGAATTGGCCGTGCCGCGAATACCGTCGGTTCCGAAGAATTTCCGGGCTGTCATCATCCCTCACGCAAGCAACGCGCTGTCTTGTCCGGAAACCGTCCGGACGGCCGGATAAGGGTCATGGCGCTAGCAGAAACTCCATAACCGGCTGTGAAACCGTGATTTTCATGACGGACCGCTGCCATGTTTTGCAATACCTTAAGGGGCCTTAGCCGTTAGATCACCAACTTTCCTGCAGTTCGGAGTGCTTCTTGGATGTGCGGCATCATCGGAATCCTCAGCGACCAGCCGGCGGCCCCCCGCCTGGTGGAGGCGCTGAAGCGGCTGGAATACCGCGGCTACGACTCGGCGGGCATCGCCCTGCTCGAGGGCGGCAAGCTTGAAAGGCTACGCGCACCGGGCAAGCTGGCCAATCTCGACGCAAAGGTGCGCGAGCGCACGTTGAAGGCCGGCGTCGGCATCGGCCACACGCGCTGGGCCACCCACGGCCAGCCGAACGAGACAAACGCCCACCCCCACGCCTCCGGCCGCGTCGCCATCGTGCACAACGGCATCATCGAGAATTTTCGCGAGCTGCGTGAAGCAATGGAAGGCCGTGGCCGCAAGTTCGTGACCGAAACGGACTCGGAGACCATCGCCCACCTGATCGACGAAAATCTCAGCAACGGCCTCAAGCCAAAGGACGCCTTCAAGGCGACGCTCGACCAGCTGCGCGGCGCCTTCGCCATCGCCGCCATCATCGAGGGCGAGGACGATCTGATCCTCGGAGGCCGTCGTGGCTCGCCGCTTGTGATCGGCATTGGCGACGGGAAGGAGATGTTCCTCGGCTCCGACGCCCTCGCCGTCGGCCCCTTCACCACGCGCGTGATCTACCTTGAGGAAGGCGACTGGTGCGCCCTTACCCGCACCTCGTTCGAAGTGTTCGACGGTGCAGGCAAGACGGTCGAACGTGCGGAGACGCATGTGCCCGCAGCCGGCGCAGCCGCCGAGAAGGGCAACTACCGCCACTTCATGCAGAAGGAGATCTACGAGCAGCCCGACTTCGTCGGCCGCACCGTCTCCGGCTATATCGACGCGTACGAGCTGAAGGCTGTCCTGCCGACGCGCGCCGACAAAAAGGCGCTCGACTTCACGCAGTTCGACCGCATCCAGATCGTCGCCTGCGGTACCGCGTATTATGCGGGATTCGTCGCGAAATACTGGTTCGAACAACTCGCCGGCATCGTGACCGATGTCGATGTCGCCTCCGAGTTCCGCTACCGCGAACCGGTGCTTGGTCCGCGCACGCTGGCGATCGTCGTCACGCAATCGGGCGAAACCGCCGACACCAAGGCGGCGATGGAGTACGCCAAAGCCAAGGGCGTTATGACAGCCGCTGTCGTCAACGTGCCCACCTCCTCCATCGCGCGCGAATGCGACGCTATCCTGCCGACGCTGGCCGGCGTCGAGATCGGCGTCGCCTCGACAAAGGCGTTCACCGCCCAGCTCTGCGCGCTCCTTGCAACCGCCGTCGCCGCCGGCCGCCAGCGCAACTTCCTCTCGCGCGAGCGCGAAAAGGAAATCGTCGGGTCGATGATCGAACTGCCGCGCCTCATTTCCGAAGCGCTGAAGGTCGAAGGCCAGATCATGAAGCTGGCGCCCGAAATCGCGAAGGCGCGCGACATCCTCTATCTCGGCCGCGGCCAACACTATCCGATCGCACTCGAAGGCGCGCTGAAGCTGAAGGAAATCTCGTATATCCACGCAGAGGGCTATGCGTCCGGCGAGCTCAAGCACGGCCCCATCGCGCTCATCGACGAGCGCACGCCTGTGATCATGGCGGCGCCGCACGATCACCTGCTGGAGAAGTCGCTGTCGAACCTTCAGGAAGTTGCAGCGCGTCGTGGGAAAGTCTTCCTCGTGTCCGACAGAGCCGGCATCAAGCAGGCAGGCGACGCGCCCTTCGGCACGATCGAAATCCCGACCTGCGAGCGTGTGATCCAGCCGATTGTAACGGTGGTTCCGCTACAACTGCTCGCCTACCATGTGGCCGTCGAGAAGGGCACGGATGTCGACCAGCCGCGCAACCTCGCAAAGTCGGTTACGGTGGAGTAGCTGGCCCCACCATTGCAGCCAGACGCCAGAATCGTTTGGCGCGCGAGTTTCGGCTGCGCGCCCCTGAACCAGACTAGGAGTTTACCATGAAGCCTGTCCGCAAGGCCGTCCTGCCCGTCGCCGGTTTTGGCACGCGCGTGCTGCCGGCCACCAAGGCGGTGCCGAAGGAAATGCTGACGGTGTTCGACCGTCCCGCC
>Ga0209550_10005097_pt1 | contig 12361 bp, 7 predicted proteins | sample LauGreSuBDMM15SN_2_FD_187567 | JGI IMG/M metagenome (GOLD analysis project Ga0209550, IMG submission 187567) | Freshwater lake microbial communities from Lake Michigan, USA - Su13.BD.MM15.SN (SPAdes) (version 5) | ecosystem: Environmental > Aquatic > Freshwater > Lake | place: Lake Michigan, USA... | reverse complement strand
ACCAGCCCGGCCACGCCGAGCACGCGCCTTTGGGCGAGCCTCCGAACGAAGCGGAGCGCCGTGCCGAGCACGCGCCTTTGGACGAGCCTCCGAACGAAGCGGAGCGCCGTGCCGAGCACGCGCCTTTGGACGAGCCTCCGAACGAAGCGGAGCGCCGTGCCGAGCGGCAGCAGCTGCTGCAACCCAAGAGGGACCTGACCGTTGATTCCACAGAGCACGAGCCACCCCTCATCGCCGACGCCACTCGTCTGCATGCACAGCTCGTCTCGGAGCGCAGCGCCGTCGCGAGCGCGCAGAGGGCGCAGTGGTCGCACGCGCGGGACGAAGTCGAGCGTCGTCTCAAGCACATCGGTACATCGCCCTGGCTCACGCATGCGCATCGCGCGATCGCCTCGCTACCTGCCCAGCAGGCTGCGCTGCTGCGCGACAAGTGGCTCGCCGAGGCTTCACTCACCGGAGCCGCCGCGAGTGCTTGTGCCATCTCGGCGGCCGCGGCGGTGGAGTGGCTGTTGCGCGAGCGCCAGAGGAGTTTTGAGCAGCGCGAGCGGCTGACGCGCGGGCTGCTCGCACTCGCGCCGCACCCGTCGGCAGAGGAGGTGCGCCAGAGCGGCGATTGCATGCGTTGCCGTCAGGACTGGGGCAAAAAGGGCGCCGTGTGCGCGCACTGCCATCTTGAGGGGCACTACGATGCGTTCTTCTATACTCTCTTCAGCCACCGCCGTCAGCGCAAGGTGGAAATCGTGCCCTCGCACAACCTGGCGGGCCAGTTCGCCTCCGACGCGGGCGCGGCGGCGGGCAACACGGGCGAGGCATTCCTTGAGGACGGGCCGCTGCTTCGCCTGATTCACGCCCTCACCAGCTGGATCGGCAGCCAGGCCGCTTTAGCCAGCCACGTGCCAACGCCCGCGGCTGCTGCGGCCGTCGGCGCGGCCAGCGGCGCGGCCAGCGGCGCGGCCATGGCGGCCGGCGCGGGCGGAGCCGGCGCGGCCTTGTGGACGGCACTCAGTGAGGAGGCCGCGCGCGAGCACGAGTTGATCGTCCACCTGAAGCGCGAGCTGCGCGCGAGCCGTATCTTGTGGGTGGCGCACTTTGACCTGCTTTCACAGCTCGATGAGCTCACCACGGCCGTAACCACCATGGAGCTGGTCAAGACCGCAGAGGAGATGGAAGCCTTGGCGCCCATCGAGGCCGAGCGGCATAGGTTCGTCGGCCTCTGGGAGTATGCGGAGCGGAAGCAAAAGTACGAGGCGGACCTTCTGCTCGCGCGCGACGATTTGCGGGCGGCGCGCAGCCAGTACGCCTTCCTGCGTCAGCAAGCGGACCAGATCGATACGGAGGCGGCGGGCGAGGCGCCACACGAGCTCGAGAGCTGCCCGGTGTGTCATGAAGAGATGGGGCGCGAGCGCACAGTGCCACGCTGTGCGCATTCCCTTTGCTCCGCGTGCGCCGAGAAGATCATGCGACGGCACGGGGGGCGCTTCGTCTGTCCGCTGTGCCGCGAGCCGAGCGACGCGCCCGCTCTCGCATCTGAGCTGCGATGGGCAGACGGCTCGTCGAAAGGGACTCGGGTCATAGGCAGCTGGGGCACCAAGGTAACGGCGGTCGTTGAGGCAGTGCTGGGGCTCCCAGTGGGTGACAAGTGCCTGATCTTCTCGCAATGGGATGACCTTCTCGCGCTGATCGCGCGCGCGCTCCATGACAACGGCGTGCGCCACGGCCGGCTGCAAGGGCGGCAGACCCTCGACGCCGAGCTGTACGCGTTTCGCCACTCGGCCGAGGTTCGCGCGCTGCTGCTGCCCTTGCGCTCGGGCGCGAATGGCATCAACCTTGTCGAGGCACAACACGTGATGCTAGTCGAGCCGCTCATCGAACGTGCCGTCGAGGCGCAGGCCATCGGACGCATCCATCGCATGTCGCAGACGCGCGAGACCACAGTGCACCGCTTTGTCGTGCGCGACACAATCGAAGAGACGATCTTCGGCCTGCGCAAGGCGGGCGCCGCCACCGAGTGCGCCTCGCCGGCCGTTACGGATGGCAGCGGCGCCGAAGGGAGCGCTGCGCCGGGCTCGCACTGCGCTCGCGCAGCGGCGCAGGCGGGCGGCTCGCCGAGCAAGCGCAAACGCAAGGTCGAGGAGTCCAAGGTGCTCTCGTGGGACACGGTGCAGGCGCTCTTCTCGAGTTGAGCTCATTAGAAAGGTGGACTGTTGCTCGGATGCTGGGCCGCTGGGTCGCGCTGTACTCAATAATGACGAGTGTCACACTGCCAGTGTCGCAGAAATTTTGTGCTGCATGGTTATTCAAACCACCTATTGACCGGTCACGCATCAGACACTCATGGTCTTGATGTACCAACGAAGCGACATGTGAGGAAGATCCGACTCCGCGCGAAGAGGAGAGCTCGTGTCGTTTCACAGGAATATGAATTAGATGGATCCTACCGGTAATCAAGTTCGCACCACGCGAAGGGCGTCCCGTTTGATCGGAAAGTCGCTCTACTGGCAGTCCGGATGCACTTATCCAGAGTCTCGAGCATGCTCGATGCTGTCCGTACGATTGTCAACGAATCCCATGTGCACCTCCTGGTCGTCAAGCACAGTGCGCAGCAAGTCGGGCGAGGCTCTAAAAAGCCTGTGCACCACGATGCACTGAACACACTTCGACGGATCCAAGCAAGTCTCGCACGGCTCCCTGCGGGCATTGGCGGCGAAATGAATTGGCTGGCGCTCGTGTCCGTGCAGAATGACGAGGGCTGCCGCGTGAGCCTTCGCAAGATTATGGACGCGGTGCCCATTGACTTCAGCGTATACCACTACGATAGCAGCAGTCGCGAGGATGAGAACGCAGTCGCATACATGCGGGAGCCGTGGTATGGAGCCGTGGTACATGAGAACGCAGTCGCATACATGCGGGAGCCGTGGTACAAGCGGGAGCCAAGAATCGTGCATCGTGGCTTCAAGCGCGCCACCGGGTGCACGGTGGAGGCGGTCCTCGATACCCTCACATGGATGCTCTCTGGGATTGCTTCACAGTCGTACACCCATCTGTGGAAATTGGACAGCGACTTGGACTTCAGCCTCTTCTCGTTTGAAGCGTTTCGCGCCCTGGTGGCTCACCGCGCTGCATTTCTGAGTCAGCCCGCAATTCTTGCCCCGAAAAAGGGCGGGCGGGCCTCCGATCGCTTCTCGCTGAATGCGCAATTCACGAAGAGCGCCAACTCGACAGGCGGGACTCTCGAGGTTTCCGGCCGCGAGCGTCTGATCTCGGGGAAGTGGCTCCGATTCCGGGTTCTTCCACGCCCGGTTGACGACATGGAGATCACGTGCCTCCTTATGGATGCGCGCATGCTCCCGGCTCTCCGTGCTGCGATGCTCCCGCTGAATCCGAGGAGCGAGTGGCTATGGGGTGCAGTCATCAACCGCATCGCCATCTACTTTGCCAACGCATCTGGCCACGCTCATGGACGGCGGCCCGCTGGCGTCGTCTTCGACTATGTGCCGCTCGTCCACATGGACAGCCGGCTAAGTGGATGGAAGGGCAAGACGCTCAAGCGCGTGGTCAATGGGAGCGTAACGAAGTTGGACAGCGAGCCTTGCATGCGAGCCATGCTCCCGCCAGGGCCTGGCTCTTGGCAGAATGTTGCCGATCGAGCTATCCAATACCAGCGACCATGGGCGTGGTGGAGCACGAATCAGACTTACCCAACACCCTGAATACAACGTAAGTCAAGGATCGTACTACCCAACACACTGAATGCTTTTCTCCTGCTCTCGGCATTCATATTCACGTGTGCCGTACCCGGTACCGGTAGACAGTAGCCATAGAGGTTTTCAGTTACCACGCCCGATGGGCCGCACATGCCCAGATGGCGGCCCCTGCCCCCGGCACCGAGGCCCACGTCGTCCCGCGCGCGCGCCGCCGCGCGCGGCGGCCCGCCCGCCGCCGCCGCCCCTCCGCACCGGTTTCCGGTAGCGCGGTTCATGAGACGGTTATAATTATCGTGTGCGCGACGGTTCCGGGGCCGATATGGTCGTGCGGACTCGTGTTTTTGTTATTTGTACCTCCGCCTACTACACATGGCTGTATGTTTCCTACTGAACATAACCTCAATCTCACCCAGCAGACTCTCCTTTTAAGTTGAGGATCGCCATGAACGCCTCCTGCGGCACGTTCACCTTGCCCATCATCTTCATGCGCGCCTTGCCCTTGGCCTGCTTCTGCAGGAGCTTCTTCTTGCGCGAGATATCGCCGCCGTAGCACTTGGCGAGCACGTCCTTGCGCATGGGCGAGATCTGCGAGCTAGCGACGACTTTCGCACCAATGGCCGCCTGGATGGGCACCTTGAACTGCTGGCGCGGGATGAGCTCCTTGAGGCGGCTGGTGAGCGCCTTGCCAGTGGAATGGGACGCCTCTCTATGTACGATGGCCGCAAGCGGCAGCGCGGGCTCGCCGTTGATCAGAATGTCGAGGCGCACGAGGTCGTTCTCGCGGTAGCCGCTCAAGGAGTACTCCATCGAGGCATACCCCTGCGATTTGGACTTCATCTCGTCGAAAAAGTCGGTGATCACCTCGGCGAGAGGCATCGAGTACTTGATGGCGCAGCGCTTCTCAGTGAGGAATTTGAGGTCGACGTACTCGCCGCGCCGCTCCTGGGCAAGCTCCATGAGGGTACCCGAGTACTCCTTAGGACAAAACATCTCGAGGTCCACGTATGGCTCGGCGATCGCCTTGCGCTTATCGGCATCCACGAGCTTTGCCGGACTGTCCACGTCCACCTCGGTGCCATCATTGAGCGTCACCTTGTACACGACCGAGGGCGCCGTCACGATCAGGTCCAAGTTGTACTCGCGCTCGAGCCTCTCTTGCACAATCTCCATGTGCAGCAACCCGAGGAAGCCGCACCGGAAGCCGAAGCCCATCGCCGAGGACGTCTCAGGCTCGAATTGGAGTGCAGCATCGTTGAGGCAGAGCCTCTCAAGCGACTCTCGCAGCAGCTGGTATTGTGTTGGCTCGGTCGGAAAGAGGCCGCAGTAGACAACCGGCACCGGCTCCTTATAGCCTGGCAGCGGCTCCGGAAGCGCGCCGCTCGTCGCAGCGGGCCGCGCGGACGTGATCGTGTCGCCCACACGCGCGTCGTTGACCGACTTGATGCCTCCGACGACGTAGCCCACCTCACCCGCGCGCAGCTGGGCTGTTGGCCGCTCGCCGCCCGGGGTGAGCGTGCCCACCTCGAGGACTTCATGTTCGATGCCCGTGGCCGCAAACCTGATCTTGTCGCCGCGGCGCAGCACGCCGTCCACGACGCGAATGAAAACCACCACCCCACGGTACGCGTCATAATACGAGTCAAAGATGAGCGCACGCAGCGGCTGGTCGATGGTGTCCGAGGGCGGCGGCATGCGCTTCACAATCGCCTCGAGGATGTCGAGTACCCCCGTGCCTAATTTGGCCGAGGCGGGGATGGCATTCGTGCAGTCGAGCCCCAGCGTGCTCTCGATCTCCTTGGAGACGAGTTCCACGTCAGCTCCGGGCAGATCGATCTTGTTGAGCACGGGCACAATCGTCAAGTCTTGACCTGTGGCGAGATAGCAGTTGGCGATCGTCTGTGCCTCGACGCCTTGACTAGCGTCGACCACCAGCAGCGCGCCCTCGCACGCGGCGAGTGAGCGGCTCACCTGATGAGGTAGACCATCAGACGCAATCAGAGCCAATCAGAAGCGCCCTCGCACGCGCTGATGAGGGAGACTTATCTGATGAGGCAGACCGTCAGACGCAATCAGAGCCAATCAGAAGCGCCCTCGCACTGATGAGGGAGACTTATCTGATGAGGCAGACCATCAGACGCAATCAGAGCCAATCAGAAAGCTCACCTCGTACGTAAAGTCGACGTGCCCTGGCGTGTCGATCAGGTTGAGGATGTATTTGTGGCCGTCCTGTGCGTAGTACTCCATGCGCGCCGCCTGCAGCTTGATCGTAATGCCGCGCTCGCGTTCAATGTCCATGTTGTCCAGGATCTGCTCCTTCATCTCGCGCTCGGCGACCGTCTTCGTGATCTGCAGCAACCGATCCGCGAGCGTGGACTTGCCGTGGTCGATGTGCGCGATGATGCAAAAGTTGCGTATGCGGCTCACGTCATAATCGTCTGCAACGGCGGTGACCGCCTTTGCAGGTGGCGCCACTGCGTCCGACATCGGCGCTAGCACTGCTGCTGCGGCCAACGGCGGCGCCGCAACGGGCACCTCGACCGTCCTTTGCGCCATTACGGCCGGCACCGGCGCTTTCACTGCTGCTGCAGCGGTCAACGGCGGCGCCGTGACGGCCACCTTGACTGCCTTCTCCGCCTTTTGCGCTTTCTGCGCCTCCTTGATCTTGTTTGCCTTGCTCTGTGTGCCCTGCTGGGTGGCCTCGCGTTTGGCCTCCTTGGCCTTCTTGACGGCCTCCTTGGCTGCCTGCTCATTGGCGAGCTTCTCCGCCATCTGCCGGTTGAGCGCCTCGATCTCTTCTTGCTGCCGCCGCTGCGCTTCGGCTTTCGCTCTCACCTTCTCCTCTGCCGCACGCTGCGCCGCCTGCTGCTCGAGCTCCTTGGCAGCAAGTGCCGCCGCCTCCTTGGCAGCCTTGGCTGCCGACACGGCCGCCGCCGCTGCGAGCTGCTCCCTCACCTCGCTTCCGAGTGCTGCCCTACCCTTGGCGACCGCAGCACCGATCTCGCTCAGCGTCTGCGGCACTTTGCCACGCCCGTCCCAACGCTTGAGGATCACCGATGACGGCGCATCAACGAGCAGTACCGATACAGAGCCATCGGGGGCCGCTCCCAAGCCGGCCAGCCATTGTCGCCCAGGGTCGGACAAGAGCGGGTACTCGACCTTGGCCTTTCGAGTAAGCTTTTGATACGTGGTCGGAGCGACCATAGAGACCGCTGCCACACGCGCCGATTCCGTCGCGATATCCTGCAGGCCTACCAGCGTCTGCCGGAGCTGATCGGTCATGGCGCCTTCTGTGGTTACGACTAGCATGAGCAGCTCTGCGTTTGCCGTGAGCTCTGATAGCGAGGAGACCGGACCAGGCACGGCACTGAGGCCAACGAAGCTGACACTGGGCAGTGGCAGCTTAGCACCGACGTCAGGTAACGCCATACGGCAAGAGGTTGGCCATCGTGTCGGTAACAAAACATGCAATGAGCGGGGGGTGTTGAGTTGATAGCCGACGACAAAGAGGACGACGGGCACGAGTGCGACCATTGGGACCGGTAAATCTCGCTCGGCTTCTCGGCGATCGCAACTTTCACGAAGAAAACTCAAAAAGGTTGTTTGAGTTGAGAAAAAAAGCACACTTCCGGAACTCCGGTCATCGTCGTATTTGTGGCTTCGTTGTAGTAGTTGATCCGGATACGTTTGCATGGATGGAAGTGGGCCCGGGTGCGCTGAAGGAGGTCGAGCGCGCGCCGGGCCGTGCGCCTCTTTCTCAGATGGGCATGTACTTGCGGCGCGCCTCGTCCAGATGCGGGCAGTTCTGGTCGCAGTTCTGGACGCACGCGACGTACTTTGCCGGGTCGGTAGGGTCGCACAGCGCGATGCACTTGTCCTTGGTGCCACCGGGGCACGCGGGGGGCGGGGGCGGGGCGCCAGGGCCCGTGGTGGAGCCGATCTCGCCGTAGCGCACGTCCGAGTAGATCACGTAAGCATCCGAGTGGTACTTCTCCACGAACGTGTAATTGCCCGACGTCTGGTTGCAGGTGCCACGCAGCGCGCCCGGCGGCGGCACACCCGGCGTCGGCCAGTCCTTCGGATCGGGGTCGTTGGCATCGAGCCAGATCATGCCCACGTCGTGGTCGTCCCAGAGTGACAAGACGAGGGCCATGCCACGCTTCATCGCCGCGCCCATGCCGCCGATCCCGCCCTTTTTCGTGAAAACGTCGAACCGGTCCGAAAAATTCGTCATCTGCACCTGGCACATCTCATCGGAGATGGCTGTGTAGTTCTTGCCCGGGGGCGTGTAGGACGGATTGGGCGGGTAGATGTACTTGCTGTCCTGCACGTAGAAGCGGCGCATCTCGACGAGATTGCCCGTGTCTGTGCCGTCATCCGTGATGAACTGCGTCACCACCTGCATGGGCTTCGTCGCGTCAAGTGTGAACGAGGGGCCCGGGCCGAAAAAGTCGTGAAGCCCTTGCCGGTACGGGTTGGCGTCGCAGCCATTCTTGTCGCACACGCCGTCGAAGCGGTGGTTCGGGTTGTCGCCGCATTCGATGTCGTCGCACGGGTGGTACCCCGCCGTCTCGCACGCATGCACTGTCATCTGAGTCGAGATTGAGTTCGCTTCCCAGATGTCGAGCTCGGCGCAGCAGGTGCCGAACTTGCCCGCACCCCCGTTCGGGTCTGAGGGCGACGGGTTCCAGTTGATGAGGTTGGCCTGGCCAGCGATCCACTTGATGTCGTGCGGGCACTGCGCATCGCAGTAGCCGGTGCCGTACGCCGCTCCCGCTGTGTTGGTCGGGTACTTGCTCTTGCCGCCGTCGGCATCCATTTCCACGAAGTACACGGCGCCGTTGAGACCGCAAGGGAGTGCCGAGCCGTCCACGGTGAAGGTGAACTCCTTGTTGAGCAGCTGAAACATCTTGTACTTGTCCGGGCTCTCGAGCAGGAAGAGGCGCGTGCCGACATTGGTCCCGTTGCCACCCGTAGTATTGTATTTGGTGATGAAGGTGAAGTTTACGCCGCCCTGGCCGTCGGCGGTCGCACCGTACTTTTCCTTGTAGCCTTTGGCGTCCTCGCCGTCGATGCCGCATTTCTGCGCGCGCGGAAGAGAAGGAAGGGGGCGCGAATGGCGAATGAGGCGGGGGGCGTAATCTGCCCTGCAGGCGCCTTTTGGGCGTGGGGTAGGGTGGGGGAAAGGTGCAGCGCTGCAGCTCGAGGAACCCAACGAGGGGACGTGGTCCGAAATGTGCGAGGCGCACGTGCGAGCAGTCGTCAACGCCCTGGCAGGTCGCGTTGACCCACTGGTTGCCGAGGAAGCAGTTGCACTTGGACGAGTTGGTGCAGCCGATCTCGTGTGTCCAGCGCCAGTTGGAATCGAGCACGACGGTGGCATCCTCGAACTTGCAGCCGAGCGCCTTGGTACAGTGCTGGATCGGCATGGGCAGGTGGACCTCCTTTTTGGCGTCGCCGGCTTGCTGACCGGCAGCCGCGCTGAAGAAGCCGAGGGTGAGCGTCAGCCGCATGATGCAACTCATGATGCTTCAGGCGTCCTGTTGAAGTTGAAGTCGGAGTGACCGAACAACTTTATGTTCCGTGAACAGAAGTGTGAACGCCGACGGCATCACGGCGGGAAGAACCTTGACCTCGACTTCACCCCGATTTGTAGACGGAAGGACGCATGCGCACCGTCGGCACGTCGGAAAGTCCTGGGGAATGTCGTTCTGGTCACTTCAGACTGCGTTCCTCCTGGCCATGGCTAGTCCGGATCATCTCTTCAAGGCGCACTCGCCCGAGAGCGTCAACCTCTACACCTCGCAAGCGCTGCTGAGTGGCTGCACTCCCAATGCAACCCACGGCTGCCTCGACGACACGGCTTACGAGTTTGCAAAACAAGTATGCGCGCCACACTTCTGCGATATCCTACGGAAGGCATGAGTCGCTGAGCTCACGAGCGTGCCGTGCGGTGCCCACTCAGTTCCCGTGCGGATCGCGCGGCATCTTCGCATACGCGCAGGAGTCGTGCTGCGAGCAGGGCCGCCCGTTTGACTTTACGGCTGAATACTGCTGCACGGGCTCGGGCGCAAATGGCCTGCACAGCTACAACGACGGCAAATGCGACCTCTCTTGCCCCGACAACTGTGCATGCTATGATGAGGTCACCCCATTCGCGTCGCCCGTCGTGTCACAGTCTGTCACCATCGAGGTGCCCAAGGCAGGCGTCGGCATGGACGCTCTCGTGGACACAAGCTCGCCGCCAGAGGGCGGCTACCTATGCAATGGCAAGCCCGCCGGCGGCGACCAAGGCTGCATGAATGGCTATCAGTATAACTACAGCACGCACACGCCGTGCGGCAGTTGGCTGATGCAGTTCGGCACGTACGGCTGTTGCCCGAGCGCCTCAGGCTTCTTGCCATACCCGATGGCCACGCTCTACTGCTGCAAAATCGAGGGTGCCCCGCCGGGCCAGGATTATCAGCTCAAGCCCGCCCCGTGCAAGTGCCACCGCTACGGCTGCTCATGAGCACGCCAGGCGGCGTGGCCGCGCGCGCGTCACATCGGGTGCCCCAAGGTTGTTACGGCAATGTGTGCGGTCTGCCGTCTGCGGCTCTGCGCAGTGCGGACGGGTATAAATTGGGATTAAATGACTGGCGCTTCGATTCCCGGTTTCCCGCGCCCCACGCATATGCATGCGATTCGTCATATCTGGAGTATACCCCTATTCTAATAGCTTCGTTTTCAGAGTTCAGTAGAGGTATCCTTTATCCTACTTCCTCGTTAACGTCCTAGCGACGCGGACCGCCGGTTACCGATAGCGCAACATTCAATTGACAACTTTTGCAACATGGTTCCGATGGTTCGGGTCCTGGGTTCTACTGTGACAACCGTGGATGCGCTCATTCGTAGAGGCGGCGAGGACGGCCCGCGCTCGGAGGCGTTAGCCCTCAACCCTGAGGTTGCCCGATCCTGCTTCCCATCGCCCGCGCGCAAGCCCTTCGCACTGGACCCGCGACACCGTACGAGGTACGGTGCCACACTCGTCCACACTCAGCTTGGTTTGGGCGGCGGCACGTAGCTCTCCGACCTCCACCGCACGATGGGAATCTCCGTCTCGAGATCGGGCGGCACGGGCAGCGCGGCGGCGCCTTCGAGGCGCTGAGGTTCCCACATCGGGTGAGACACGTAGCGGATGGCCGAGCTCGCCTGCAGGATGACGATCGTCTTGCCCTTCATCTCGGGCCGCTTGGCGATGTCGATGCCCACCTTGATCGCGGCACCGCTCGACGGCCCGACGAGTAACCCTTCTTCGGCACTGACTCGATTGGCCCACATGACCGCCTCGGGCGTCGACGCATGTAGGAACTCGTCGATGCAGCCGCGCGGCCCCTCCTTCCATGCCTGGCCGGGTGCGAGCTTCTCAATGAGCGGCAGCTTGATATTGGCGCCGATGCCCACGACGCCGTGCATGGCCGACGGGTTGCCTACGAGCACACGCGCTTCGGTGGGCTCGACACACACGACGCGGCAGCTCGGGTTCTTCTCCTTTAGAAATAGGCCCACGCCGTTGAGTGTGCCTCCCGTGCCGGCGCCGGCGACGAAGCAGTCGATGCTCTCGCCCGTCTGCTCCCAGATCTCGGGGCCCGTCGTCGTCGAGTGCGCCAGCGGGTTGTCGTCCGTCTCGAACTGGGTCGGTGACCAATAGTTCTGATTCTTCTCGCATAGGTCCTTCGAGTACTGGATCATGTTGTCGATCGTCTTGCGAAAGTCGTCCTTCATCACTGAGGTGAGGTGCACCTGACCACCGAACTTGCGCACGAGGATGTACCGCTCGAACATCGAGGGCAACTGTGGCATGACGACAATCATCTTGTATCCCTTGGCTGCTGCGACCATGGCGAGGCCGATGCCCGTGTTCCCGCTCGTGGCCTCGACGATGGTCGTGCGTTCGGGCGAGATCTCTCCGCGCTTCTCGGCCGCCTCGATCATCGAGAGAGCGATGCGGTCCTTGACCGAGCCGCCTGGATTCTGCATTTCCAGTTTGAGCAGCACCTTGGTGCTGGGACTGACGTCCTGGACCACGCGGCGCAGCCGTACCATGGGCGTCTTGCCGATGAGCTCAGTGACGGAGTTGGCGTACGAGGGAGTGGCCAATCCTCGCCTGAAGAGCTCTGTCGCGAAGCGGCCGTACGGACGAGTGAACAGGTTCCTCATTATCCTTGCGGACTGTTGATGAAATCCGTCATCTGTGCCTTCGCCTCGACAACAGGCCTTCCGCCTAAGGATGACGGATAGAGAAGCAAACCATAATTGTTGCGACTTTTCACCAAACTTCCTTACGTACGGCATGCTTCAATCCAACCAGACACAGGGACACCATGCGAAGCCGAAGGTCCGAAAGACCACTCTGTAAAATAGGCTCGGTTTGTGTTCCACACCGCCGCTATAAGACATCCTGCTTGACATGCTCCTCGGCCTGTGCGTTGCCCGTGGACTCCGTGGACTCCGTGGACTCCGTGGATAAAGGGCACTCGCCGCCGGCGCGCCCCCAGTATTGCATCTTGCCATCCTTAGCAAGGACGTGCAGCGAGCCGTCCTCGGGACGGTACACGATCGGCAGTCCGTTTGGGATGTCCATGCTGACCATTTTGTCAAGCGGCCAGTCAGTCACGCCG
>Ga0209550_10005094_pt1 | contig 12365 bp, 11 predicted proteins | sample LauGreSuBDMM15SN_2_FD_187567 | JGI IMG/M metagenome (GOLD analysis project Ga0209550, IMG submission 187567) | Freshwater lake microbial communities from Lake Michigan, USA - Su13.BD.MM15.SN (SPAdes) (version 5) | ecosystem: Environmental > Aquatic > Freshwater > Lake | place: Lake Michigan... | reverse complement strand
GCCCGCCTTCATGGCCTGGCGGTTTTGCCAAAAGCGGTTCTCGTGGTTGCGCTTGGGGCGGTAGCGCTCGTCCAGGTCCACGCCCACGGTTTGGCCCAAGAACTTGCGCCAGGTTTCCGTCTCTGGCGTTTGCGCCGGGTCGCCCCAGGCGATGAAGTAAAAGTTGGTGTGGGTGTCGTCGGCCGGCACGTTCATGTTGGCCACGTTGTAGAGGTTGTTGGGCGGGATCAGCACCGTCCAAGGCGCCACAAACACGGTGGAGCGCACGTACTCGTGGGTTTGCGCGTTCATCAGCGGCCGGCGAATGGCCGCGTAGCGAAAGCCGTAGCCTGCGCGCTGCATCTGCATGCGCGGGGCTTTGTCGGTGGAGGGGCGCAGCCAGTTGGAGGCGGTGGCCTCGGCGCCTTGCACGCGGGCAGGCACCATGTCTGAGCTGTGCAGGCTGGAACTGTGCGCCGAGTCAATGGCGCCTTCGAGAATTTGCGCCCAGTTGGCTGGCACCAGCACCTTGACCAGCGAGACCCGCACATCGGCCGTGGGCGCCCAGCGCGGCGGCACAAACTCAGGCACGGCGTCCAGGGCCCCCAGCCAGGCCCAGACCACGCCGCCCCATTCTTTGACCGGATAGGCCCGGTGCTGCACCTTGTCCATGAAGCCGCTGGAGGCCGGCTCAGACACCATCTCCGTGACCTTGCCGCGCACGTCCATCTTCCAGCCGTGGTAGAGGCAGCGCAGGCCGCCTTCTTCATTGCGGCCATAAAGCAGCGAGACGCCCCGGTGCGGGCAAGCCTCGTCCATGACGCCGACCTGGCCCTCGCTGTCGCGGAACACCACCAGTTTGTCACCCAGCACCTGAGCGGCCACCGGATCGCCATCGGGCTCGGCGACTTCTTCTGTCAGGCAAATGGGCATCCAGTGCTGGCGCATGAGCCGGCCCATGGGCGCGTCGTTCTCGACGCGGCACAGCAGTTCGTTGTCTTCGCGGGTGATCATGGTGGGGCGATGGTTTAAAAAAAGGAATCAGAACCTACGATCATATACTTCGTCCTCTAAGTATTATTGCTCAGGCGCGCTGAAAATTCAGCAGATTCCTCCAATTTCCGTTCCTGGCCTGAGGGACCCAGGTTATTTGTATTTGTAGGAGCCGGCCTGCCGGCGAATGTTGGCGTGAGGTGATGCCCGTTGACTGCCACGATTCGCTTGCAGGCTTGTCTCCTACAAAGACAAACCGATGCTCTCCCTGTAGGAGCCGGCCTGCCGGCGAATGTTGGCGTGAGGTGATGCCCGTTGACTGGCACGATTCGCTTGCAGGCTTGTCTCCTACAAAGACAAACCGATGCTCTCCCTGTAGGAGCCGGCCTGCCGGCGAATTTTGGCAGGAGGCAATGTCCGTTTACTGCCACGAATCGCTTGCAGGCTTGTCTCCTACAAAGACAAACCGATGCTCTCCCTGTAGGAGCCGGCCTGCCGGCGAATGTTGGCGTGAGGTGATGTCCGTTTACTGCCACGATTCGCTTGCAGGCAAGCTCCTACAAAGACAAACCGATGCTCTCCCTGTAGGAGCCGGCCTGCCGGCGAATGTTCGCCTGCGGTGACGCCTGTGGTCCGGCACGAATCGCTTGCAGGCTTGTCTCCTACAACGGGCCTTGAAAAACGCGGGCAACGGGAACCTCTTTCAAGCCGCTGGCCTGAGCCCCTGCAGGGCGGGGCAGCACACAAGCGGGGGCCACCGACAATGGAGTGCTTATGTGGTTCGATCTTGCCCAACTCCCCCCCAGCGACGGCTACAAACTGCTGTCTGCCACCATCGTTCCACGCCCCATTGCTTGGGTGGTGAGTGCCAGCCCCGAGGGCGTGCTCAACGCCGCTCCGTTTTCGTTTTTCAATCTGTTTTCCGACGACCCGCCTGTCGTGTGTCTGGGCATCATGGGTCGGGGTGCGGGCATGAAGGACACCTCCACCAACATCAAAGCGCGCAATGAGTTTGTGGTGAACCTGGTGCCGCAGCGGCTGGCTCAGGCCATGAACGAGACCTCGGTCGAATTCGATTACGGCATTGATGAACTCGCGCAAGTGGGTTTGACGACAGTGCCCGGCCACTTGGTGGGCGTGCCCCGAATTGCCGAAAGCCCGGTGGCCCTGGAGTGTGTGCCCATGCACTTTCTGGAACTGGGCGCTGGCCGGGTGATTGTTGCTGCACGCGTGCTGTCGGTCTATGTCGACGACAACGCCGTGCTTGACGCCGGCAAGTGCCACATCGACACCCCGGTCTTGGACCTGATTGGGCGCATGCACGGGCGGGGCGAGTACGCCTACACGCGGGAGTTGTTCACCATGCTCAGGCCTGCGGGCAAGCCGGGCTCCCCAGGCGGCTGAGCCGCCGGCTTTGCGCCTGCCGCGCGCTGCGCAGCAAGCTCATGGCCTTGCCAGCGCAGGGTCAGCCCGCAAGACCTTGCCGGGGTTCATGATGCAGTGCGGGTCCAGCAGGCCCTTGACTTGGTGCATCAGCTGCAGGCCTACAGGCGACTTGTAGCGCGAAAGCTCAGTGGTCAGGCCCTGACCCACACCATGCTCGGCGCTGAAGGTGCCCTCACATTCAGCCGCCAAATCAAAAACCACACGCCTCACATCGGCGGCGTACTGCACCGGATCTTCAAGCTGCTCCCAAAACGGGCGAGGAAAGATGGTTAAAAAATGCACGTTGCCATCGCCTAAGTGGCTGACGGTGATCACCTCGGCCTGCGCAAAACGGGCCCGAATCTGCTCGGTCGCGCGCGACACAAACAGGGGCAAGGCCGAGGTCGGCACTGCCACGTCGTGGTTCAAACTCATGCCATGGGCCCGGTTGGCTTCAGACACACTGTGGCGCACCTTCCAGAACGCCGCGGCATGGGCGTGGCTGGTGGCCACCACCGCGTTCTCCAGCAGGCCCCGCTCCATGGCGTTCGCCAGGGCGCCTTGCAGCATGGCGTCCAGCGTCCCGGTGGCCACCGAGTCACTCAGCTCGACCAGCAAAAATCCGTCGTGATCGCCCGGCAAGGGATTGGCAGTGCCCGCCACATGGCGGTTGACGAGTTGCAACTGCCCTTTGGACAGGTATTCAAACGCGGACAGCCGAGACTCGAACGAATCGCGCAGCAGCGAGAGCGTGTGCACCGCCGCCTGCAGGCTGGGCACAGCGGCCCAGGCCACGGCACGCTCCACAGGCTGGGCATAGAGCTTGAGCACCGCGCCCGTGATGAGGCCCAGCGTGCCCTCGGAACCCATGAACAGCGACTTCAAGTCGTACCCTGTGTTGTCTTTGCGCAGCTTGCGCATGCCGTCCCACACCTGGCCGTCGGGCAGCACGACTTCGAGCCCGATCACCTGGTCGCGGGCATTGCCATAACGCAGCACATTGGTGCCCCCGGCGTTGGTGGCCAGGTTGCCACCGATCTGGCAGGAACCCTCGGCCCCGAGGGTGAGCGGAAAGTAGCGCCCGCATTGGGTCGCAGCTTCTTGGATGCTTTGCAGCACCACGCCGGCATCCACGCTGATGGTGCTGTCGTCGCGGTCCAGGGCGCGAATGCGGTTCATGCGCGCCAGGTTGACGATGACATTGGCGCCCTGGTCCGCCAAGGGCACAGACCCGCCGCTTTGCCCGGTGTTGCCACCCTGCGGAATGAGGGGGAGTCGGTGCTGGGCACACAGCTGGACGATGCGGGCCACCTGCTCGGTGCTGCGGGGCAGCAAAACGGCATCGGTGGGGCCGCTGTAGCGCTGGCGCCAATCCGTCACGTGAGCACGCAGGTCCTCAGGGGTTTGCAAAACGCCGTCGGCGCCCACGATGTCAGTCAATTGCGCCAGGAGGGCCGGGGAAAGTCGGGTCATCGCGTGGATGGGATGAGGAAATAAATGTCTCATGATACGGGGCGGCATGGGTTCTGTGGGGGTCGCCTTGCCGCTCAAATGGGCAGTGCGCAGGCCCACTCAAACCAAGTCTTCAAGTGCTTGGGTGGGGCGCCCAACAACTTTACCTTGGGCCGAGGCCCGCCTCAATCCGCATAGTCCAAGGGCAAGGCGGTGGTGAACTTGAGCTCTTCCATGGCAAAGCTTGTGCTCACGTCGGACAAATCGACCGAGCGAATCAGGCGCTTGTAAACCGCGTCATAGGCGGCAATGTCGGGCACCACCACGCGCAGCAGGTAGTCCACGTCGCCGCTCATTCGGTAGAACTCCACAATTTCGGGGATGTCGCGCACCGCGTCGCGAAAGCTGTCAAACCAGGCTTGGTTGTGCTGGTTGGTGCGCACGGCCACAAAGGCGGTGACGGCCAAGTTGATCTTGCGCGCATCAACCAGGGCCACCTGCCGGGTGATGAAGCCGTGCTCGCGCAGCCGCTGAATGCGCCGCCAGCAGGGCGTGCTCGACAGGTTCACGGCCTGCGCCAGGTCGGCCAGTGGCGTTTCGGCGTTTTGCTGCAAAAGGGCCAAAATCTTCCGGTCTGTTGCATCCAGTTTCTTTTTCATGGTGAATATTAGAAATCATTTCTACTTTTCGGCGTCTTGAGGGCGCAAAAAGCAATTGGCTTCTTCGCTCATGCACGCACACTGCACTGCATGGCAAACCACCGGACACACACATGAAAACCATAGGCCTGATAGGCGGCATGAGCTGGGAGTCGACCACCTTGTATTACCAGCTCATCAACCGCGAGGTGGCCAAGCGCATGGGTGGCTTGCGCAGCGCCAAATTGAACCTGGTCAGCCTGGACTTTGCAGACATTGCCCAGCGCCAGCGCGAGGGCGACTGGGACGGCATGGCAGGCATCTTGTGCGAGGCGGCGCGGCACTTGAGCGCCACCGGCGCGCAGTGCCTGTTGATTGGCACCAACACCATGCACCTGCTGGCCGAGCAGGTGCAGGCCGCCACAGACGTGCCCTTGATTCACATTGCCGAAGTCACGGCCGACGCCATCTTGGCCCAGGGCCTGCACACCGTGGCCCTGTTGGGCACGCGCTTTACCATGGAGCAGCCTTTTTACGTGGCCCATTTGGCCAGACGCGGCATCAGCTGCGTGGTGCCCGAAGAAACCGAGCGCGCAGAAATTCACCGCATTATTTTTGAGGAGTTGTGCCTGGGCCTTATCAGCGAAACCTCGCGCGCTTGGCTTGCGGAGTGCATCGCCGGGCTGCAAGCACGGGGTGCGCAAGGCGTGGTGCTGGGCTGCACCGAGCTGCCGCTCATCGTGCGCCCCACCGACAGTGCCCTGCCCACCTTCGACACCACTGCCTTGCATGCGCTGGCGGCGGTTGAGTTTTCACTGGCGCACTGAGCGAGCGCCATGTGCCAACTGCTGGGCATGAACAGCCATGCGGCTGCGTCCATTCGTTTTTCATTCACCGGCTTTGCCCAGCGCGGCGGCTGCACGGCCGACCATGTGGACGGCTGGGGCATTGCTTTTTATGAGCCCTCGGGCACGCGGGCTTTTTTGGACGACCGCCCGGCCAGCCAGTCGCCACTGGCCGACTTTGTGCGCAGCTACCCCATACGTTCGCACAACGTGATTTCGCACATCCGCAAAGCCACGCAAGGCGCGGTGGGGCTGGCCAACACCCACCCCTTCAGCCGCGAGTGGCAGGGCCAGCCTTGGTACTTTGCACACAACGGCGATTTGCAAAACTTTCACCCTCCGCTGGACGGCAGCTACCTGCCCGTGGGCAGCACCGACAGTGAAAAGGCATTTTGCTACCTGATGCAGCGCCTGCGCACCGCCTTTGCCACGGAGCAGCGCGCCCCCGGTTGGCAAGCGCTTGCGCCTGAGCTGGCCGCCTGCAATGAAGAGATTGCACGGCACGGCAACTTCAACTACTTGCTCACCAATGGCGAGGCCTTGTTTGTGCACTGCTCCAGCCAACTCGCCAGCTTGCAACGCGCCCATCCATTTCCACGCGCGCAACTGGTCGACTGCGACCTCAGCATGGACTTGGGCGAGCTCAACGCCCAAGGCGACCGCATGGTCATCGTGGCCACCGAGCCGCTGACCCAAGGCGAGGACTGGAAAACACTGAACACCGGTGACACCCAGGTTTTTGCAGGTGGTGAGTTGGTCTGGGCCCACCACTGCCCGCGCACGCGCCGCTTTGCGGTGCCTGGGGAGGCCTTGTGCGGCTTGATTTCAACCGAGTTAAGTGCTACCGACCCGTATCAAGTTTGACCGGTTAATCGGTGTGAGCATGAGACCTGCCTTCAGCGCTTGCCTTGATACAAACCCCGCGGCCGTATGGTGAAGCCGGCCAGTCGTTGCTCCAAGGCGTGCGCAATCCAGCCTGCGGTGCGGCCAATGCCCCACAGCGCACAGGCGCTGCGGGGCGGCAGGCGCCAAGCTTTGCATAGCAGCACCAAGCCCATCTCAATGTTGGGATGCAGGCCCACCCGCTCAGTCACACCCTCCACGAAGCGCAGCGCCAAGTCCGTTTGTGCCGACCCCGGGGCCGTTTGCGCCAGTTTGATCATCATCGCCGCGCGCGGATCGCCTTTCGGGTAAATGGGCAGTCCAAAACCAAGGAGCCGCTGCCCTTTGAGTTCGGCCTCGGCCAGTCTGCCCTTCAAGTCCGCTTTCGATTGCAGGGTGTCTATCAAGTCTTCGGCGGCATCGGCCCCTCCAGCCAACGCGGCGCCTTGGTGCGTGGCTTGGGCCGCCACCACACAAGCATGCAAGGTGGCGCCTGTGGAGGCTGCTATTCGCGCTGAAAAAGTGCTGGATGACAGTTCGTGGTCTGCGCCAAGAATCAGGGCGGTGTTGATGGCTTGCTCCAAAGCTGGGGTCGGTGCCGCCTCCATGGCCTGCATCACATGCACGGCCAGTGGCTGCTCGCCTTGGGCCTGTGCATACACGCCCCGCGGCCCGAGCAAGCCGCAAGCCCCTGCAAAGGCAAACAGCATTTGCCGCGACAAATGCTCTGTCGATCCCATGCGAAGTTCTTGCGCCAAGGTGCCGCCGCCCAAGGCTGTGGCGACGATGGAAAAGACACGCATCATGCGCGGTCTGGTTCGGCCTTGCTGCAGCACGGCTTCCAAAGCGCGAGCCACATCGACTTGCATGTGCTCCACCGGCCAAGTTTGAGGTCCATCGGTGAGCAAGCCGCTCCATAACAGCTCGGCCACATTTTCAAACCGGCCCGGATGCCTGGCAAGTTCTGTCGCCAAATGGCCGCGGTAACGTGGGCCGCCTGCCTCTATCTCTGTGATGGCTGTCTCTATCACCGGCTGACCCCAGCGCATCGCCGCCGCTGCCACCGGGCCGCTGCCTTGCCGGACGCTGCTGCGGACTTTCAGGCTCTGAATCTCATCGAGCTGGTAGCGGTTGGCTTTGCGATTGGACTGCCGCAAAGGGTGCAGCAAGCCGCGGCTGACATAGGTGTAAAGCGTGGCTGGTTTGATGCCCAGCATGGCGCTGGCTTCTTGGGCAGTCAGCAGCTGACTGGCGTCCAGGTCGGGGTCTGGTTTCATCATATGAATACAAGTATCGGTGCGGCCATGTCCGACAAACCAAGCAATCCATGCCTGGCGCGTCTTGGCAGGCGAGTCAACAGCTTGGGATGCTCCTAGGGGTTTTCGTTGATCGATGATGCAATCGAGATTGATACAGGATCGACTTGTTCTTAGACTAGCCCCATTAAATATAGTTCGTCAACTAAGAAAATCCACGCCTGACAAAGCAGGTCTTCACAAGAGGGCATTTTTTTGACAAATCCAACAATGCGGAACTCGGCAGGCCGGGTGGTTGTGATCACAGGTGCTGCGCAAGGCCTGGGGCGTGCTTATGCCATGCGGTTCGCCAAAGAGGGTCACCGGGTGGTGGTGCTTGATTTGCAAACCCAAGCACTCGAACGGGTGGCTACGGAGGTGAGAGCCTTGGGTGCCACTTGCCTGCCCTTGACGGTTGATGTGTCAGATGTCAGCAGCGTTGAGAAAGCCGCTGCGGCCATTGAGCAAGAGTTTGGGCGCTGCGATGTGTTGGTCAACAACGCTGCGATTTTTTCGACCATCACCATGCGTCCTTTTGAGCAGATTCCGGTGGACGAATGGGTGCGTGTGCTCAATGTCAACATCACCGGTACTTTTTTGATGACCCGGGCTTTGGTGCCGCTGATGCGCCGCCACAAATGGGGGCGGGTGATCAACGTGTCGTCGGCCGCATTTTTGATGGGTCGCCCCAATTACCTGCACTACACCACCTCCAAAGCAGCGGTGGTGGGCATGACCCGCTCTTTGGCGCGCGAACTCGGCCCCGACGGCATCACTGTCAATGCCTTGCTGCCCGGTGCCACGGACACCGAGGTTCCCCGTGAGACGGTGACGCCTGAGCAAAAGCGCCAGCAAATCGCCATGCGTTGCATTCAGCGCGAAGAAGGTCCCCAAGACCTGGAAGGCGTGGTCAGCTTTTTGGCCTCGGACGACAGTGCTTTTGTGACGGGCCAATCCCTCGTTGTAGACGGAGGTTACTGTTTTGTGTAACCACGCATTGAGACTCAGTTGAGCTTTGAATCACCCCCACCCACCAGGAGACTTGACATGAAATTGATTAAAAGACTAGGCCTTTTCACGGCCGCCTGCGCCATGGCGCTGGGCGCCTCCCCAGTGCTTGCGCAGGAGATCACCATCAAGGCGGTGAGCGCTTGGCCTGAGGGCAATTTTTTCTCACAGAACTTTGAGAAATTTGTTCAAAAAGTCAATGCTGAAGGCAAAGGATCTATCCAAATCAATTACCTGGGCGGTGGCGCCAAGGTCATGCCTCCGTTTGAGGTGGGCAATGCCGTCAAGAGCGGTGTGGTTGACATGGCCAATGTGACTGGCAATTTCTACACCAACTTGCTGCCCGAGTCCGATGCCCTGTCAGTCAGCACCATTCCAGTGCAAGAGTGGCGCTCAAATGGCGCTTATGACTATGTCAACAAGCTCTGGGGTGACAAGCTCAACGCCCACTACCTGGGCCGGGCCATTGACAACATGCCCTACCACCTCTTTATGAAAAAGCAAATCAGCAAGCCTGATTTGGCCGGAATGCGGTTGCGTGGCATCCCCATTTACAGAGAATTTTTTACCAGCATGGGCGGCAATGTGCTGACCATTGCACCGGGTGAGACTTACACCGCATTGGAGCGGGGTGTGATTGATGGCTACGGCTGGCCGGTCTCTGGGATCTTTGACCTGAGCTTGCAAGAGCACACCAAATACCGCGTCGAGCCAGGCTTTTACAACACCGAGGTGGGGGTTTTGATGAACCTCAACACCTGGAAACGATTGAACGAAAAGCAGCGCGCGGTGCTCACCAGCGCGGCCATCTGGATGGAAAACCTCAACTTGGACAACCCCAAGAAGTGGGAAGAGGAAAAGAAACGCCAGACGGCTGCCGGTATTCAGCCCATCGTGTTCTCGCCTGCAGAAACGGCCGCCTACACCAAGCGCGCTACCGACACCATTTGGGAGAGCATCAACAAACGCAGTCCTGAGCACGGCACCAAGTTGCGCCAGCTGCTCACACGCTGAGCCTGATGTCTGAGTCAGAGCCCTCGCGCATGAAGCTGTCCACTCGCCTGGATGCACATTGGGCGCGCCTGCTCAGTGCGCTGGCGCTGCTCGCTTGTGCCCTGGTGGCTCTGATGGTGGCCGTGATTTGCACAGACGTGTTGGTGCGCAACGCCAAGTTGGGCAACTTGGCTTGGGCCAATGAGGTGGCCGAGTACACGCTTTATTTGTCCACCTTTCTGGCTGCCCCCTGGCTGCTGCGCCAAGGCGCGCATGTGCGCATGGACATTGTGCTCAAGATGCTGCCTGCGCACTTGGCCTGGGCTTTGGAGGCGTTGGCCGATGTGGTGGCGATTTTGGCCTGCGCCGCTTTGACTTGGGCCTGCGCCAAGGCAGCCTTGGCCAGTGCCGCCCAGGGCTCCTTGGTGTTCAAGATTTTTGTTTTCCCTGAATGGTGGCTGATCACGCCGGCGAGCATGCTCTTTGGTGTGCTGACCATCGAATGTGTGCTCAGGCTGTGGCGCTTGCTCAGCGGGGCCAAGGCAGTCCGCTCCGAAGCCACTTCTGTGGCCTGAAGACTTGTGTTGAATAAAACGGGAGGCTCACAGTGGACTGGATCCTTAGCCTGACCGCATTGCTTGCAGGCGTGATTTTTCTGATGTTCATCGGTCTTCCGGTGGCATTGGCTTTTTTAGCCACCAACGTCGTGGCGGCCTTTGTCTTCATGGGTGGTTTGGCCGGCGTCGATCAGTTGGCACGCAATTCCATTGCATCGGTCATCACCTTCTCGCTCACGCCCATCCCCTTGTTTATTTTGATGGGTGAGGTGCTGTTCCAGACCGGTTTGGCCTTGAAGGTGATTGATGCCTTTGACCGGCTGATTCACCGCGTACCTGCGCGGCTGCCGGTGGTTTCTGTGGTGGCGGGCACGGCTTTTTCGGCCATCTCTGGCTCCACCATCGCCACCACCGCCATGTTGGGTCGCTCTATGACCCCCATCATGTTGGAGAAAAAATACCACCCTTCTCTGGCCATGGGGCCCATCATTGCCATTGGGGGGGTGGACATGTTGATCCCGCCTTCCGCGCTGATTGTGTTGTTTGGCAGCTTGGCCAACATTTCTATCACCAAGCTTTTGTTTGCCGGCATCGTGCCTGGTCTTTTGTTGGCGGTGACCTTTGTGGCCTACATCATTGCCAAGGCTGTTTTGGTGCCGGGCAGCGTCCCTGTCGATGATGAAGGCACCCGCTACACCGGCTGGCAACGCTGGCGATTGTTTGTGCTTTATGTGCTGCCTTTGCTGTCGATTTTTGGCGTGGTCATTGGTGCCATGTCCTCTGGCATTTCTACCCCGACCGAGGCGGCGGCTTTGGGCGCTGCTGCCACCATTTTGTTGGCAGCGTGCTACCGGGCCTTGACCTGGCAGGGCTTGGTGCAGTCGCTCAAAGGCACGGTGCAGGTGTCGTGCATGGTGTTGTTCATCATCGTAGGGGCCACGGCTTTTTCCCAGCTCTTGGGGTTCTCGGGTGCCACCAATGGTTTTCTCAGTGCGGTGGGCGCACTTGATTTGAGCCCGAACATGTTGATTTTGGCCATGATCCTTATCTTGTTGGTGCTGGGCTGCTTTGTCGATCAGGTCAGCATGATGCTGCTGACGCTGCCGTTTTTCATGCCCTTGATCATCAGCGCGGGGATTGATCAGATCTGGTTTGGCGTGCTCTTTTTGATTGCCATGCAACTCGGTCTGATGACGCCGCCTTTTGGTTTGCTGCTGTTCACCATGAAAAGCGTGGCCCCGCCTCAGATCACCATGCGTGAGGTTTTCTCTGCGGCCTATCCTTTTGTGGTGATCAGCCTCTTGATGTTGGTGTTGGTCTTTTTTGTCAAGCCCATTGCCACCTGGTTGCCCAGTGTGATGGGCTAGTCACAGTCACCGTGAGCGCTGAAAAAGATTTTTTCGCCCAGCGTGGTTTTGGCCAAACCATAGGGTTCGGCCAGCGTCCGGCGGTCTTGGTGATCGACATGATCCAGGCCTTTACCAACCCAGAGGCCATGTTGGGCGCCAACCTTGACGCCCAAATCTCGGCCACCCAGGTGTTGCTGGCCAGCGCGCGCGCGCGAGGCCTGCCGATTTTCTTTTCCACCGTCAGCTATGAGGACGCTGACTTCAAGGATGCCGGCATCTGGGCCTTGAAGCAGCGTGGTGTGATGTCTTTGCGCGCGGGCACGCCAGAAGTGGAACTGGACCCCCGGCTGCATCGCATGCCGGGTGAGGCTTGGTTGCTTAAAAAATACGCTTCTTGCTTTTTCGGCACCGACCTGACCACCCGCCTTTTTTCTCAAGGCATAGACACCGTGCTGCTGGCCGGTTGCACCACCAGCGGTTGCGTGCGTGCCACTGCGGTGGACGCTTTGCAGACGGGTCTGCGCGCCATGGTTGTGCGCGAATGCGTGGGCGACCGCTCTCAAAACGCCCATGAGCAAAGCCTGTTTGACCTGCAGGCCAAGTATGCCGACGTGGTGGGTCTGTCCGAGACCTGCCGATTCATTGAACAACTTCTCCCCCCATGAGGCCCTCTGTGTCATCTGACCAAGCCAGCGATTTGTCTTCCCGAGTTCCCTCCGTCTTGCCGGTGCAACGCGGCCAGTTTTATGGCGGGAGCTGGCATCAGCGTGCCGATGCTCAGCGGCTGGCGAGCATCAACCCGTCCACCGGCGAGGTTTTGGCCGAGGTCGATCTGGCCAGCCCGGCCGAGGTCGACGCCGCCGTGGCGAGCGCGCAAGCGGCTTTTCGCGGCTGGGCGGCCACGCCACCGCTGGAGCGCGCACGCCGTTTGCGGCAAGCCGCTGCGCTC
>Ga0209550_10005093_pt1 | contig 12365 bp, 9 predicted proteins | sample LauGreSuBDMM15SN_2_FD_187567 | JGI IMG/M metagenome (GOLD analysis project Ga0209550, IMG submission 187567) | Freshwater lake microbial communities from Lake Michigan, USA - Su13.BD.MM15.SN (SPAdes) (version 5) | ecosystem: Environmental > Aquatic > Freshwater > Lake | place: Lake Michigan, USA... | reverse complement strand
GTCAACCCCCGTCACGCACCGGCCCTGCACACGCTGGGGGTCTTGGCCTCTCAAGCCAATGATCCAGCGTCAGGGCTCCAACTCATTGCGCAGGCCCTGACTGTTGAGCCTCAAAACTCGGTTTTTTTGACCAACGCCAGCACGGCCTTGCTCAGCCTCAAGCGGTACGACGAAGCGCTGGCATTATGCGAGCATGCACTGGCCACCAAGCCAGATCACTTTTCTGCGCTGCGCAACCAAGGGGTGGCCTTGGCAGCGTTGCTGCGCTACCAGGAAGCCATCGACTGCTTCGACAAAGCGCTGAACATCAATCCAAATTTCGGCGAAATCTATATCCTACGCGTCAGCGCTTTGTGCGAACTCAAAGCTTATTCCGAGGCCGTTGCCACCGCCGACCGCCTGCTGGCCTTGCAGCCCGATTTCTTCGATGCGCACTTCTCTAAAGCGAATACGCTCTCTGCAGCCAAGTGCTATGAGGAGGCTTGTGAAGCCTATGACAAGGCCTTGGCACTTCAACCCGATCACGCCATGGCCTGGTTTTTGCGCGCCGCTGCACTTGAACGCGCCAGACGCTACACCGAAGCGATCCAAACCTACGCCCATGCCATGGCCATCGATCCGCAGATGCCCTTTGTCAGCGGCACTTTGCTGCACGCCAAAATGCTTTGCTGCGACTGGTCAGACCTTCAATCCCTGTACCTCTCTGTCAAAGCCCAAGTCGCGCAAAACAAACCGGCCATTTATCCCTTTGGCTACCAGGCTATCTGTGACGATGAGGCCAGTCTGCAGGCCTGTGCGCAATTCGTTTCCCAAGACAAGTACCCGCCCCAAGCATCGGCTTATGTCCATCCCGCCTGGCCGCCCCACACCAAAATTCGCTTGGGCTACTTGTGTGGTGAATTTCGCGAGCAAGCCACTTCAATTTTGATGACTGAAATTTGGGAACAGCATGACAAAAACCAATTTGAAATCTTTGCCTTTGACAACGGCTGGGACGACCAGTCTCCCCGAAGAGCACGGATTGAAATGGCCTTTGACCACGTCATCGACATCAGCCGTCTGCAAGACCGCGAAGCCGCCGAGTTGATTCATGCCCACCAAATCGACATCCTCGTCAACCTGAATGTTTTTTTTGGCCGCGAACGCAACAAGGTCTTCTCATTGCGACCCAGCCCCGTGCAAGTCAATTACCTAGGCTTTCCGGGCACCATGGGCGCGCCGTATATGGATTATTTGATCGCCGACGAAACCGTCATCCCGCCCGGCAGTCAACCCCACTACACCGAAAAAGTGGTGTACCTGCCCGGCTGTTACCAGCCCAACGATACACAGCGCATCATCTCAAACCGAGCGTTCACGCGCCAAGAACTCGGCTTGCCCCCCGAGGGTTTTGTTTTTTGTTGCTTCAACAACAACTACAAAATCACGCCCACCACTTTTGATGTTTGGATGCGCATCGTCCAGCAAGTTCCCGGCAGCGTGCTCTGGCTGCTGCAAGACACACCCGAATCCGCGGCCAACCTGCAGCAAGTAGCAGCGCAACGCGGGTTGGATGCCAAGCGCCTGGTGTTTGCCCCGCGAATGCCCAATGACGAACATTTGGCGCGACACGCCATGGCCGATCTGTTTTTGGACACATGGCCCTACAACGCCCACACCACTGCCAGTGATGCACTCTGGGCCAGCTTGCCATTGCTGACCTTGCAAGGTAACACCTTTCCAGGCCGGGTGGCCAGCAGTTTATTAAATGCTGTTCATTGCGAAGACATGGTGTGCGCCACTGTCGATGCCTACGAAGCCAAGGCCATCCATCTGGCCACTCATCCTGATGCTTTGGCACATGCCAGACAAACCCTTGTTTCAGGCAAAAAATCTGGCTCGTTGTACGACGCTGAACTTTTTACCCGACATCTTGAGCAAGCATTGAAAACGATGGTCGACTCATGAGCCTGTTGTTTTGAGCAACTCAAGATAATCGCGGCTTGAGCCTTTTGGCAATCCGTTTTTTTGCTCCAACTGCAAAATCATCCGCATGGCCAAATCGACTGACCCATAGCAATGGTGCGCAATCATGATCAGTTGTTTGAGTTGTTCATCACTCATGCTTTCAGGTTGGGTGAAATCACGCACATAAACAATATCAGCTTCCAGCAATTGGTTTGTGGCTTGCCTTGGATCACCATTGACCACCAACGGTGCAATGGGGCATTTCTTAACAGCCGCAAAACAGTGGGGCACAAAACCCTGGTGCCTCATCTCCAAATCAATGTCACCCAATGTGGGCTGATTTTTGTACAGCGTGATGAACGACACTTCGGTTTGTATGGCCACCGCAGCTTTTAGCTTTTGTCGCCCTGACTGAAAAACTGACAGCTCGCCACCTTGGATGTCTATTTTCAAAAAATCGATGTGTTCGACTTCCTTCAAGTCATCCAGCCGTTTTGTCTGTATTTTTTCTTGCGATAGCACCTCTGCATTTTGTTTGAACAGTTCAAACACACTGAACGATGCGGGGTCGGGCTCATACAAACTGGTCATGCCTGACCATCTGCAAATATTCAAAGTGTGCGCATCGCCATCACCTATGGCGTAGGGCAGATAGCGTTCATTCGGCCCTTTCTTTTGCAACAACTCCAACAGCGCCTTCTTTTGAGGCTCAAATCCAGTGACTTGGCACAAGCCCAATGCCAGCATGTTTTTATAAGGCGGATCGCCATCGATGGGGTTGGCCCCAATGTCCAATATTTGGGTCAACTGCCGAGTCTGCAGTATGTCGTGAAGCGCTTTGCTCATGTTTTCCTCCACCATCAACGATAACCGGGCAACAACCACTGACGCAAAGCCTGCATGGCACGCCTTCGCCATCGAAGCGTGAGACCCATGTTCGCTTGCCTAAAAACACCCACCGTGTCACCCCAAGCTGCGCTGTCTTCTGCTGAGTGTGGGGCCCAGTCGGTGGACACCTCGACCAGCTCCAGCGAGCCATAGTTGGCCAAGGCCCGAAAGCCGTCCGGGTAAAAGCGCCAGCAATCTTGCGGGTAGCGGTGCTCGGGGCCACGGGAGGGGGCAATCAAAAAGATCAGGCCACCGGGTTTGACCACGCGGCAAATTTCCAGCCAAGTGAGCCAAAAATACTCGATGTGCTCAAACGCTTGGCCCGACACCAGCACATCCACGCTGTGGCTGGCCATGGGCAGTTGGTAGGGTGATGTCATGACCACATCCACATTGGGGCCTGCCGCCAGATCGACACCGCAATAGCGCCAGCCAGGCGCTGACAGCAAAGGCTTGTAACTGCCATTCACATCCCAGCTGCCAATGTCCACGATGTTCAAATCGTTTTGACCCTTCAGATAGGTGTCAACAAGGCGGCGCATGTGCGCCATTGAACTGGTGTGCATGAAGTCTCAGTCTTTGTTTTGTAAAAATCGGGGCATTTCGGCCCACAAATGCCACGCACTGGGTGATGCCTTGATGGCTTGGTTCAAAACGCCAAACACCGCATCAAACAGCGCTGGCGCATCGGCCACCACACCCAGCGAATGGATCTCCCAGGTTCTGTGGCCGGTTTTAAAATTTAGGCCCGCCGTGAACAAGGTCACGGGCAATTGTCGCTCAGCCGCCAGCCGCAGCAAGCCCCTAGGCACCTGCACGCTGTGCCCCAGTAGTTGCACGGGAACGCTGGCTTCGACGTTGTCCGCGGGCACATCCACCACGCCCAGCACACTGTGGTTATTTTTGAGGGCCTGCAGCACCGGGCGCATGGAGGCACTCACATCGATGGTGGGGTGCCCGAGGGCCTTGGCCACCTGTGCGGTGCGCCAACGTGCGTAGCAGTGCAACACTGGGCGGCCAGCAAACTGCGCGCCCTGCAGCGAAGCCGCCAAGGCATGCACCGACAAACCCGCTTGGCGCATGGCCTGCAAAGTCCACAGGCCTGCCCCCCAATGGAAGGTGCAGATCACCTGCGGCGATTCGGGTTCAGGCCAATGCCCGATGACCTGTACATGTTTGCGCGCCCAACGGGCCGAGCGGGTGCAAGACAGCACACAGTCGGCATGGTCCACCAGCGTCAACAGACGCCGTTGGCAGGCCCACTGTTTTTGATCCAGTTCGGGCATGCACTGCTGGGCCCAAGGCCAAGCGGCATCGGTGGCGCTGCGGTACAGCCCGGTGCACTTGGCCAATTGACGGTACAGGGCAAAGCAAACTCGCCAAGGCAACACCGCAGCCAAGCCCGGCAACAAAAACAGCTCCAGCAGATCTTGCAGCTGTATGCGCCAACATGACCACGGCTTGTACAAGCTCAGCCCCAAACGTGCGGCAACCTGACCAAGCCCGGCGTCAAGCTGGGGCTGATCCAGTCAAACACAATGTGGTCTTTCCATTCATCGCAAACCACCAGGCCCTGGGCATCGAACAAATAAAAGCTCCAAACATAGGTGCCTGAGTGCAAAGGAAAATCGGGCAAGCTCAAGTGCATGAGCCATTCTGATCGCCCCGGCTGGTGTGCCACGGCGGTGGGTGCCACGCCTTCGGCATGCGTGGCCAGCGACATGATGCCCACCCCCTTGAACTGCTCCAGCATGAAGCCCAGGCTGGGCGGCTGACGGTCGGGCGTGACCACACGCAGACTCAGCCGCACATCGGTCGTTTGCAAAGTGGGCCTGTCGCCATAGGCGGGCACGATCAAGCCCTCCATGCTGGCTTGCACAATGGTCGCTTGCACGGCCCGCTGGCCTTCCTTCACAACCAATACTGGTTCTTTCGGGGTGGCTTCGGCGGCTGGCTTGTCTGTCTGGGCATACACCTGAGTGACAGCGCCTTCGGGCGGCGCACTGACATCTTGCAGACGCACGTGGGTCTCGTATGCGGTGATGATTTCTTCTGTCCGCCCCAAGCCCCGAACTAGGCCTTTGTCGAGCCACAGCACCTGATCGCACAACTGCCGAACGTGGTACAGACTGTGCGAACAAAACAAAATGGTGCAACCGTTGCGTCTAAAACTGTCGATGCGTTCTACACATTTTTTTTGAAAATGCTGATCGCCTACGGCAAGCGCCTCGTCGATGATCAGCACCTCAGGCTGCACCGCGGTAACCAGCGCAAACGCCAAGCGCACCACCATGCCCGAAGAATAGGTTTTAAGCGGCCTGTCAATGGCCTCACCCAGCTCGGCAAAATCCAGAATGCTGGGCGTTAGCTGCTGCATGTCGAAGGCGCTGAAGCCCATGAAGCCCCCGGCAAAATGCAGGTTGTCGCGGCCTGTGAATTCGGGGTGAAAACCCGCACCCAGCTCCAGGATGGCCGTCAAGCGCCCTGTGCGCAGCACCTGCCCTTTTGACGGCTGCAAGCTGCCCGCCAGCAGCTTGAGCAAAGTGCTTTTGCCTGCGCCGTTGTCTCCGATCACGCCCAGGCACTGCCCCTTGTGCAGGTCAAAGCTGACGTCTTTTAACGACCAATGTTGTTGTGGGGCGGCAGCGCCCGTGAGCAGCCGGCGCAAGCGCTGCTGAGGGCGGGCATACACGCCATAGCATTTGCCCAAACCAGACACCTGCAAAGACACTTGGGGTGATGCGCTCACAGCCAGTCCACCAGTTCTTCGCGGCTGTTGCGGTTAAGCCAAACCAACACCCCAGCCAACAGTGCCAACCACAGCCCCATGATGCCCCACAGGTACAAGCCGGGCCACAGGCCCGACAGCATGACGCTTTGGTAGGCCAGCACCCAGGCGCTCATGGGGTTCAGGTACAAGGCCCACTGCCAGTCGACCGGAAACAGGCTAAGCGGAAACAACACTGGCGACAAGAAAATGCCCACCCCTAGCGCAAAACCCAACACCTGTGTGGTGTCGCGGGTGGCGGCCGTCAAAATGGCCAACACATGGCCGCACAGGTAACACAGCACCAACTGCAGCAGCAGCAATATCGGCAGGGCTGCTATGGCTCGCCAGTGGCCGGTGATAAAGCCATACAGCACCGCCAGCAAGACCATGATGGGCATGAAGGCCAACCAACTGGCCAGCACGCTGCGAATCACAAACAACACCGGGGGCAAGGCATTTTTTTGCAAAATGCCCGCCGAATCCACCAGCGAGGATGCGCCGCGCGACACACCATCGGCAAAGGCCAGCCAAGGCAATGCCCCGACCACCAGATAGGTGCCTACCCTTTCAGTGGGGGCATGCTCGCCCATGCGCATAGCGAACACCACATCAAACACCAAAAAATACACCGCTACCGTGAGCAGCGGTTGAACATAGGCCCAAAATGCACCCAATGCAGAGCCGGCGTAGCGGCTTTGCATTTCGCGTTTGACGAGGGACGAGAGCAAGGAAGCGCTGCTGCCGGCCCCCACCCAAGCCTCAAGTCTGTGTATCCAAGGTCTCAAGACACATCACTTTTTGTTCATGGCCTCAAAACCCTCTTTGGCCAGTTTTTCAATGGCTTTGGCATCAAACTTCATGGTCGCCGTGATGCTTTGCACTTTTTGAACGCGTTTTTGGCTGAGTATTTCTGCCCGTGACTCGCCCATTAACTGGCCTTTGACTTCTTCAAAGGTTTTGGTTGTTTTAGGCTGACGTTCTTCAAGTCGGATGATGTGAAAGCCGAACTGTGACTCGACCACGTCGCTGACGTCACCGGGCTTGGCCAAGGCTTTGACCGCGTCTTCAAAGGGTTTGACCATGCGGCCTTCGCCAAAAAAGCCCAAATCGCCTCCACGGGCTGCGCTGCCAGGGTCTTTGGAGAATTCTTTGGCCATGTCTTCAAACTTGGCGCCAGCCTTGATTTTGGCCTGCAAGGCTTGTACTTCCTTGATCGTGTTCTCGTCTTTCTTCTCGATCAGGATATGGCTGGCACGGGTTTGGGCCGGTACTTGGAATTTCTCGAAGTTGGCTTGGTATTTGTTGCGCGCATAAGCTTCAACGGCTTTTTCGTCGGGTTCATTGGCGGCATCCATTTGGTTTAGCCGTGCATCTGACAAGACACGGTCTTTCGATACGGCCATGGCTGCTTTGACCACTAAGTCTTTGTCGAGTTGTTCTTTTTGGGCTTCTGCGGCCAAAATTCTTCTGACCAACAGGTTGTTGGCGATTTGCTGAACGTTTTCGGTGCCCTTAAAGAAATTCTGGCGCATGCCAGGATTCATTTTATTGACCTCCGACAAAATGTCGGACGATGTCACTTGAATGCCGTTTGGCCCACGTGCAAGCACTTCTTCTGTGTTGAGGTTTTGGCCAGTTGCTTTGTCTTCTTTCGCTTGGACCAGTGAGCCGGTCAATGCCTGCAAGATCACAAGGCTGATCAATACTTTCTTCATACGGTTACTCTTTTGGGTCATTTCTTAATAAAAAAACGGGGCCGAAGCCCCGTTTTTTGGATCATACACGTTACCGTGTTTGATTAGTTAGGAAGACCAGTGAACCTGTGATCGCGGTAGATACCGAAGCCTTGTGCACCGAAGGCTGCACGATGGAATGCGCCGCCAATGATCGGGAAGGTGTTGGCCATGGTGGCCCAACCAGCTGCGTAACCCACATCGATGGCGGTCACAGCCACAGAAGCTTCCAAGGCCTTGGTGGTGCCCGCACCGTTGTTGAAGCTCATCACTGCAGTTTCACCGCACAGCTTGGTTGAGCCAGCCACTGTGGATGGGGAAACCACCACAGTTGTCGACGATGTTGGTGTGTTCTCTTCGCGGTCGTAAGGTGTGACTGTTGGAGAAGTCACGCAGATCAGAGTGATTTTATCGGGGGTGGTGAAGAGCGAAGTACCTGCACGGCCGAACACAGTTTGTGAACCAGCAATACCGTCTGTTGTGTTGACGTTAGTAACAGTTGAAGTTGCCATCGTACCTTCGTTGTTCAAGATACGGTTCCAACGACGACCGTCGTCAGTAGCCGAAATCTTGCTGTAAGCCATGGCCACGTGGTAGCGGCGGCTAGGCATGCTGAACACCCAGTCGGTTGAACCGTTGATGGCGGATTCAACAGCGAACTCGTTGGCGATCCTAGAAGATGTCAATGCGGTAGTGATCGCAGTCACTTGCGCAGCAGGAGTAGTTGCAGTCAAAGGAGTTGACAAGTCAGGCAAGTCATACATACCAGGAGTCACTGCTGAAGCTGTACCTGTGCCAACTTTCAAAACATTGTTGGTTGCATCTAAGACGCTAACTGTATTACCAGCCAAGAACAATGGATCTGCTGACCAGTTAACAATGTCTGCCGCACTAACAGCACCACCGATTTGAGGTGCATAGATCACCTTAGTGGCTGTGAAAGAAAGTGCAGTTGCCTCACCGCCAAAAGCAGCAGCGTTCACTGTGTTGACGATGGTCCAGTTGGCCATCAAACCGCCTGTACCAGGAGTCATACCGTATGTTGCGGCTGGAGTTGCACCGCCACCGAGAGCGGCTGATGCGTCCAAAGCTGTATAAGCTGTACCGGAGCAAGGAGCTACCGACTTGACGTGCTTGATAGCCGTGAACAATGGGTTTGTTGCGTCAGTAGTTGATGTAACTGGCATACCAGAAACGCCGCTACCTGTGGTTGCATTCTTTGGAATGTCAGCCATGTTGATGATTTCAATATAACCTTCGCGTGTGCCGTTGGCTTTTTGTTCTGTGGTCAAAAGTGGGTCCAGACGCCCAGTCAGGAAAGGCGTTGCATTCAGCACGGAAGCAGCTGGCTTGGTGCAAGAAGCATCGGTGGTGGTCATCACGGCGCGACCGTCAGCGCCTTTGGCGATGTTGGCAGTGAACACGTCGGCTGGGGACAAGAAGACTTGGAAGTCAAAAAGGTCGTCCGAGTTGGCGGCGCCGCGGAAACGCACTTTCACGGCCTTGCCGTTCACTGTGTCGGTGTTGACGATGGACAGCAATGTGGCGTTAGCACCTTGGGCCGAGAAGTAAGGAACCAGCAGGATGTCGCCAGCAGCTTGTGCACCAGTAACTGCGCCCAAGCCGAACACTGCTGCAGCAATGCTCGAAGCAAGAATACTTTTTTTCATGAAAAACTCCATTAAAGATTGTTGAGCGCAACCCTAAGGTCTTTACGCTGTGAGAATGTTAGCACACCGAGTATGCGGGTTGTACAGGTGAAGGTGGTGCTTTCTGGAAATGTGTTGATGAAATACAACATATTCACACTGCACGCTTGCCGGTGGCCATGAAATGCAAGGTCAATCGTCTTCGATAGTGACCCCTCCCCTTGAAACTTGGTTGATAAAGAGTGTTTTCGCCATCATAGATTCCCGTCTGCGCTTTGAACTGTTTACATGGTCAAGTTGTTCACTCAACTGAAACAATTTGTTGCGTCAGACTTTCTGGAAGATCCACCACTGACCGTCTTCAAGCAACCACGTTTCATCTATGTGCGTGGTCATTCTATCCTTAGAAAACCCGGGCATCAAGGTGGCAAACTCAAGTTTGATGACGGCTTTACAACGTTCTGGGGTGTCGCAGCTCACACTGGTGACCTGGGCACCCAGCCAACGGCCGGCAATGCCAGTGCGGCCCCTGAAACCTTCTAAGTCCACCACGGCCCTGAAACCAGGGGCGCTGTAGGTGTAGGCATTGGCCATGTCGCCCTTGAGCAGGGCTTGCCAGCGTGCATTGGCCCGTTGCGTGACGGCGTCTTCGGGCTTGGTTTGCAAACTGGCGCAAGCGGCAAGCAATGCCCCTGCGCCAATCAATGCCGCAATGCTCAAGCGTCGGGTGATGGGGTGCATGTGTTCCTTCCTTTCAGAGCGGGTTGAGGGGGATAAAGCGGGTTTTAAAGCCCTTGCAAGTCTTAGGTGCTTTGGCCAGACCAACACCCCGGGACTGGCCGCATTTAGGGTCGGCCAGGCGGGTTTTCAAGCCTTAGCGTGGCGTGGCGGCAGGGATGGTGCTGTTTGCAGGCGGGGCGACTGGAATGGGGACCTGCACAGGCTGCACTGCTGGTGCTGGTGCTGGTGCTGGTGCTGGTGCTGGTGCTGGTGCTGGTGCTGGTGCCACTCGGGCTGCAGGCTGGGGCCTGGGGGTCAGCTCGTTCACGCTGGGCTCGAAGCTGGCGGGGGCAGGCAGCTGCTGGGGCAGGCCTTTCATGCGTTCGCGCATTTCCTGGCCAATGGCGATCAGGTCTACATCGTTGCGCACCACGCGAGGCGTGATGACCACCAGCAGCTCGGTGCGGGCCACGTTTTTGCTGTTGGCGCCAAAGAGTTTGCCCAGCAGGGGAATGTCTTGCAGCAAGGGAATGCCAGATTTGCCGCTGGTGCTGTTGTCGCGGATCAGACCGCCCAAGACCAGGGTTTCGCCCGAGCGCACGGCCACTTTGCTGTTGAACTGGCGCTGCAAAAAGCTGCGCTGGCCGGTGGTGGCGTCTTCGGCCCCCACGTCGGTCACGGCCTGGTTGATTTGCATGGTGACCATGTTGCCGGCGTTGACCGATGGGGTAACCGAGAGCGTGACACCGGTGTCTTTGTACTGGATGGCCGAGGTCACGTTGGCGGTGCCGTTGATGAAGGTTTCGCTGCTGCGAACGGGCTGCTGGGTGCCCACAGCAATGCTGGCCGTGTGGTTGTCCATGACCATGAGCGAGGGGCTGGAGATGACGTTGACCAGCGACTTGTCGGCCAAGGCGTTGATGACGCCGCGCACGTCGCCCAGCGGGTTTTTGAGGGTGTAAGAAAAGCCTGCTGCGGCCCCACCCAGCACGCCACCGGCGACGTTGCTGATGACGCCCGAGCCCGACAGCCCGCCGCGCGCTTTGTCAGAGAACACCCATTGCAGGCCGTATTTGAGTTCGTCGTTGAGGGTGACTTCGATGATGCTGGCTTCGATGAGCACTTGGGTGGGCGGCACATCGAGGCGCTTGAGGGCGCTTTGAATTTTGTCGTATTCGCCGCGGCTGCCATAAATCAACACAGCGTTGTTGACTTCGTCGGCCATGACGCGCACGCCCGAGTTGAGGGTGACGGTGGACACGCCGGGGCCCTGGTTGAGGTTGTTGTTTTGTGCTGCCGCGCCAAAGCCGCCTTGGTTGGTGCCAAAACCTCCGGCTGTGCCGCCAAAGCCGACGCCGCCACTGGCGTTTTGCAGGCCAGGGGCGATGGGGCGAGGGGCGGTGCTGGTGGGGGGTGCCGAAACGCCGTTGCCAAACAGGCCGTTGAGCACGTTGGCGAGGTGTTTGGCGTTGCCGTTTTGCACGGGGTAGACGAACAGTTGCAGGTCCCCCATGCCGCTGCCAGGTTGGTCGAGTTTTTCGATCCAGCGACGCGCTTCTTCGAGGTAGCTGGCGCGGGGGGTGACGATGAGCAGGCTGTTGATGTTGGCGATCGGCAGGATGCGCAGCGCCCCCAGCAAACCGACTTCGGCAGGCAAGGCGCTGGGCGTGTTGGCGGGGTTGTTGATGCCGGGCGCATTGGGGGCAGCAGGCGCACCGGGGCCTGTTGTGCGTGCGGGGCTGGTGACGTTGCCGCCGCTGATCATGCGGATGGCTTTTTCGACGTCTTGGGTGCTGACGTGTTTGAGCGGAAAGACACCCACCGACATGCCTTTGAGCAGGTCCACGTCAAAGGTGCGGATGATGTCCAACCAGCCTTCGATTTGTGGGCGGGTGCCGCTCATGACGATCAGGTTGCGCAGGGTGTCGACCCGCAGCACGGCTTCGGCTGGGGCCATGGCACGCAAGATGGTGGCCATTTCTGCAGCGCCCGTGTTCATGAGCGGGATGACCACAGCGCCCATGCCGGGCGGCAGCGGTTGGCTGCTGGCCTGGCGCAGGCCAGGCACCACGCTGCGCACGGCGTCGGGGCGGCCGATGTGGAACACGCCGCGTGTGTCGCGCGCCATGGCCACGCCGTTGGCGTGCAAGGCGGCTTCGAGCAGCTGCATGGCGTGGTCGGCACTGACGTTGCCTTGGGTGGACAGCGTGACGTTGCCGTTGATGGGGGGGTGGATAACGTAGTCCACCTTGGCGATTTCACGCAAGATGACGCCGACCACGTCGGCCAGGGGGGCGTCTTCGAACTTAAGGCCAGCGGGTGCGCCCTGGATGGCGCCAGCGTTGTTGGGGGCGGCCAGGATTTGGCCGCTGCCGATGAAGTATTGCGGCTTTCTTTCGGGCTCTTGGTCGGTGGCCAGCTGGGCCAGGGCCAGGCTGGGCATGTGCAGGCCCAGGGTGGCAATGACGAGCCAGATGACGGTGTGTTGGGTGGGTTTGTTCATGGCGCGTGGGGGTTTCAGGTTATTCGGTGAGGGGCGGCAGGCCGTTCGCAATGCGCAGTTGGTTGCGGCGGCGCAGGCGTTCGCGCTGTTCGTCTTGTTGGGTTTGCTGGATGGCACTCAGGTTTTGGGGCGGGGCCTGCGGGCGCAGTAAGGCG
>Ga0209550_10005092_pt1 | contig 12365 bp, 9 predicted proteins | sample LauGreSuBDMM15SN_2_FD_187567 | JGI IMG/M metagenome (GOLD analysis project Ga0209550, IMG submission 187567) | Freshwater lake microbial communities from Lake Michigan, USA - Su13.BD.MM15.SN (SPAdes) (version 5) | ecosystem: Environmental > Aquatic > Freshwater > Lake | place: Lake Michigan, USA... | reverse complement strand
CATATGCCCTCGGACCGCGTCACAGTCGCCGTGCGTGTGCGGCCGTGGCTTGGGACCGACCGCGGCGCGCGGCGCTGCAGCATCGCCGTGGATGGCAACGCAGCCGAGCTGCTCGATCCGCAGAATGGCGGGCGCCGCGCGCAGTTCTGCTTTGATCACTGCTTCGATTCACTCGCCACACTGGACGCGCAGGCAGACCAAGAGATCATCTTCGACACGCTCGCCGGTCGGCTGCTCACCTCCGCGGCAGATGGCTACAATGTGACCGTCTTTGCCTACGGGCAGACGGGTAGTGGCAAGTCTTACACGATGACTGGATCCTCCGCGGCTCCAGGCTTCACTCCTCGCTTCGTGTCGGCGCTTTGCGCCAACTGCGAGGCGGCTCGTCACGCGAACCCACGATCGGAGTACGCCATCGAGGCGAGCTACCTCGAGATCTACAATGAGACCATCCGCGACTTGCTCCTCCCGATACGCTCTGGCAAGGGTGGCAAAGGTGCGGGCGCAAGCCTGCGAGTGCGCGAGCATCCCCGCACGGGGCCGTACGTTGAGGACCTCTCCAAGATCGCGTGCAGCACAGCCGCGCAAGTGAGCACCCTGCTGGAGCATGGCAACTCGGTGCGAGCCGTGCGCGGGACGAACATGAATGCGGCCTCATCACGATCGCATGCCATCTTCTCGATCCGGCTGACGCAGCGCCAGCCCATCGACGCCGACGCTGACGAGGACGCGGCGCCGACCGCGGGCACGCCGTCGCGGGCGAGCATGATCGAGCGCGTGAGCAAGGTCCACCTTGTCGACCTGGCCGGATCCGAACGAGCCAAGCGAACGGGCGCAGCAGCGGTCGGCCGCGTTCAGCTGAGCGAGGCCGGTGCGATCAACAGCTCGCTCGCAACGCTCGGCGCAGTGATCAGCGCGCTCGCGGCGGCTGGCAGGCGCGGCACGACGCACGTGCCGTACCGCGAGAGCGTGCTCACGTTCTTGCTGCGCGATGGGCTTGGCGGCAACGCACGCACGCTTATGTTGGCAACCGTCTCGCCAGCGGCCGTCGACTTCCAAGAGACGTGGTCGACGCTCCGGTATGCTGACAGCGCGAAGCGGATTGTGAATGAGGCACGCCCTAATTTGGACCCGACGCAGACCCTCGTGCTTCAGCTCCGGGATGAGATCGACGAGCTGCGCGCTGCCCTTCGGAGGGGGAGCGGCAAGGGCGGAGGACCCGCCGATGCGGCGGCCATGGCCGCGGTACGCGAGGAGCTCGGTGTGAGTGAGAAGCTGATGGCGGAGGCGACGGAGACGTGGGAGATGAAGCTGCGTCGTGCGGCCGCGCTCGCAGAGGAGCGTGTGGGTGCCATCGAGGACCAGATGGCCGTGCTCGCACGGCAGCTCGCCGCGTCAGAGCAGGCACGTTGGCAGTCCGAGGCAGATAGGTCGCGGCTTGAGGCGTTGCTCCGTGCCCGAGGTGGGATGCACGATGAGGCAAGCGGCGAGGGCAACCACGGCAGCGGCGGCGGCGGCGGCAACAGGTTAGTCCGTGCTGACGGCCACCTTGGTGCCGAAGAGCCCTGGCCTGGCGCCGCCAGTGGTGACCCTTCAGAAAACGAGGCCGGTGACGCGATGCCCCCAGAGTTTTCCGAATTGGAAGCCGCGCACCATCGGAGTGTTCTCGGAGCGACGCCGCCACTGGTGGCCATGCCCAAGCCGTCGGAGGTTTGGTACGCGGTGCCCGACCCGCAGGCGCCTTCGGACAAGTATTACTGGAACCCGGCGACCGGCGACACGACTTGGGAGCTGCCGCTGCACGCGCTCGTGTTCGCCACGGCGTCGGCTGATAGCCTCCCGGTTACCAATAGCCATGCGATGAGCCATGCGTGGGACACAAAGCCGCCCGGGGATGAGGGGGCAGCGCAGGCAGAGTCGGAGGCGAAGACGGAGAGGTTGGAGGTGGCGGCGAGATTGGAGGAGGAGGCGAGATTGGAGGAGGAGGCGAGATTGGAGGAGGAGGCGAGATCGGAGCAGGCGGCGAGATCGGAGCAGGCGGCGAGATCGGAGGAGGCGGCGAGATCGGAGGAGGTGGCGCTCCAGCATGTTGACGAAGTTGACGAAGTTGGCGAGGTGGACGAGGTGGATGAGATGCCCGCAGAGTTCCAACTGCCGCCTCAGCCGCGGATCACAGTCGTGTCGGACGCCTCGGTGGCGATGCCAGCCAGGTTCAACTGGACGGGCAGCGGTACCTGGACTGCGATGCTGCAGGCAGCGCCCACAAGCGCCTTGGAGCCGGCGAGTCTGGGGCCGGCGAGTTTCAAAGGCAGTGTCGGTTGTACCCGCAAGGGCCACGGCAGCAGTAATGGCCACAGCAGCAGTAATGGCCACGGCAGCCACGCGAGTAAAGGCCGCTCTGTGGGAGTGATGACGCTGCCCAGCCAACCACTGCCGGACGATGTAGATACGGCCTTTCTCACGCGCACGTTGCAGCAGCTCGCGCGTAGGGAGCGGACGCTCTCCTCCCTGCGCGTGCAGCTCCAGCAGGCGGAAAAGATGGTCGCAGAGCCGACGGGCACCGCCGGCCACACAGCGCCGGGGACGCGGCGCAAGTACCAGCGCATGGCCGCCGCGCTCAGATGGATTATTGTCAGCGGAGAGGAGGTCCTGTCACGTTCACTGTGACACTTGTGTCACCGGTACCGGTACATGTCGAGCTTAATTAATTAGCTCTTAGGATCCGGGGTGCCGCTTGAATCTCGCGGGTTCTTCCCTTCGTGAGCCACAGCCGTCCTCCTGATAGATGTGTCGGCGAGCCTTCTTCCGCCTTTTTGGCTTCGATTGACCAGGGTTCTGCCACAAGACAAGGAGGTCTGCACGCACGCCTATGTTGGCCTTGTTGGTGGCCGCAAGGCTGCCGCTGGCGTCGCTGGGCAGCTTACTGCCGCATCCGACAATTCTTGGCCGCAGCGGCGTCATTGCCATGACCATGCGGCCTCCACCACCGCCACCGCCGCCGCTCTCTCCTGCCCTGCTTGCTGCGGACGGTGCCGTCGTCGCGGGCTACTCAGTGTCGTGCAGCCTTGTCGGCTTGTTCACAAGTGGAGCATACCTCGAACCACCCATTGTCAGCTTCCAGGATGTCATCGACATCGCCTATGCATTTGATGTCGCAGCAGCGCTGTCAATTGGATGGATGATCGCGAGCGCTGCAGTGGGTGCTGCCTCGAACGACTGGATAAGCCAAGACCACAGTGCCTCTCCGATCGGCCTCAGCAGAGTTCTTCCGGCCTGGCTGCTTGGTTGGCCTTTGGGTGTCGCACTAAAAGCTGCGGCTGCGCTCCAATTTGCGTCTTGGACCAATTTGCCAACCAGCGTGGATGCACACACAGCGTCGATGGATGGAGCAGGCCTGTTGCTCGTCGTGGCGATGTACCGAGCATCGTTGCTATGGTGGATAAATCGATGGTGAGATCACCATGTACAGCGTAGGGACTCTCGAGTACGACATCGCCCATTCACTCCAGAGAGTGCTCACAGAGTGCAAAACGACATGCAACTCGTACGTATACAGTAATGAGACGGGTTGAGACGGGTTCGAAGAGGCACCGCCGCCCGGGGCGGTTAACCAGAACAACACCGGCTCCTCCGCACCGGGTTAGCGCGCAGTTACATGTTGCGGTGCCACCGGCCGCGCGACTTAGTTTAGACTCGTTCCCTTTGCTGTTCACATTCACGCAGTCGTCCTCTACTTGTACAGTAGGAGAGTGTGCTGTGGGTCGAAGAACATGACAGCCCGCCCGGACAGCCGACTGCGCCGCCTGATCTCGAACTGGCGTTCGCCTTTCTTGCCGCGCAAGAGCCTCCTCGATTGGCACGACGACTGGAACCTGGTTGCGCTCGGCGCTCTCAACGTTGCGCAGCTTTCCTGGTGGTGCGGACTTGTGAGTGGACCTGCGGCACTGAACGCCCTCTTTGTGGCCGACGCCCTCTACCTCATCGCCGACACGATGTGGCTCCTCTTTTTTCCGGACTGCGTCCCCGCGCGTGCTCGACCCACTCTTCTCATGCACCACTGCACCATTTGCTTTGCCATCCCGATGGCCGCTGGCCGGCCGGTGCTCATGCGCCACATGCTGCGAACATGGATCGTCGAAGTGCACTCGTGGAACCACATTGCCACGCGCCGACTCCGCTCCGAGCGACTCGCCTCGTTTTGCCGTGATGTCAACAAGCCGCTGTTCGTTGCCATTCGCCTCGTGGCGTTCCCTCTCACCTGGTTCTCGTACTCGAGCGAGCGCCTGGCGCTGCCCACGGCGCTACTCGAGGCGCAAGCGCCGATGCGAGTGCACGCGCCGCTCAGCCTCGCGCAGCTGGCGCTCTACGGGCTGATGCTCAAGTGGGGGTATGACATGCTCGTGAAGTCGTGATGGCCGCGATGTCCGATGATTCACGGGAGAATGATGTGCGCTTAAGCGGGGGTTGTAGGATGTGGCTCCTCTGTGGTGGAGATGGAAGTGAAGGTGGGACAATGAGTCACGTATAATGTGAGGTTGTGAGTCTGTTTTCGAGGTAAACGGAGACTCAACGCCCGACATAGCGCTGATGCCTTGACTTGCGCGAACGGCCTCCGAGCGCTCGAACGGCTTCTGTCGCGGACGGTCTGTCGGCCCTCTCCCCACATCAGCCATGGCTGATCGGGCGGCCAAGCTTGCGGCCCAGGAGGAGAAGGCACGGCGGGAGAAGGAGCGCCAAGAGTTCATGGCGGCGCAGGAGCTCGAGACGCTGCGGAGGGCCTTCAAGAGGTTAGACAAGAATGGCGACAAGGCCATTGATGTGGATGAGCTGCTGGCGGAGCTGGAGTTCTTGGGGCACTCGCTCAAGCCGAGCGAGGCCGCGCTTACCATCTGGGAGGTGGACGACGACGCGGATGGCGTCATCAACTGGGATGAGTTCCGCCAGATATTCTTCCGCATCCGAGATGACTGCCAGGCTGGTGGCTGCGAGCCGCGCAAGCTCTTCTACGTCATCGAGTTCCTTATGAACGACAAAAACTTGAGCGGCAGCATGGATCTCGACGAGTGCTGCACGCTGCTCTACGGGCGCTACGGCAAGGCCGTCATCGACGAGATCGTGACTGAGGTCTTTGCGGGCGTGGCTCCCGACCAGAAGTCGGTCTCCTTCTCGACCTTCGTGAATATCCAGAAGAAGGCCGCGAAGAAGATCAGCGACAGCTCAAGCGGCCTCGTACTCAGCAGCGGCCGAATGCTGCCACAGGTCAAAGATCTCAAAGACCGGCTGGATCCGACACTCGCGCACCTGTTTCACAATTAGGGGAGGCACCGAGAAAAACGCCGAGAACGGCAGCGGCGCTCGCCGACGGCGCACACACGTGCACTCGCCTCCAGAGTAGAGTGCCGTGGCGGCGGATGGCACGAGCTTCCCATGCCGGGGATCGTGTGTTCCGCGCCCAGCGCCGTGGAGGCGATGGTGCCGCGCACGCATGCATCCAGTCGTCGTCTCGTCGAGAGTGGACTGGAGAGAGCGCAGCGACGCTGGTGGTGGTTCGTTCAAAATCGAAAGAGTCTCGTGCGCAGCCAGCCAGCCAGTCAGTCAGTTACGCGCCACTGCGACGATCGTGTCAGCTGGCGATCACGATCTCGGGATCTTCACGAACGACGCACACGTCGCACGTCCTCACACGTATTTTTGACAGATGACCGCGTCATAATTTTCCAGCATGCCGGCAGCTGGCAATTACTGTGGAACGATTTGACATTTGACATGAATAATTTTCATATCGAAGTCCCACGAGAGGCCGCGCTGCCCCGCAGAGGATAGAGGATTATAACCACAGTACCACACATGAAATGATGACACGAGACTGGCTGAACGATTATTTCCGAGTTCGCGCACCGGAGGGGCACCACGGCACCCCTGGTGCTTTTTACCCCGGTGGCGCCTGGGGGCAGTTGACAGAGTCGGCAGCGGAATAAAGTCCTTTGATCGTCGCCCTTGATCGTCGGAGTGTGTGGTGACCGTGGGGGACCGCGACATAACTGACATTCTGACTGACTGACTACTGCGCGCTGAGTGTCCCATCCCGTCGCCGTGCCTTTGTGTTTCACAACTGTTTCACAGCGCAACGATCGTCGGGACCACCGCGCCGCGGACCACTCAGCTGCGCTGCGAAATGCCTGTGACGGCGTCGTTCGGCGGCAACTCGGCACGCGGCAGTCCGTACGAATCGAGGGCGAAGACCGCCTTGTTTCTATCTTCGGTATATTCCAAGGGCTACGACGAAGCCCTCGCAGAGGAGGTCGAGCAGAAGGGCGCCAAGCTTGGCAGTGGTGTGTCGACAAATCTGTTGCAAGAAGGCTTCAAGGAGGACGTGCCACTTGTGCGCTGCGTGCCCATGTTTGGTGGGATCGTGACCGATGAGAAGCTGAAATTGCACCATGACAAGCAGAACGAGTGGCTCAAATGTTGGGAACACTTTGCCACTATCACGCGTTTCGGGGTGCTGGTGCTCGCTGGCGACGTGGCCAAGTTCCAGGCGTGGGCGACGAGCGAAGAGGGCAAGCTGGAGATGCAGTTCGTGCCGAAGGGGCGCCTGTTCGTGTACATCGAAGGCGTCATCGTGGCGCTTGTCGAAGAGGGCGAGGCGACAGTCGAGACGGGCAAAGGCACGGTCATCTTTGCAGACGGCACGACGTACACCGGGGACGTCGAAGGCGGATTGAGGCATGGGATTGGCAGGACGCAGCTTGCCAATGGGGCCGTGACCACCGGCCAGTACGTTCACGGCGACCTGGTGCGCCTGATCGGAGGGGAGGGCAGTGTGTTGTCCGATCGCGCCATGAATCAGGATCTGTTGGATGACAAGCGGCTCGACGCGCTGATTGCGGCATCTGCAGCGGCCGACGCTGTGATCGATCCGCAGTCAGACGCTGCGATGGGTTTGGCTCCGCTGCCACCGCCATCCTCGCTGTCCCCTTCTACACCTCGCGGGCCCAAGTCGCCGACACTGTCCCGGCAGGCCTCGACTTCAGACAACAGCCCCAACTACGCTTGACAGGTCAACCTCGACTTGACAAAGCTATGCATCATGTTCAGTCAGCCAATCAGCCAGCCAGTGGAGTCAGTTCCTTTCCGCGAGATGTCACATGTCTATCGCATGCAAGTCTGCACACACCACACCCGACCAGCGGACCAGGGCCACACCCCGGGAGGCAGGGTGCGTGCCGGGCTCGGCCCGGTCGCGTTTTCGGTTTTGCGGTGAATGTGTTGTAAACGAAGCGCGTTGTTTTCGTCTCGGCTTTCACGGCACCGTACTTATAGGAGCGAGGCGACACACACGCGTGTGCATGTCACTCTGCGACTCTCGAGGCTCACTTCGCTTCCTAATGCGCGCCGTTGAATGTTGACATGTTGAGGGGGCCAGCCTAAGAAGCGACCCCGTTCCTCGAGCGCAAGAGCAGGGGCCGTGCCAAGCGGCCCAGCTTGCGGCAGGGAGTGCCCTCGTCGCGCATCCGCTGGCCCCTCGCGGACAGCAGGATGGCCACGTGGGCCCGTGATGTGAAGTCTACTCAAGCATACTCAAGCTCAGCACCAAGCTCAGCTCGTCGCATGGGTCATGTGCTCTCTTCTCACGCGTCGAACGCGATGAAGAACTTCTTCTTCTCCTCCTCCTCCTTGGCCTTCGCCTCCTCGGCTGCCTTGCGCGCCTTCTCCTCCTCATACGCACGCTCCATGGCAGCCTGCTTCTCGTTCGCTTCGCGTACCTTACGCTCCCCCTCTGCGTCCTTTGTACGCACGGCGGCCGCCTTCTGCGGTGAGTACTCTTTCGTGGCGCCGGCCGGAAGCGCCGCGACGGGGATGCGCCCAGACTGCGTCCACTTGCCCGATTTCATCGAGCGATAGCGGCCCATGATCTCAGTGCGCCCGTCGACGATCGTCGGTCGGATGCCGGTAATCGGCTCCTGCGCCTTGCGTTGCTTGCAGACGCGCAGGTGAATGGGCAATCGATCGGGAAAGAAGGTTCGGCCACACCACTCGCATGGCACGAAAGTGTTGGCATCGTTCTCGGCAAACTCGATGGAGGCGCGGATGCCCTCGGCGGGGGTGGCCAGGTCGGACGAGAGCATATCCTGCGTCGCATCCTCCTCGACGAAGTGCACCTCCTTCTTGGTCGGCGCCACGGCCTCACATGAGCGCTGATGCTCCGCCATCACCTGCATGCAATGAGGGAGGAAATCAGATGCAATCAGTGAGGCAATCAGATGCAATCAGGGAGGCAATCAGATGCAACCAGGGAGGCAATCAGATGCAACCAGCCATCCGCTCCACAGGAGCGCTGATGCTCCGCCATCACCGCGGGCAAGAAGCGCAGACCACATGAACGCAATGAGGGAGGCAATCAGATGCAATCAGATGCAATCAGATGCAATCAGATGCAATCAGCCATCACCGTGGGTAAGAAGCGCAGGCCACATCGGCACGTGACGAGCGCCGCCTCGAGCTCGGCTTGCTCGCGCGCCGCGGCCGCAGCGAGCTCCTCAGCCGTGGGCGCCGACGCGGCCGCCTCGGGCGGGGGGGAGCCGTCATACAGGTTCTTGAGCGTATCGAAGTAGGCTACAAATTCGGGAAACGAGATGGCGCCCGAGCCGTCGGTGTCCATGGAGCGGAAGAGCTCCCGAGCGCGCTCCTCATTCTCGTCGCAGCGCTCGGGGAAGATTTGATTGAGCAGGCACATGAGCTCATCCGGGTCCAGGCTGCCGCTCCAGTCCGCGTCAAAGAACTCAAACATGGTGCACGCCTCCTCGAAGCGAGGGTCGACGTCCGGCTGCTTCATCGCGAGATAGTGCTTCACAAACTCCTCAAAGGAGATCGCGCCCGAGTCATCCACGTCCGCATCGTCGAACATCGAGCTACAGAGCGAGTCCGCGTCAGCCACGCGCGACGGAAAGCAGTTGCGCATCAGCACGCCAAACTCCTCCCGATCTAGCAGCTCGTCGCCATTCGCATCAAAACGGCGGAAGAGCTTGCGCAAGCGGCTCATCTCGGCCTCGCTAATCTGCGGCCCGAGCGCCGCGAGCACGCTACTCACACTTTTGCCGAGCGCACTCAGCGCGTCGCCCACGCTCTCTACGAGCGAGGGTGCCTCGTCCTTGAGGTTGATCTGGGCGGCCTTGTAGAGATGCTTGAAGCGAGGATCTTTGTGATGGTCCTGCGGCCCGTAGCCGTTCGCACCGTGTGGCAGCAGCTTGACGCACCGCTTCGTGTGCGGGCCGATAGCATGCGGGCCGTAGGGCTCGCCGCAATTTGGACACTTCGGCCAGTCTGGCAGCGCCTTAGGCCGTGGTCCCTCAATCTTTCGCAGCTCCTGAAGCGCCGCGTGCTCGGCTTTCACGTCGGCTCGGTCCTTGCAGCGCCGTTCATGTCTGTCGATGGATGATGGCGAGAATGCGGCGTTGCAGTGGGGACACGTTTTCCAACCGGGCGGCGGCATCACAAGTCCATCCGGAGTACGCCTGTGTTTCCACCTCGATCGCGGGAGAATCGCGAGAGCCCCAATTTGTGTTCACAAGTTTGGAGCACTTTTGGCCCGACTGAGCTGGCCTGCATGACAGATCGCAAAACCTCTTAACCGATTTGCGTATCCTACCGAAACAAAACGAATGTATGCACTTGCGGCATGCAATGCATTTTTCAACTTCAACTTTCACCTCTCCACTCACAGCAAGCAGGAGCGCGCGTGCAGGAGGAGATGGTGCCTCGTCTGCTTCAGAGCGTGCTGTGTGCCACCCTGGGCTGGGCGGCCGGCTCCAGCGTCTTCTCCGAAAGCGGCTCATCCATGTTCTCCGAGAGTGCAAAGAACGAAGAAGCGGCTGCGGCACTAGCAGCGACCCTCGGCCTTGTCCGCATCACGGACGTGCGCTTCAAGGAGTTTGTAGAGTCGCCGCATGAGGGCGATGGCCTTGCGCAGCGCCGGCGATGGAGCAGCGTCGGCGATTGCCCGAACGAGCTGCTCGTCACCGACTCCTTCGGTCAGATTGCCTTCAAAGGGCTCGAGTTCGTGCAACCGCTTGAGTGCTCGTGGCGCATCCGCCCGAGCATGTACTTGGAAGGCGGCTACTTTCGTGACATGGCCGCCCCGCTCACTCTGAGCTTTCTGGAGCTCAGCCTGTCACCCAACGAAGTCATCGAGATCTGGGCACCTGGAGAGATCAGCTACACCGACAACATGCAGCAGCTTGATGCCTTTCAGCGCGAGCGCCGCTCCGTTGCGGTCGGCGTCACTGCCGCCACTGCGGAGGAAGTCGCGCCAGGTAGCCCCCTGACCGAGGCGCTCGCCACCGTCGCCGCTCAAGCGAGGGCAGACGCCGAGACATCAAATGCCAAGGTCGCCAACCAGGTTGATCGCCAGACGGGCGTCGTCCTTGAAAGCAGAAGCGGCCAGAGCGGCGATGGCAGCGGCGATGGCAACGGCAATGGCAACGGCGGCGCGAGTGGCGGCGGCGGCACAAGTGGCGGCAGTGACAGCAGCCGCGAGCCGCCTACTGACAGCAGCCGCGAGCCGCCTACTCTGCACATGCTCGCTCGGTACGAGGGCGGCAAGCATGCCGGCGCCGACCCGCCTCCCCCCTTGAGCTCACTCGTGGCTGAGGTGCTCGTCGTGTACAGGTGCACACCACCACAACGGCCGGCAGAGGTGTGGGCGGCGGTGCGGGCCGCGGTGGACCAAGTGGACCTCGAGAAGGCGGTGCGGCTCTTCGAGGGGGCGCGCGCTGCGCGGCTGCGCGGCTTCCTTGGTCAAGACGTGCGCCGCGTGCTGTATGCGCTCGCCAAGCGCGCTGCGGCGCAGACGCCGTCGCTGCACGCGCGACTCTTCCCTCGCGGGCGTGCACGCGTCGACCGGCTGGGCTACGCGCCCTCGGGCACGACAAGCGCTCTGCTGCAGTACTCGGGAGCGGACGCGCTCTTGCCCGCGGACTGGGCGTATGATGCTCAGGGTCTCAACGAGCGACCGGCTGCTCTCGACCATCGCAGTACGGCCGAGACCCAGTTGCAGCGCAGCGGCTTCGCGGCGCTCGTTGACGAGGCCATCACCACCCTCGCTCAGGAGCAGCGACGGTACCTAGCGCGCAGCACGTACGACGCGACGAGCACGTGGAGCTACTTTGCCGACCGACACAGCCCACGCAAGTACCCCGCACCTCATCGGCTTGGCGAGCCAGACGTTACACCGCCAGGCGCCTCGCTAACGGGTGTGGAGCTGCTCGCGGCGCAGTCGTTCCAGGGCCCTCCAAGAGGGCTAGGAAGCGTTGGGCCCGTGGCGAGGTTGGAAAATCAGACATTCACCATTGAGGAGATCACCGAGCCCTACCACTTCGATCCAGGCGCTGTGGGCTCGCGCTGGCTGGTCAACTTCACCGTCGAGGCCGATTGCTCGTCGATCTTGCCGTACGGCGAGCAGGCTTTCCCGCCCGAGCTCGCCGCGGGCCATGACAAGAACTTCCGCGGCGTCCCCTTTCCGATGCGCGATTCGCGTTGCCAGCCGGTGGCCGCGCAGGGCAAGCAGACGACGCGGGATCGACCCTACACCATCTCGGAGAAGATCATGCAAGAAACGGCCGAGTCCGAGCTCTCGGTGTGCCTGACGCCTCCGCAGGCGGATCCTTGCTCGAACATCTTGAATGCCGCGGCAGTCGTGGAGTCACGCTTGGTCGTCACGCCCCTTGGTGGCCTTCTCAGTCAATCCCGCGATGACTTGAACCGCCTGCTCGGGGAGGTCGAGAGCAACTGCACAGTGGTCTGCCCCGCCTTCCTTGGGTGCGTCCATGCCTCCCTTTCGTCAGGTAACCGCTCCGCCGACGCGAGGCTGCGCTGCCTATCCTCCGTCGAAGGCAAGACGTGCGCCTCGCGGACCGTCGCGTCCTTTGCGAGGGCGCAGCGCCCATTCGGCGCTCGCAGCGGCTTCGAGCCCATCTGCCTCAAGTACAGCTGCTTCGACTGCCTGGTGAGGCAGTTTGAGCTCTACTTCAACTGTGCCCTTGCATGCACGCGTGATAAGACCGCCATCTCATGCGTGGACTGCGCGTACAACTACGCGGAGTCACACCACATGCTGCTCAGCCTGCAGGATCGGATGTGGGAGGCTTACTTCTTGAACGCGTTAGGCGAGACGGCGTTCGACGACATGCTCACTGCGGACTTCAGGACCTGCGCGGCGAGCGGGCAGAAATGCCTGGGGCTCGACAACTATAGAAGATTCGCCTTCGGCATCAACGACGCGCCCGGCTACAACAATACAGGCATCACGCCTGTCTTGGACTTGAATGGGAACCGCGTGTGCGGACAAGGCCTTTGCAATTGAGCTG
>Ga0209550_10005091_pt1 | contig 12365 bp, 12 predicted proteins | sample LauGreSuBDMM15SN_2_FD_187567 | JGI IMG/M metagenome (GOLD analysis project Ga0209550, IMG submission 187567) | Freshwater lake microbial communities from Lake Michigan, USA - Su13.BD.MM15.SN (SPAdes) (version 5) | ecosystem: Environmental > Aquatic > Freshwater > Lake | place: Lake Michigan... | reverse complement strand
TGGTGACTTCATGGTCAACGAAGGCGGCAAAAAAGTTGTGGTCAATGGCAAATCAGCCAATGCACCTCTGCGCACCGCTGCAGGCGTGTACTGCAACGTTCGCCCTTACGGCGGCATCACCAGCATTCGCTTTATGCCGGGCCTGCCTTACTCGCAAGATAAAAAGAAATTTAAAGTTGACCCTGCCACTGGTGTGATTCACTCTGAAATGAACACCCCCGGCGTGCGTATGGCCTACGCAGCGCGTCTGTTTTTAAAGATGGTTCACGAAACCGGCCAAATCGGCCGTGTCGCTACCAAACCAACGCAAGCGCAAGAAGACGCGATCAACGCCGGCATCATGCGCTGGTTGCTACAAGGCACCAAATTCAAACTGAAGCGTCAGTACACCGTAGACGCCTACGAAGAACACCGCGCTAACATTGACGCCATTGTTGCCTGCCTGCCAAAAGACTTCAAAGACGGCATGGAAAACTGGGGCGGCGACATTTACGAACACATTTCAGACACAAACTTTGGTTTGTTGCTACATGACATGATTCGTCAACGCCCTTGCATCGTTTACGCAACCGACCTTGACGGCGACCGCCTGACAGACTTGATGGCTGACGCGCCTGATGTGTTACGTGACTGGGGTCAAATCGTGATCGACCGTGTTGGCGCTAAAGTTGACATGAAAAAACTGTGGGTCGACATGGGTTTCACCATGACCAACGGTAAAGACATGACCAGCGTGATGTATCGCGTGCATGGCGCTCCGATCTATGAACAGACTCTTGGCTCTGCCGACGCGATGTTGTTGCGCTTGCTTGATGGCGACGAGACCGTTGGTGGCGAAAAGCAACCATACGATCCACGCATTCACTTTGTGCTGATTAACGAAGCGTACAAAGCAGCGAACCCAGGTAACAAAGAGTTGTCTGACTGGCTCGATGCACAGCTTGCCACCTTCGACAAAATCTTCGGTGAGAAGCGTCCACGCTACCTAGATGGCTACGCCCAACTGAAGGCCGCAATCAAGCCTTGGGGCACTGCTTAAGTTTTAGCTCAATACGCATAGCAGTCGCATAGGCGGGCACTTGAATCAAGTGCCCGCTTTTTTATGATTATCTGACGCAGGCGCCTAACGACCGCCAAACGGTAGTTTGCCAAAAGGCGTACCTATCGCCGTCAAATCCTGCAATAGTGGATAGCGCTGCGCAATCCAACCCAAGAAAGCTAAATAAAATGCAGCATTTATCGCTTTTTATTCTGTTTTGTATTTTGCTGAGTATACTTTCAAGCCGTTTAATTGATAGACCTTAAACCGTGCAGCTTATTTGGATTTCAGGCTCAACTTCGAGCGTTAGGAAAATTAATATTTCGCGTCAGCGTCTTATTCGCTGGTCGATCTTAGCCGGCGTTTTGCTGCTTATGGTTGGCGGGAGTATTCATTTTTTTGGCTTCAGGATTGCGTTACAGTTTCAACCTAAATTAGCCCGCACCATGGGCGATGTGATTACAGCGGATGAACAACAGATCGTGCTCGCGCAGCACCAGCAACAACTGGCACGCCTGACTCAACAACATCAAGCAGCCTTAGACAAACGCGCGAAAGAACTCGCCGAAGCCCAATCTAGCCGAATAAAAGAACTCGCCGAGACTGACGCACAGTATCAAAAACAGCTTGAACGCCTCACCCAAACCCAACAAACGGCACTAGCGCAGCGTGAAAAAAAACAAAAAGACTTAGTTGCGTCGTATGAGCATCAGATCGCCTTGATGCACGGCGACTTTAAAGAAACCACCATGCAGTTCAGTCGCGAGAAAAAAGAAATTGATGCGCTGTACCGTAAAAAGCTAGACGCCTTGAATATGCAAATGACAGCCATGACGAATAAGATTGGTGAGTTAAACACACTGAAAGAGCGCTTTGCGACTCTCGCTGCACCAGCACCGCTCAAAAATAAGATATCAGACTCTTCGGGGCGAGGTGGCCCCTTGCGCCCTATTGTCTTTAAGTCTAGCCCCAACGCCTACCTTGAAGACGAACTTGACTACACGATCGCTAAGATCTCGTCTCTCAACACAACAGCACTTGGCTTACAAGAACTTTGGGCGACTCGTTATCAATTACTGACCCAACTTCCGCTTGGTGCTCCGCTACCCATGGCGCTTGGTTTGAACAGCAACTTTGGGCCCCGGGTTGACCCGATCACTCGCACCGTTGCGCAACATTCGGGTATTGATTTCGTCGCGAAGATCGGCACTCCGATTTTGGCGGCGGGCAACGGTACCGTGCTGCGCGCGGGTTGGGATGGCGCCTACGGCCTCACCGTTCAAATCAAACATGCAGAAGGCTATGTGTCAAAATATGCCCATGCAAGTAAGCTCAACGTCACCGCTGGGCAAACCGTCACGCGTGGACAAAAAATCGCCGAGGTCGGATCAACCGGACGTACAACCGGTGCACATCTTCATTTTGAAGTCTTGCGCCACGGCCAATTTGTTAATCCGATGCAGGTGCTGGTAGTGCCTGGCTCGAAGAAAAACCAACCAAAGTAGGTTTACACTCAATGGTCAATTCGCCTTGCTGCGCGTTTGCTTGAGTGATCATACGACCGTTAATTTTTGCACCCGGTTCAATGCTGAGTTGGCCATAGGTGATATCGCCGTGTATGTCTGCGCTATCGTGCAATTCAACCGACTCTGACACAAAAATGTTACCGATCACGCGCCCGCCCACAATCAAACGCTGCGCGTGAATATCGCCTTGCACCACGCCCGTTAAACCGATCGCCAAACTGACACGGGCCGTTTGCGACACCCGAATATCTCCTGTCACGCTGCCATCAATACGAAGACTTTGCGTGGCAATGATCTGGCCATGGATTTCAGTCGACTGCCCAATGATGGTCTCAAACGATTCGTCGGTAGAGCGAACAATTTTGGGAGAGTTTTTTTTACCAAACATGACGGGGTGACTCCAGCTTAAATGTGACCCAAGCGATAAATGAAGCTACGTTGAACAGTTTGACATCCTCCCCGCCCTCAGTCAATGCTGCCGCTCGCGCAAAAAGGACCGAGATTCCTACCGTGCTCAGGCAAAAGCTGCCTGAGTCACTTCGGTGGGTTCCTGCTTCAACGAGCGGTCTGACTGCACCGACTCTCCACGGGCTAACAAGCGGTATCCCCGCTCTAAAATATTGATCGCGCCAACGACGTCAGCGTGATTTTCGTAATCACAATCGATGCACAGGAATTTCGTCTGAGTCTGTCGATTCTCTTTTGATACGTTGCCGCAGGCTGGACACGTTTGGCTTGCGTGCTGCGGCGGTACGGCCACCAACAAGCCGCCGTTTGGCATCAATTCGTATTTGTAAGCCTGCAAACGTTTCATACCTCGAATTATATTTGCGCTATCAAGGTAGATCACCAACTCGCCTGTGTAAAAGTTGTAATTGTCAGACACAAATTCAGTGAGTCTTTGCAACAAAAACTAGTTCTTTATAACAATATATAGGCGTGATGGATTCACAAAAGACATACATGACGACCTGCGCCCGATACTTGCTAGCGTTTGTATTGATTTCGAGTCAGAGCTTATAGGGCTTGAGGAGAAAGACGATCACGTACGCTTGCTAGTGAACTATCCACCTAAAGTGGCCGTGTCGACACTTGTGAATAGTCTCAAGGGTGTTGCTAGCTTAATGGTTCGCAAAAAGAATGACCCAATCATCCGCAAAAAGCTGTGGGGTGGGGCTTTGTGGTCGCCAAGTCACTTTGCAGGATGCAGTTGCGGCAGCGCGCCAATTTCCGTTATTCGCAAGTATATTGAACAACAGCAAACGCCAAACTAAATCAAAGGCTAAAGAATGGAAGGCTGCGCCCTCCGCGCTTACATCCCCGCCCTGAACGGCGACTCAACAAATCAGTCATGCTGCGAATATTTCTCAAGGGCCCACCAAAGCTTTTTAACTTTGATGCTTTCTTAATCCAATCTTTATCACCAATCCTAAGACGATACCGGCCCCGATGATCTGTATCAACGCGATATGCTGACCTAAGATGAACCAACCCAAAATCAATGCGCAGATGGGTTCGATATTTAGAATAGCCGAATTTGCTGCTACGCCTAACCTTGGTAGGACGGTTAACATGATGGTAAATCCCGTACCAAACAGAATCGTCAATAATCCCAGTCCCCACCATCCAACCATATCTGTGGGCCATTGAAAATCGCTAATAGTCTGGGCGCCAATCAACGCTAACAAACCTACAATCCACATCGTACTCACCGTTCGAATACGCCCATCCAAATCAGCGGCTTCATTTTGTATCAGCACCATCGCTAAGCCAAACGTAGCTCCCGCAAGCAAGGCAAACGCGACCCCTCCGCCGATTACCTCCCATTGGCCCAATGCACCTAACCCCGAAGCAGCACCAAATACATCTAGCGCCAGTGCCAGTCCAAATAACATTACCGGCATAGTCTTTAAGATGAAAGGCTCAGGTCGCTGCCCATAAAAAACCCAGGACCACAATACAATCCATAAGGGGTATGTATTAAAGGCCAACAGCGCCAACGAGACCGGCAACCGGGCGACCGCTGAGTAAACAGAAACCCCCTGTATAGCGACCAAAACCCCGATTATTGGTAGCACTTTTATATGTCGAGAGCTTAATTGGACTGGCACGCGTTGGACACATAGTATTAACGTCAAGACAAGCGCCGTCACGACGCTACGAAAGAACACCGCGGTCACCACATTTGTCCCATGATCAAAGGCCACTCGGGCCGCGACATGATTTGCACCCATTACTAGGGCAATAAATAACAGGGTCACAAAAGCGAAGCGTGAGATAGCATTTTTTTTCATCATATGCCCTGAATGACGGAGTCGATTCACCCCAAAAGGGCTAGAAATTTTTTTGCAAGCCCCGGTTACATTAAAGAGAAAAATATTGCTTAATCAGTTATATAAGGTTACTGTTTGCGAAATAATATTCAATAAAAACAATAAATCAGGGGATAAAAATGAAAACAAATAAGCAGATTAGCAGAGCTGGGCTACTGTTAACCGCAGGACTCCTACTCTCAGCAGCCGCAAATGGTCAAGAACTTATCAACCTGGGTGTATCCCTTCCGCTATCGGGATCGGGCGCAAACTGGGGAAAAGGAAGTGAAATAGTCTGCCAGGAAGCTGTTCGCTTGGTGAATACAAATGGTGGCGTCAAGATTGGCGCAAAAATTTACAATTACACGTGCATTGCCTACGACAACAAATATACCGCTGCTGATGGTGCTCGAGTCACGCAGACTTTACTTAAAAAAGATAACGTTAAATTTATAGCGGGTAACGTTGGCACCGCACCTGCGCGGGCGATGCAGTCGATCACCGAAAGAGAAGGTGTTCTGATGTTTACTACCGCCTGGGGGCAATCCATCAAAGGGCCAAAGTTCCCAATGACCTTCACGCAAATGAATACCCCCGTTGAATTCGTTGAGTCAATGATTCCATTCATTAAACAGGCGAACCCCACGGTCAAGACTGTCGCTCTCTTGAATCCAAACGATGCAACTGGCCAGGATGTTGAGAAAATTTCTCGTAAGACCTGGGAATCTGTTGGTGTGAAAGTGCTATCGAGCGACTGGTTCGAGCGTGGTACCACCGAGTTTCAACCGATTGCTACAAAGCTAGCAAGCACCAAAGCTGATGTCGTGGATTTAGGGGCTGCACCTCCACCAGATGCTGGAAGGATTTTTAAAGAACTCAAAGCTCTTGGCTGGAAAGGCGTGCAAGTCGTTGAAGCGGGCACCGGAGCTGAGGGACTGATTACGACTGGTGGCGATGCCTCCGACAAAACCTACCTCGGGGCAGCGATCGCCTTTGACTCATCATCAAGCGAAATACTGCAGCGACTCAATGCCCTCGTATTAAAGGGCACGGGAGAGTCTTTAAACTTAATTCAAGTAGGTTTTTACGACTCGGTCATCGCTCTCAAGGCTGCAATGGAGAAAGCTCAAAGCGTAGACCCCAAAGTCGTTGCAGAAACCTTACCCAGCATTATTTTTGATGGTGCCTTTGGAAAAACTGGGTTTGGGGGGGTAGCCTCTTATGGATCACCACAACAAATGCTACTCCCAGTAATCGTTACTCAAATTAACGGCACTCAGTTGAAGCAGGTTCATCGCGTCGAAAACGCAGAGCTTGCTAAACGATTAGCAAAATAAACAAACGCTTGCCCTTGACAGGTGGGTCGTTAGCGCACTAGGTTTGACCGATCACCGCGTGCTGCTCGTGGTAATCGGTCACTAGCCCTAAAGGTTCACGATTCACATCACTCAATAACCACGAACTACGCTTGCGTAATCGTTCGAGTGTAAAACATGCAAACATTCATTCAACTTGTTTTTACCGGCGTCCAAATTAGTGCGGTTTACGTCCTTTTTTCATTGGGACTGACTCTCATTTTTGGCGTCATGAAAATAGTCAATTTTGCTCATGGTCAATTCTTTACACTGACTGCGCTCTTAATTTCGGTCGCCCTACCTTTCTTGATTGGATATGGGCTCTCGACGTTAACCGCATACCTGATCGCCCTAGTGGTAAGCACCTGTGCCTCGTTGGTGCTGGGGCTGATTATTTATCAAGGTGGACTGCGATTTTTTCAGCGTGATCTATCTGGTTCATTTATCTTAACGGTCGGAGTCGTGCTGTTTCTTGAGGGTGTGTTTCTGCACTATTTTGGGGGGGTCGTGCGTTCTGTTCCCCCATTTGTCGAAGGTAGCGTCTCCCTTTTGGGCGTCAACATCACGCTTCAACGAGTTCTATTGATACTGGTATCACTAAGCTTCACAGCCGTACTGTTCTGGGTTCTTTCATTTACAAAGCTCGGCAAAGCCATGCGAGCAGTCTCAATTGATCATGAGGCGGCCATGTTGCAAGGTATCCCATACAAAAAAATAGCCTTTCGCGGTTTCATGATTGCTACTTTTATGGGTACGCTTGCCGGTGCAATTATGGCTCCGCTTGCAATGATTTCCCCTACCGTTGGCTCAGACTACCTAGTGAAAGGATTTATCGCGGTCATTATCGGCGGATTAGGAAGCGTGCCGGGCGCAATCGTTGGCAGCCTGTTCATTGGCATGATTGAAAGCTTTGGTGGTTATTTCTTTGATCCATCGATTGCAAACATCAGCATTTTTATTTTGGTCATCTTTACGCTTTTAGTACGTCCTAATGGATTGCTAAAAAATGGATAAGAAAACTATAGTCCAAGCAGGATTAAGCGTCGCGGCTCTCGCTATAGCCTCTCTAAGCATTTCAAGCGGCTATATCTCTAGTGTCGTTAGTTGGATGGCTATCGCCACCCTCCTAGCCTCTAGCCTACGCTTTGTCACTCTGATTGGAGAACTCAATTTTGCGACGGCTGCGTTTGTCGGACTAGGCGCCTACGGTGCCGGAGTCATGCTGACGATCTTTGAGTGGCCGTTCATCGCCTGCTTACTTTTTAGCGGTGTTGTTGCAGCACTTGTAGGCTTCGCGTTCGGTTATGTGACACTCAAAACAAAAGGCCCCTATTTTCTGCTGATTGGGTTTGCTTTTACTGAAGTCGTTAGGCTCGTGTACACAAAAATTGACATCATTGGAAGTAACTCAGGGATGGTAGGGATCTTTCCGCCGAGCTATCTGGAGCCATACTATTCTTCCTTTGCTATTGCGGTGTCGGGCCTTTTTATTATCGCACTCTATGTCATTGAAAAGTCGCACCTCGGCAAGGCCTTCACTGGCATTCGCGACAACGATCAAGTTGTGCTGGCAGTTGGGATTAACGTACACCTCACTAAAGTGATATGCCTGACTATCGGTGCCTTCACCTCCGGCATCGCTGGCGGTTTGACCGCCTTTGTCAATAATGTCATTAGCCCAGGGGACTTTAGCTACTTGCTCTCGACATTCGCGCTAGCCTATCTTAAAGTCGGCGGAGAAGAGAGGCCAATGGGCCCTATTTTGGGTGCGATCTTACTAGTGCTCTTAAGTTCAATTTCATTGCTTTTTGGCGGCGCTGATCACATCTTTTATGGAACTGCAATTATCGTAAGTGTACTGATCCTGCCTAAAGGTTTGATTGGCTTAATTGAACAAATACAATTTCGATTCAAACGGGATCATAACTAAGATGGCTGCCAAACCGTTAGTAAGGCTCGAGGGATTAACCCGACGCTATGGCGGACTGATCGCAGTCTCAGATCTCACTATGGAAGTCCATCCGGCCGAAATTCTTGGTCTGATTGGCCCAAATGGCGCAGGAAAAAGCACAACGTATAACCTGATCAGTGGCTTTGTTAAACCTACCAGCGGCCAACTATATATCCATGAAGAAAATGTCACCGGCAAATCTCCAACATATATCAGCAAGCTAGGCTTGATTAGAACTTTCCAGCACAGCAGTTTAATGAAAACCCTAACGGTACATGACAACATTTTGATTGGTGCAATTGGTGGCCTGAGCTTTTTACACACCCGTAAATGCCTCGCTCGCGTACAAGACGTTGCAGCGCTATTGGGTCTAGACACATATCTAAACGAAATATCGGGCAATCTCTCGCACGGCATACAACGACTTGTCAGTATCGCCATCGCTTTCGCCGCACATCCTAAAATTCTCTGCCTTGATGAGCCATTAACTGGCTTGAATCAAACAGAAGCAACAAGCACTCTTCGTGTGTTGCGAAGGATACGCGATGAATTTAATTGTTCGATCCTATTGGTCGAACACAATATGAAGGCGGTTATGCAGGTTTGCGACCGCATCATCGTACTTCACCAAGGCAAGCTACTTGCGGCAGGTACGCCTGAAGAGATACGTAATAACTCAGATGTGATAAGCGCATACTTGGGGCCGAAGAATGCATAACGCGACAACTTCGCTCGAAATTCACAACCTCTCAGTTAGCTATGGCCGCGTGCCAGTACTGACGGACATCAACATTAAATTATTACGCGGACAAGTCGTTACGATAATTGGCGCAAATGGTGCCGGCAAGTCGACTATTTTAAAAACGCTCACAGGACTCTTGCGCCCGACTAGCGGATCGATTCGCTTATTTGGAGAACCTATTGAGGGCATTGAGCCCGATCGCATTGTTCCGATGGGATTAACGCTGGTACCAGAAGGCCGGCGACTGTTTGATGTCATGACAGTTCAAGAAAATCTAGAGATGGGCGCTTACAGTCGAGTAGACAAAGAGGGTATTGCAAAGGATTTTGAACGCGCGCTAGCTTTTTTCCCCGATCTAAAAGAAAAACTAAAATCACAGGCAGGCGCGCTCAGCGGCGGCCAACAACAAATGGTGGTGGTGGCACGTGCACTAATGGCCGGCCCTAAAGTCATGCTGCTCGACGAACCAACGATCGGTCTGGCGCCCGCTGTCGTGCAATCAATCGCGCGCGTGATTTCGGAGATTCGGGACTCTGGCGTAGATGTATTGCTAGTTGAACAAAATGCAGAAATGGCTATTGAAATATCAGACTATGGTTATGTTCTAGAGCAAGGCAGAGTGGTGCTCGAAGCCTCTGCGCGAGACCTTGCCAACAATCCTAGCGTGCAAAAAGCCTATCTTGGGATATGACGGTCAGGCCAAGCATTTAGCCTACTTAGGTTCTCCTGCGTCAAAATTAAAACGCTATTCTGATTGCAGGTATTGACTAGAAAGACATCACTTAGATCAGTACAAAGATAAACGTAACTGCGCACTAGATTCAGAGACAGTACCAACACATAGGGGATCACCTCATGACGATCAGAACCGTAGCGCTCATCGGCGCTGGCAATATGGGCTCGCGTATGGCGCGCTGCATCAAACGTGCTGGTTTCGATTTGACCATCTGCGATCAAGACCCAAGCGTACTCGAGACGTTCAAAGAGGAGGGAATGACCGTCACACAAGACCCGCGGGATTGTGCGTTGGCAGATGCCATCATCGTGCTTGTTGCAAATGACGAACAAATTATATCGGTCACTTGTGGTGCCACTGGTTTTATCGCGGCGATCCCCCCAGAGCATCAACCATTAGTCTGCATGATGAGCACTACCCTACCCTCGACACTCAAACAGGTTGCAGCAGGTCTTAAAAACACCCGCGCGCACTTGATCGATGCTCCGGTCAGCGGCGGTTTAGTCAAGGCCGAGCAAGGCACCCTCACCATCATGATGAGTGGTGACGACCAAGACTTAAACAGAGCCGAGCCTCTGATGCGCTCGATGGGAACTGAAATTTTTCGGTGTGGTGCGCTTGGCGCAGCAGAAGTGATCAAAGTGATCAACAACATGCTAGGTATTGCGAGCATCTATCTCGCAGCAGAGGCGTTTGAATTAGCAGCCAAACATGGCGTGAGTATTGAACAAATTGCACCGATTCTTGAAGTGAGCAGCGGCAGAAACTTTATGTCGCTTGACGGCGCGATGACACGTCAACACTATCAAGCCTGGGCACGTTCACCTGAGGCGTTTTTCTCGCTCGTCAATATCGTCAGCAAGGATTTGCACTTAGCCAAAGCGCTAGCCGCCGAGGTCAAACTCGATTTACCACTTCTCAATGATGTGTCGCTTAACGTCGATGCCACTGATCAAACGGTGATGAAACGTTGGATGCTCGCTGCAGGTCAAAAAGTCACGTAAGATACACTGCAATGTCAGACGTCGCTTTCGCGCGTCTCGCCCATGACATTAAGGTACTTTTATGATGCTGACACGACAATTCATCAAGGCTTTGTGCCTGACACTGATTTTTCTGACGGGTTGTTCAGACAATAAGTCAGGTAACGAAATCAAAGTCGCAGTTTCGCCGACATCCCCTCCGATGCTTTTTGAAGAAAACAAAAAGATACAAGGTGTGGATCTGGACATTTTTCAAGGCTACTGCAAAGCACGTGGTTGCACACTAAAAATTACACCTTACGATTGGCAAGGCATGCTCGGTGCCGTATCAAGCGGACAAGCCGACGTCGCGTTTTCGGGTATCTCTATCACCGACAAACGTAAAGAGGTGATGGATTTTTCGCAACCCTACTACGATAATGCGTGGCACTTGGTCAGCTTAAAAAGTCGCAATATAAAAATCAGTGATCTCTCTGAACTCAAAAAATACTCCATCGGCTATCCACGTGGGATGGCCTACAGCGATCTGATTAAGAACGAATTCGAACCAAAGGGCTATTACTCTTTGAGTCAAGTCAAACTTTATCCCTCATACAGTGAGGCAATGACTGACTTGCAAAATGGTAATCTTGATTTGGCGTTCATTGAAGAACCGGTCTTTGCAAACTATCTCAATAAACTTAAATTGCCGGTTGAAAGCGTCCGTGTGTTTACAGGTTTTGACAAGCTAGGGTTTGCGTTCGCAAAGGGTTCTGCGCGTCGCGATGACTTTGATAAATACTTAAAAGAAATTGGGCCAGAAAAGGTCAAAGCCATTGTTGATCAATGGTTGAAGTAGCGCGCTCAAAAGTATTAGCATGAACTTTCTCGATATCCTTGAACAATTAGCACAGGGACTCGGTCACACGCTACTCGTCACGTTGACGTGTAGCGCAACGGCTCTGCTAGTCGGGCTTGTGATGGCAGGCCTCAGGCAACTTGGCACAAAGCATATCGGTTGGGTGCTCGATGTTTTAACGTATGTGTTTCGAGGAATCCCTGTTTTAGTGCTTCTGTTTATGGTGTATTTTGGGCTGCCAAGTATTGGCTTAAAAGTCAGCCCACTCGCCGCGATGGCGCTCAGTTTAGGGCTCATCGCGGCAGCCTACCTGTCTGAAGTCTTTCGGGGCGCTCTACAAGCGGTAAGCGCCTCTGAGATTCTGGCCGCTCGAGCAAGTGGCATGAGTCGCCTACAAATCTTTAGGTACGTTGAAGCCCCTCAAATGCTACGCTTCGCGGTACCAGGGATGATCAATGAGTTTACGTCGATACTCAAGTATTCTCCTTTCGCCTATACCGTAGGTATCCCAGAGATGACCAAACAGGCCATGAACCTCACGGCGACCACGCTTCGCGGGATCGAGGTCTATTTAGCAGTCGGGGTTCTGTATTTTGGAATTTACTGGATCCTAATCCGTGGCGTGCTGCGGATTGAAAAGCACTTTCGTGTGCCTGGCATAGGGGATGCTTAACATGGCACTGATTGAAGTTCGCAATCTTGTCAAAAAATTCGACGATCACACCGTGTTGAACGGTGTCAACCTTGAGCTGTTGCAAGGTGAGCTTAAAGTCGTGATGGGCCCTTCTGGGTGTGGAAAATCGACCTTGCTTCACTGTTTGAATCGCTTGGTAGAACCCACCTCTGGCACGATTAGTTTTCGCGGTACTGATATCACAAGCCC
>Ga0209550_10005090_pt1 | contig 12366 bp, 15 predicted proteins | sample LauGreSuBDMM15SN_2_FD_187567 | JGI IMG/M metagenome (GOLD analysis project Ga0209550, IMG submission 187567) | Freshwater lake microbial communities from Lake Michigan, USA - Su13.BD.MM15.SN (SPAdes) (version 5) | ecosystem: Environmental > Aquatic > Freshwater > Lake | place: Lake Michigan... | reverse complement strand
TTAGTAATTTTTCAATTATGAAAAATGATATAAAAAATTATAAACCTTTATCAGAACAACAACTTATACAACTACAAACTTTAACTGAAACCGAAAAAATAGAATTAATAAAACTTTATAATACTATTGTTGATACATTAGTTGAAAAATTATAAATCATAATTTACTTAAAAATATAATTATATTATAATTATACAACACACATGGAATTATTAAAAAATACATTATATATCAATTTAGAACATCGCAAAGACAGATTGACACACGTGACAAAAGAATTAGAAAAAATAGGTATTCAAGGAGAACGGTTCAATGCAGTTAAAACAAAAGACGGCGCTATTGGTTGTACTATGAGCCATATAAAATGTTTGGAATTAGCAAAAGAACGTAATTACGAAACTGTTTTTATATGTGAAGATGATATTACATTTACAAATCCACAAGTTCTCTTGAATAGTTTACAAAAGTTTTATGATAACAAATCCATAGAATGGGATGTTTTATTAATTGGAGGAAATAATGTTCCGCCATATGAAAAAACAACCGATTATTGCATTCGTGTATCGAATTGTCAAACCACTACTGGTTATATTGTAAAGCAATCATATTATGATACGTTAATACAAAATTTTCGTGAAAGCGTTCAGGGATTATTAAAAAATCCGAATAATAAACAACAATTTGCTTTGGATATGTATTGGAAAACATTACAAAGAATAAATCGTTGGTATATGTTATTTCCATTTACTGTTGTTCAATGTGAGAGTTATAGTGATATAGAAGAAAGAGTAGTGGATTATAGGGGGTTAATGCTGGATGCTGATAAACAATGGTTGTTTATGAGACGATAAAAATTGAATTCTTTTTTCTTGCTTTATTTTTAATTATAATAAAACAAGAAATCAATATAACAAGAAAATAACGACAATGGAAGAAACTAACAATATGTTAATGAAAATAAATAATTTAGTGGAAGGACAAGTAATGAAACGACCTTCAAAAGTAATCAAATCGCCATATGTTGCTGATGTATCATATGACGACAATGAAATATTAGCGCATAGTGCGTCATTGGGTTGCTGTGGATTAGCCGATATAGGTGCTACCATACTAATGACAAAACAAGAAGCCAAGCCTAAAAAAAACAAAAAAAATAAACAACAAGGTGAAGGAGAAAATGAAATAGAAAATCAAATAGAAAATGAAGAAAAAAATAAAAAGTGTGAATATAGAATTTATTTGTCAGTAAAAATGGAAAAAGGACAAGAACAAATTATCGGTATTTATCCAAAACTCGCTGAACAATTAGTAGAAAATGCATTAAAAAACGACTTTCTATCAAAATTAAAGAATATTCAAGAATATAGAAGAGAAACGGCTATATTCATCGATGGAGTAGTAGATTCCCGATTTGATTTTTCAGGAATTGATGAAAATGGAATGCGTTTTATTATGGAAGTAAAAAATGTGCCATTGGCGGATTACGAAGATGTGAATGCAAAAGAACGAAAAACAAAAAATTATGATAATTATGATGTAAATTCCAAAGTCGCGTATTTTCCAGATGGATATCGAAAAAAAACAAACGATACTATTAGTCCGCGTGCATTAAAACATATAAAAGAATTAACTGCATTGAAAAATATGTATGAAAATACAAGATGTTTGATGTGTTATGTAATTCAACGAACTGATGTTGCCAGTTTTCAACCATCTATAATCGACCCACAATATAGAGAAGCGTTTTATGAAGCAAGACGAAATGGTGTAGAAATCATTACTTTGGTAGTTGGTTGGAATAGAAACGGCGAAGCATTTTTCGTTAGAGATGATTTACCGATAAATTTATAGCTATGAAAATAAAGGCCCACTAATTACCCAAACGTAAAAAATTAGACAAAACTGTCTTATTTTTTTCAGCATATTCCATTGATTTCAAATTAGCAGAATGTTCTTTTTGCATAATTTTTTCACGATATTGTTTATCTTTCATAGCCAAATAATATTCGGCTTCTTGTTTCTCCAATGGTGTCAATGGTTGTTTACTGCGTTCTCTAACAAAATGGTCAACACTCGAATACTGAGGTATATTATGGATATCTTTTTCACTAACAGCAAAAACGGTTTGGTCTTTATGGACTTTTCTTAAATCATCAAATTTCAATTTACTAAAAGGGTCGCTACTAAAATATTGTTCGCTATCATCGTCTTCTCCTTCGTCGCCATCTCCACCGTATAATTTCGTGCCAACACCACCAGATACATACAATTCTTGAACACCATTATAACGTATAATTTCCGAATTCTTCTGTTTAATGTTCTCTAATACTTGACCCATATTATTAACAGAAACATTTTTGTCGATATTATAAATCGGTTCATCTTTGGAGAACCATTCGTTACGATTTGAGTTCGATTTTTGAACCATATTCGCATCAAATAACTGATTGAATTTATTGTTAAAATCATCTGGTTTCATTTTATTGATAACAGAATTTACTTGTTTGTATGTCGATTTATTGAAATCATTGACTAAAGGATTATATTTAGTATTTTCTGGCGTTATCTCTTGATTTTGTCTATTATTATTTTTATAAAACTGGAATACAATATCAAAAGCCTTTTTATAAAAAAAGAAATAATCAGCACATAGTTTCGATTTATCTGGATGTAACATAAGAACCTTCTTTTTAGCACGTTTTAAATCTTCCACTGAAATATTGTATGTTAAATCAAATAAACCCAATATTTCTTGTAAATTATACATATGAATATTTAGATTATGCGCGTTTTTTGTATTCAGGTTATTTTTATTCATTTATAACAAATACAGAAATTATTTTTATATTTTTTCTTAATACAGTATATAAAAGAATACAATGCCTGCAAGAAAAACTCAAAAGAAGAGACTTCAACGTAAATCCAAGAAATGCCCAACCAACAAACATCGTAGTCGTGCTACAAAAAAATGCCGTTGCGTAAAAGTATGTAGAAAATAAAACTATAAAATATATATATGAGCAAAAAATATAAATATATTGTTATAACTAATATTATATAACAATATGTCGCAATTACCACTCTTAACTGAAATAACAGACAGAAACCATTTTGCACAATTATTACAAACCAATCCGGGTTTATTTATTATTAAATTCGGTGCGGATTGGTGCGGACCTTGTAAAAAGATAGAAGGTTTAGTCCAAGAATGGTTTAATAAAACAAATGAAAAAGTTCAATGTGCTATTATTGATGTCGATGAAAGTTTTGATATTTATGCTTTTTTAAAATCCAAAAAAATGGTAAATGGTATTCCTGCTATATTATGTTATGAAAAGGGCAATCATAATTATGTTCCAAATGATGTAGTTATTGGTGCGGATGTTCAACAAGTAAATGCGTTTTTCACAAGAAATTTAGCTAAAGTTATGTAATTATACCAGTGAAGATTTGAAACCGCACCCATGCGGGGTGCTATGGTTCAAACTGTAACTGGTAACTTAGTTGAAGTTTCATCTTCTGTGATGATTGAAACTTCAACTGCTTATTTACTGTTATAGCGTTTTGTTTTTTTGTTTCTTTTACTTTTTCCATTTTTTGTAGCATTATTTTTACCTGTTTTATTTTTTCCACCAGTAAAAGGATTTCCATATTGTTTTTGTTGAAGTGGTGCTTGCTGTGGTTGTGGTAACAATGGAGCTTCATTTTGTGCTAACCCTTGGTCAGAATTCAAATTAGAATTAAACATATCATTTTGTGGAGGTGGGGATTGAGGTTGTGATTGATATTCATTTTGCGCTAACCCTTGGTCGGAATTCAAATTAGAATTAAACATATCATTTGGTTGTGGGGGTTGAGGTTGTGGTGATTGATATTCATTTTGCAATAACCCTTGGTCGGAATTCAAATTAGAATTAAACATATCATTTTGTGGTTGAGCGTTACTTGTTTCATCAGTAGGTTCTTTGGCTACTTCATTTACAGTTTCACTACTAATATTTTCATTACTTCCATTAAATGTTGGTAAATATTCAGTAAATGATTTTTCATTTTCATTTACTCCACTTTCGTTGCTTTCAATTGGTTGGTTATCCATAACAGTAACAAAAGCCAATACTAAAGAGGCTACGCCAATAAAAATATATGCGTTCATAGGAATAAAAGGGTCATTCATTTAAAAATTATATAATATATATTATATTTACATTATATAATTGTAACTTTTTACAAGATTATTTATTACATCCAGATTATTTCGGTGGTTTTGCATATCCAATAATCGCACATGCAATACGCTTACCCGAATGACCAGTTGTTAAACTATCTGGATGATTTCCTAAACCACAATCGTCTTCATCAGCGTGTATTATCAACCCACGCCCTATAATATTCGCTTTTGTTCCACGTAATTTAATCATATCATCAATGCGTTGATAATGGGCTATACCATTTTGGTTCGCTATTAAATTTCCTAAATCACCTACGTGGCGTTCTTTTGACCCCGGACATCCGTGATTTTTACCATATGGATTGAAATGTGCACACATACTTTCGCATTCTTCGCTCATATCACCGCATTCGTGAATATGAAATCCGTGAAGGCCGTTCTTTTTTAACCCTTCAATGTGTATATCAATAACGACCGTATTATTGGAGAGATTTTCAGTGAAATAAACAATACCTTTTATTTTTTTATTATCAAATACAGCAATAGCGCGAATAGGAGTTTTTTCGGGCATAGGAAGTTCTATAACAACTATGTATATAACAAATACAAAATTATTTTTATATTATTTTTCGTTTCTCTTTACTTGTTACTATAATAGTGAATACACACTTTGAACGAATACGTGTAACACTTTATCATATTCAATAATAACTTCCATTTTTTGTTTATCATTTAATGTTTCAATATAGGCAATATCTTCATCAGTCAATTTTAACATATTACGAATATCGTGAATTAGTTTTCTGAATTTTTTGTGTTCTTCAGGTTTATCGCTTTCTATATTATGCATTTTATAAGTATATAATACAAAGTATATTTTTTATATTAGTATTATTATTATTTGAATTATTCTACATCGTAAATTCATTATTCCAGTCATCAAATAAGCCACCAGCAGTAATATCATGAATAAATGAAGTTTTATTAGAATATTTCTCATATTCTTGAATAAGTTCGACTTTATTACTATCGTGAATATTACTTTGTAATTTACTCAATACATTATATATGTAAAACAATCGTGTAATATTATACAATTCATTTTTATTTTCATTATTTGTATTTCCATTAAACCGAGCATCAAACCCAGACCCGTTCCTAAAATATGGTTTGAATTTCAAAAATATATCTTCGTCTTCAAACATATTCATAGGATAATGCTGTAATTCATTTGTATAATATAATTTATGTTTTGATTTATTTTTATTTGTATTTTTAATATTAAATCTGGGAACAAGACCAAACATTAGTAGAAACAACTTCATTATATTACTTTATACAGTATATAAAGTAATATTTTTATTCTATTTTTTTCATTATTTTATTTTTGTTATATTTTTTCTTTTTTTATTATATTCTATTTATCGTCACTGCTTCTGCGTAATCGTTCTTCAATCAAGCGAGCGTGCCATTTTTCCTTAATATCTTGTGCAACTGGAATGAACAATACTCTCTCAAATTGTTCAGGGCTGTCAAAATAAAATGTATTATTGTCAAAAAGTCCTGCGCCATTAATACAAAGTCTGGTTTTGAAAAAGAAATTTTCATCGCGTGAACCAACACGACATTTCGTCATACGACTACCTGTAACTGCATCTCGAATTACACCACCGGGAGTTAAATTAGTATCATATAACTCAACTGTGTCTGGTTTTTGTTTACCATTTTTCTTTGTAATTATTTTATGTTCTAAAGTAATTTTATGGTAATTCTTATCCATCGGTTTTGTATTCAGTGATTTTTTATTTACTACAGATATTGTTGTGCTTGAATTGTCATCGTCGTAATCGATATAAACAGGTTGTTTTTCGTATGATGGAACTATAGTATCATTTGGCTGAGAAGGGTCAAAATGGTCATCATAATACATTTTGTAAGGTTAGAACTTATAATAAAAGTTAAAGATTGTTATCAAATATGATAGTAATACTTGTGTTATATACTATATAATCGCATACTTTTTATATTATTTAATAAATATAATTATAGAACAAATAAACTTTTCAAAAATAATATAAACACAAAGAGAATAATTATATATAATTATATAAACTACGAATGCCAGTTACAGATTTAAAAAAGAAAGAATATGTACAAAAAAAATCTTCCACTGATGTTAAAAAACCAAGAAAACCAAGAACAAAAAAAAATGAAATCCAAATAGAACAACCAACATTACAACAGTCAGAACAATCAAATGAACCCGACCAACATAATGAACAATCAAATGAGCAATCAAGCACCAGTGTTACAACAAGTGATACGCCTATGTTATTTGATTTTTCAAACCCTAATTTCGCTGCATTACAAAATATGTTCACACAATTTCAGGCAAATAAAATGCGACATTATTTTATGGAAAAAAAGTCATACGAATTCAATAATAAAAAATATTATTATTTAAGTAATGATAATTTAAATCACGATTTTAGTTTTACTTTAGGTAAAAATGAGAATAATAAACCATTTGATGTGCGTTTTTGCACTTTTCACATTAATGGAAATAGTAAAGAACCATTTTTACAATTTTTCTTAGAAATGACTGAAACAGAAAATCCAGAAAAAAATTTATTAAGATTTCCGGGCTTTACAATGGAAACATCCAAGTTTGATAATACTAACGAAGAACCAAGTAATATTTTTGAAAATGAATGTTGTCGTAGATTTAAAGATTTAACTGAAGATGTCAGCGATGATATTGTCAATGGAGCTTATAGAGGTTACATTGAACACAATGATATCATTTATGCGTTTTTTGATAGTACCTATTTTCCATTAAAACAAAATGATAAACAAGTATGGTGTATATTAGACGAATTCATTAATGAAAAGAAAGTATATTGTAATAATTTTACAGATGAAAACATACCACAAATGTTCCACGATAATGAATTTATTGTATATATTACAGATGCAAATGGTGATAGAATAACTATACCTTGTTGTTTATATCTATGTAAATTGAATGAAGATGAAAGTGATTATATTAATGTTTATGTAGATGATGCAGAAAAGGGAATAGATGGCCATAGAATATTACATTATGTTTTTGGTAACAATTGCTTGTTTTTTACTACAGACCCAATTGATAAAGAAGATTTGAAAAAAGTAAGAAGAATAAAACGCTATGCAACTTTTATTGATAAATCACTGTATGTATTAAATATAGCTAAGGATATTGAATATATTAATTTTGATATCGAAGAAGACGATGATGTGAGTTATGATGGTGTTCCGTATGAAGATATACCAAAAAGTCACTATAAATATAGTTGTATTTATTTCTTTGAAAATTATAAACAATTGTGGTGTATCAAAGATTTCCGTAGATTTACTGAGATTACTACAAGATATGAATTTCCACCTCTTGAACAAGAAGTATCAACAATGTTACCTCCGCCACCTCCAACAAACCCATAACAATGCTGAAAAAGTTTCAACTGGTAGAAAAATAGCTTTATATATAACAGAATAAAAAATGTTGTAAAATTTATTATATATGTTGTTATTATACAGCATATATAATGTCGTGTTTGTTTAATAGTTTAAGTTTTTTTATACCAGAAAGTAGTTATAATATTCGACAAAGAATATGCGATTATTTGGAAGAAAATAAACCAATTATAGATGGGTTGGAAACAAGTTTTGTTTTGGATTTAGAAAATCCTAATTATATTCGTGATATGCGTAATATCAGCACGTGGGGTGGCGCAATCGAAATACAGGCTGCGTCTTCAATATGGAATTTACGAATAATAGTAAAGAATTATAGAAATCGAGGTGAAAAAGATATCGAATTTATACCATTGAACCAAAATTATCAAAGGACAATAGAGGTATATTGGACGGGTGGACATTATGAGCCAATCAGATAATGATCATACCACCACAACACAACCAAATCATCACAACACAACTAAATCACCACAACACTACCAAATTATCACGCCAAAATAATAAACAAAGGAAGGGGCGTGCGGGGAAACCTAGGTTTCCCGCATAAGGAAGGGGTCGTAGGGGAAACCTAGGTTTCCCTACACTAAATCCATAACGCCATCAGGATTGTATTTTTCTAAAAATTTAGTTAAAGCTTCTCTTTCTAATTCACCACTTTCAATTAAAGGTTCAGCATACATTTTAATCTCTTCAATAATCGGTTTACGCCCATACATACCATTAAAAGTATTTACATAATCCTCTAATTTTTTCGATTGTTGTTTTAAACGGTTAGTCAGTTCTAAAAACCCTTTTTTAAACATAGTATGTGCATTTTCTCTTTTAGCTTTTTTTTCAAGTTCTGCATCTTGTTTTTCTTTGAATATGCGTTCTTTTTCATTAATAATGTCTTCTTTCAACTTAATAGCAAGGTTCTCTTGTTCAAATAAATCACTACTATCATTGTGTCCTACATTTGTATTTTCTTCTAAATACCAAGGGTGTCTATATTCATTCGCACTTACAATAATATTACAAATGTCGGGTTTTTTCAATTTATCAAAGCGTTTTCGCTCTATTGAATTTTCTTTACCACGGAATGCTCTATTAAATTCATCGACTATTTTTTGATTAATAGACGGACTTGTTTCCATTAGACGGTCAAACTCATGTCGACAAAGTTTAATGAATTGTTTTGCATCAGTACGTTCATCTGGAGCTTTTGCTAATTCAATTCTAATATTACGAGCAAATTTATCCCAAGATATAGCAGACACACGATGTGCTTCATTTAATTCCGATATTTTCAAATACTGCTGTATTGTAGTTAAAATACCGATAAAAATATTTAATGCACCGATTACCATAGGAGCATACGTTTGATAATTAACTGGTAAACTTGCTTGGGCGAATGAAGCAGTTCCACTAATAGTAGATAATGTAATTGCTGGAATAGTAAACCACGCGTGCATATACGAATAGTTTGTATGAGCACGAGAGTTTAACCATTTATAACATTGTGCAACGTCGCACCATTCAACCATAATCATTTCATTTTCAGGAGACCATTCAATGTGTTTTTTTGATTGTAGTTGAGATATACTCATTGTATCGTTATTATCTTTTTTACTCTGCGAAATATTTTTGGTTTCATCTAAATTCATATTCTCTTTATTTTCCATTTATATATTTTATTTTGAGAAATTATTGCGGGAAACCAAGGTTTCCCCGCACGCCCCTTCCTTGCAGGGAAACCAAGGTTTCCCCTGCGACCCCTTCCTTTTACAGTAAACCTTTACAGTAAACCTTTGAATGAACCTTATAAAAGGAAGGGGTCGCAGGGGAAACCTTGGTTTCCCTGCTTCCCTGCTTCCCTGCTTCCCTACTCTACATCTAATACAATATTCGGCGTTTCATGTTTACAAATAACCAAATCTATTTTGCCAATTATTTTTTCAGTATTTTCTCCACCAAAGTCGTGGTCTTCTAAAATTTTATTTATTTCTGCTTCTTCACCAATATCAAAAAAACTTTTTAATCGCTCTTCTTGTTGTATATCATCAATTGAGAATGTGCGATTAACATTAATATTATCTTTCACTTCTTTACAGAAATCACTAATTCTCATAAATAGACGATTTAATTGTTTCTTTTGTGATATATGAAAAAACGATACATAATTTACATACAATGAAACCTGTTCTTTTAATATATTGTTCTCATAATGCAATGTATTTATTAAATTAGAAATAGAGAACCCAATGCGATGATTATCGTTATAATTTTCAATCGTATCCTTCTTTTTATTGCATTCATTGTATAATGTATTCAATATGAATAAAATATTTGCGTGGATATCCTTAATATCATCTAATTTATATTCTTGGAATGGTTCCAAATCTTTATATGGTGGATATACTTTTAATTCCAATCCTTCAATTGATACTTCTATTTTATTATCTTTTATATTCGTTAAAATGATATTGTATAATTTATAATAATCGCAATACATACGGTTATTTAACAAAGAACGGAATTTATCAATATTATCCATTTCCATAGCAAAACTCTTATATTGAAAATAAAACGAATCCAAACAAAATAGAAAAATCTTTTTTGAATTACTTTTCAATAAATCATTATATACTGATTTTAATTGATTTAAATTCTCGGCCACAGCTGCTTTTGTTTTGGCAATTTCTTGTTTTAATGTAACAATGTTATCAAAATCTACTTTTAATTTTTCTATATTAAACGCATGACTGTTAATATTAATATTAAATGACATTGTATAATTTTACTTTAGAAAATATAGTTTATCAAATTATTGAATTGTAAATACAGTAAAAAAATCATTCAAATCGTGAATGATTTTTTATGTTTTTATTTTTCTTTTTATTTTTTATCTCTTTGTTGTTGTATTGATTTTTGTTTCGTGTTTTGAGTGGTATTGTTGTTTTTTCTATTTTTAACTTAAGTATACGTAAAACGCTATTTTTTATGATATAACAAACTTTAGTTTCTTGTTAATAAATTTATAAAACGTTCATTATCAACAATAAGGTTATTAGTATAATAAAATATTCTCATCTTGACAATGGATATTGAAATCCAGAAACAAAGTTATCTCTTTTTCCAATTCTTCGTATTCTTTTTCTAAATCATCTTTATCTTTTTTTGTAAAAACTGTATCTGATAATTGTGACTTTTGTGGTTTTTGAATTTTATTATTGCATTCAATTTCACAATCGTTTCTAAAAAATTCGATTGTAGATACAGATGTAGGAATGCATGCTCCTCTCTTTGAACGGTCAATGTGTTTCTTTACTTCCCAATAATGGTTTTTTTCATAATCATATGTAATACGGGTAACTCCAGTTGTATTCAATGTTTTCTCTAAATCTTTGGCAATTTTATTATCGTACAATTTGATTGATATGAAAGCAAATGAGTAAAGATTGTTATTTTCATTCATTTTTTTATACATATCAATATAGAAAATATCACCTATACTCATATTTTTGAATAAACTGATAATTTTATTTTGTTTAATGTTACCTAAAATACGAGGTATGTAGAGATTAATATTATTGGACGACATGTTGTTACTTATCTTGATTTACTTGGTTTGATTACTTATACTATAATGTAGAAAAAGTAATTCAATTTTTTTGCGGGAAACCAAGGTTTCCCGCACGCCCCTTCCTTTTACAGTAAACCTTTGAATGAACCTTTGAATGAACCTTATAAAAGGAAGGGGCGTGCGGGGAAACCTTGGTTTCCCGCAATTGGTTTCTCTGCACAATTTATGCGATTTTTAATATAATTAGCCGAACCATATATGAAGTTGATGTGCCAGCTGTAGTTACGCTAGCACTTCCAACAACAGAAGAAATAGCTATAACTAATGATGATGAAACATACTCAATTGCACGTCCGTGTATCCACGTAGTTCTGGTAGATGAACCAGATATTGTATTTTGGTCAATACTTAATGATGCTGCATTAGGACCAGTGTAAATGGCTACTGACCCTGCAGATGATAAACTCATTTCATAATCAATTACATATGAACCTTGACTTAAAGTAAACACTGTTCCGCCGGCACCAGGCCCTGCAACAATAGATGATGGAACTGTATTATATATTTCAGTATTTATGGTAAAAGCAGTTCCTGGTGGTATATCTTCATTTGTTTCCTCAATTGTATTTATATATTCAGCATATCCAATATTGCTGATTGCACCTGTAGCACCAGTAGCACCTGTAAAACCAGTAGCACCAGTAGGGCCAAAGCCACCTGTAAAACCAGTAGCACCAGTAGGGCCAAAGCCACCTGTAAAACCAGTAGCACCAGTAGGACCAGTAGCACCAGTAGCACCAGTAAAACCAGTAGCACCAGTAAAACCAGTAGCACCAGTAAAACCAGTAGCACCAGTAAAACCAGCAGCGCCAGTAGGACCAAAATCACCAGTAAAACCAGTAGCGCCAGTAGGACCAAAATCACCTGTAAAACCAGTAGCGCCAGTAGGACCAAAATCACCTGTAAAACCAGTAGCGCCAGTAGGACCAAAATCACCTGTAAAACCAGTAGCACCAGTAAAACCAGTAAAACCAGTAGCACCAGTAAAACCAGTAGCACCAGTAAAACCAGTAGCACCAGTAAAACCAGTAGCACCAGTAAAACCAGTAGCACCAGTAAA
>Ga0209550_10005088_pt1 | contig 12370 bp, 8 predicted proteins | sample LauGreSuBDMM15SN_2_FD_187567 | JGI IMG/M metagenome (GOLD analysis project Ga0209550, IMG submission 187567) | Freshwater lake microbial communities from Lake Michigan, USA - Su13.BD.MM15.SN (SPAdes) (version 5) | ecosystem: Environmental > Aquatic > Freshwater > Lake | place: Lake Michigan, USA... | reverse complement strand
ATGCGTATTCTCGTCACCGGCGGCGCCGGTTTCCTCGGCTCACATCTCTGTGACCGTCTCATCGCGGACGATCATGACGTCACCGTCATCGATAACCTGTTCACCGGTCGGAAACAGAACATCGCCCACCTCCTGCAACACCCGCGTTTTGAGTTCGTGCGACATGATGTGATCGATCCGTTTAAGTTCGAGGTGGACCAGATCTACAATCTCGCCTGCCCCGCCTCGCCGCCGCACTACCAGTTCAACCCGATCAAGACGACCAAGACCTCCGTCATGGGCGCGATCAACTGCCTCGGTCTGGCTAAGCGCGTGAAAGCCCGGGTTTTTCAGGCCAGCACGAGCGAGGTCTACGGCGATCCGGCCGTGCATCCGCAGCCCGAGAGCTACTGGGGTAACGTGAATCCCATCGGCAAGCGTTCCTGCTACGACGAGGGCAAACGCTGCGCCGAGACGTTGTTTTTCGATTACCACCGGGAGAACGGCGTCGATATCCGCGTCGTCCGCATTTTCAACACCTACGGCCCGCGCATGCATGAGGCCGATGGTCGCGTCGTCTCCAACTTCATCGTCCAGGCCCTGCGCGGGCAGGACATCACGATCTACGGCGACGGCTCGCAGACGCGTTCGTTCTGCTATGTGGACGATCTCATCGAAGGCTGGCTCCGGCTGATGGCGCAGACCGAGACGGTGGGTCCGGTCAATCTCGGCAACCCCGGTGAGTTCACGATGCTCCAGCTCGCCGAACTCACGCTCAAACTCGTCGGCGGAAAGTCGAAGATCGTTTACAAGCCGCTGCCGGCCGACGACCCAAAGCAGCGCCGCCCCGACATCACCTTGGCGCAGAGAGTCCTCGGCGGCTGGACGCCGAAAGTGCCGCTCGAGGAAGGTCTCGCGCGCACGATCGCGTATTTCAGGCCGCGGGTCTGAGCCGAAGAGCGCGCCCGGCACAGTGCGGTGTGCCCACCCGCTTTGGCACGTTAGCTGTAACTGATCCTTTATGATGAATCGCCGCGTGTTTTCCCCGCTGTTGGTCGCTCTCGCCCTCGTTGCTTTCGCGACGCCCACGGCGCGGGCGGCAGACCTGATCCGGCCAAAAGTGATTGTGATGGCCACGTTTGAGATCGGTGCCGACACCGGGGACAAGCCCGGCGAGTTCCAATTCTGGGTGGAGCGCGAGAAACTCACGCAGACGCTCACCGTGCCCGGGCTCGATCGTCCCGTGCGATTCAACGACCAAGGCGTTTACGGCGTCGTCTCGGGCACCACGGTGCGCGCGGGCGTGCAAATCATGGCTCTGTGCCTCGATCCGCGATTTGATCTCTCCAAAACCTACTGGTTGATCAACGGCATCGCCGGGGTGAATCCGCAGGTCGCTTCTGAGGGCAGCGCCGCTTGGGCGCGACACGTGATCGACGGTGACATCGCCTACGAAATCGACTCGCGTGAGGCTCCGGCCGACTGGCCCTACGGCATCATGGCGCTCGGCAACAAGAGCCCAAAAGACAAGCCGGTGATCCCCGACTGGGCTCCGAAGCCGATGGCGTGGACCCTCAACCCCGCGCTCGTCGCCTGGGCCTTCGCGCTGACCAAGGACGTCGCGCTCCTCGACTCGCCGGAAGCGCAGAAGCATCGCGCGCTTTACCGTGATTTCCCGGCCGGCTCGCGTCCGCCCCAAGTCATGCTCGGTGATAGTTTTGCGTCCTGTCGTTATTGGCACGGGGCGGTGATGCAAACGTGGGCGGACAACTGGACGGCGCTTTACACCAAGGGCGCGGGCCGCGCCGCCATGACCAACATGGAGGACCACGGCATCGCCAACGCCCTGACCCGCCTTGCCGGAATGGGGCGGGTCGATTTCCAGCGCGTGCTGATCTTGAGGACCGGCAGTAATTTCTCGATGCCTCCGACCGGCCAAAGCGCCGCCGCCAGCATGGTGGCCGAGTATCAGGGGATGATTCCGGCCCTCGAAGCCGCCCATCGGGTCGGCTCGCCGGTCGTGCAGGCGTTGGTTAAGGATTGGGCCAAATTTGAAGGGCAAACTCCGCGTCCCTGACTACTTCGGCGCGGGCCGGCGCGGGGGCGATTTGCCATTTGCCAAGGTCCGAGCCGCACCTAGCGTCTCGGCCTGCTCATGCTCTCGTTTCTCTTCAAAAAGTTTTCCGGCCGTCACTACCGCAAGTTCCTTGAAAAGTGCCGTCCGATCGTGGCGCGCACCAATGAAATCGAGCTGACTTACCAGGCTCTCACCGACGAGCAGCTCCGCGCCAAGACCGACGAGTTCCGCGCGCGCATCGCCGCCGCCACCGACAAGAAAGCCGCTCTCGCTGAGTTGCTCCCCGAGGCTTTCGCCACCGTTAAAAACGCGGCTCGCCGCATGAAGGGTCGAAAAGTTATCGTCTGCGAACACGAGCTCATCTGGGACATGGTGCACTTCGACGTCCAGCTGATCGGCGGCATGGCGATCCACGAAGGCAAAATCGCCGAGATGGCGACCGGCGAGGGCAAGACCCTCGTCTCAACGTTGCCGCTCTACCTGAACACGCTCTGCGGTCGCAACACCCAGCTCGTGACCGTCAACGACTACCTCGCCCGCCGCGACTCCGAGTGGATGGGGCACCTCTACACTTTCCTCGGGGTCTCCGTCGGCTGTATCCAGCAACAGATGTCGCCCGATCTCCGCCGCGAGATGTATGGCCGCGACATCACCTACGGCACCGCCAGCGAGTTTGGCTTCGATTACCTCCGCGACAACGGCATGGCCACCCGCAAAGAAGACCAAGTCCAGCGCGACCACTGGTTCTGCATCGTGGACGAAATCGACTCCATCCTCGTCGACGAGGCCCGCACGCCGCTCATCATTTCCGGCCCCGCGCCGATCGAGCGCGAGCAGCCCTTTACGCGCATCAAGCCGCCCATCGAAAAACTGGTCAACGACCAGACCCGCCTCTGCAACCGGCTCGTTTCCGACGCGATGGCGCTGCTCGAAAAGCCCACGCCGACCGCCGAAGACCGCGACCAAGCCGCGCGCAAGATGCTTCAGGTGAAAATGGGTGGACCCAACAACAAGCAGCTCCTCCGCCTCCTCGAGACGCCCGACTACCGCAAGCTCCTCGACAAGGTTGAGACCGACCTCAACTCCGATCTCAACAAGTCCGAACTTTACCGCGTCAAAGAAGACCTGCTCTACGTCGTCGACGAGCGCCAGCATCAGGCCGACTTGACCGAGATCGGTCGTAAACAGCTCCGCCCCGACAACGCCGACGCGTTCGTCCTCCCCGATCTCGCCACCGAGTTCTCCGATCTCGAAAAAGAGCCGATCGCTCCCGAGCAGCGCGAAGCCAAGAAGCTCGCCGCCCAGACGCGCTACGCCGAGATCTCCGAGGAGATTCACGCCATTTCCCAGCTCCTCCGCGCCTATTCGCTTTACGAAAAGGACGTCGAATACGTCGTCCAAGAGGGCAAGGTCATGATCGTCGACGAGAACACCGGCCGCGTCATGCCCGGCCGCCGTTGGTCCGACGGACTCCATCAAGCGGTCGAGGCCAAGGAGAACGTCATGATCGAGCGCGAGACCCGCACCTACGCGACGATCACGATCCAAAACTACTTCCGCATGTATGAAAAACTCGCGGGCATGACCGGCACCGCCGAGACCGAGGCCACCGAGTTTCAGGACATCTACCGCCTCGCCGTGCAGGTCATCCCGACCAACCAGTCGTGCATCCGCGTCGATCGCAACGATTCCATTTTCAAGACCCGCCGCGACAAGTTCACCGCTGCCGTCAAAGAAATCGAGGAAGCCAACAAGCGCGGCCAACCCGTGCTGGTCGGCACCGTGAGCGTCGAGTCTTCCGAAGTGCTCTCGCGCATGTTGAAGCGCACCGGTGTGATCCACGCCGTCCTCAACGCCAAATTCCACCAGCAGGAAGCCGAGATTGTCTCCCGTGCCGGCCAACGCGGTGCCGTCACCATCGCCACCAACATGGCCGGCCGCGGCACCGACATCAAACTCGGCGAGGGCGTCCGCGATCTCGGCGGCCTCATGGTCATCGGCACCGAGCGTCACCAGAGTCGGCGCGTCGACCGCCAGCTCCGTGGCCGTTGCTCCCGCCAAGGCGACCCCGGCCGCACGAAGTTTTTCCTCTCGCTCGAAGACGAGCTGATGCGGCTCTTTTTGCAGGGCAATCTCGCCTCGCGCCTCATGGAAGGCTCCATGCAGGAAGGCGAGGAGTTGGAGCATCCGTGGCTCAACCGCTCCATCGAAAGCGCGCAGAAGAAGGTGGAGCAGCAAAACTTCTCCGTCCGCAAACGCCTGCTGCAATACGATGACGTGCTCAACCAGCAGCGCGAAGTCATCTACGGCATCCGCAACGCCGCGATCCACGCCGATCGGCCGAAGGAGATCATTTTTGAACAGGTGACCGAAGAGATCGAAACCCGCCTCGCCGTCGCGGGCTTTGGCGAAAAGGGCGGAGCGACGGCCGGCGGCATCGAGAGCCTCGTCGGCTGGCTCAACACTCATTTCCCGATCGCCATCACGGCGGCGGAACTCACCGGCAACGACGTCGCGGCGCTCACCGCCAAACTCTTGGACCGCGTCAAACAGGCCTATGGCGTAAAAGAGTCGGTCGAGATTCCCGAGGCGCTCGGCTCGCTCGAGCGCTATGTCGTCATCAACGCCATTGACCACCACTGGCAGGAGCATCTCACGGAGATGGAAAATCTCCGTCAGTCCGTCGGCTTGCGCAGCTACGGCCAGAAAGACCCGCTCGTGGAATACAAGAGCGAGGCCTACAAATATTTTGAGGAGCTCATGAACAACGTGCGGCTCCAGATCTGCACGGGTCTTTTCCGCAGCGCGTCCAACATCGAGAGCTTTGAAAACATGCTCTCCTTGCTCAGCCGCACGGCCCGCGCCGTCGGCCCGACCGACGCTCCGGCGGCCCCGCGTTTGCAGACCAACACGACCGTGACGGGCGGCGGCACCGCCGGGGCGCCCGAGGCCGCACCCGAGCCGGAGGTTCAGTTGCCCAAAATCACGATTCGCCGCGATACGCCGAAAGTCGGTCGCAACGATCCGTGCCCGTGTGGTAGCGGCAAAAAATTCAAGAACTGCCACGGCGCGTGAGCCCGGAGGAGACAGCGCCCGAGGCGGATCCGTATGATCCCAAGCCGTCGTTCTGGCAGACTCACGTCAATTACGTCGCGGCGGCGGTGGTCTTCGTTTTCACGGTCGGGCTGACGGTGCTGGCGTTCCCGCCGTTCAAGACGCCGGAGCTCGCCTACGCCTGTCTGGTGCCCGGGATTTACTGGGCCTATCGGCGTCCGAGCTTCCGGCTTTACGCGGCGACGATGCTCGGTGCGCAGGCCGTGGCCTGGACCGTTCTCTTCGGTTGGCTGCACCACGTCACTTGGGCGGGGTTGCTGCTGCTCGGACCGTTTATCGGCGGGTGGGTGGGCCTGTGGTTTCTCGCGGTGTGGTGGGCGATGCCCCGCATGATCGGCCGGCCGACGATGGTGCGGCTCGCGGTGTTGCTCGGTCTGGCGGGCCTGTGGGGCATGAACGAGTGGCTGCGCACGTTTGTGCTCAGCGGCTTTCCCTGGTTGCCACTGGCGGCCAGCCAGTGGGAACGGGTGAGTGTGTTGCAACTCGCCGCCTACACCGGGCAGGCCGGACCGGCCTTCGTGCTGGTCGGCATGAACATCGGGTTTGCCGCCTACGCGCACCGGCTGTTTCGCGAGGGCGTGACCGGCCTCAACAAGCGCAGCCAAGAGTTTTTCCTTGCGGTGTTTTTGCTTTTTGTGGCCCTCAGCACGCACGTGCAGGAGACGTTTAACCGCGCATCGTTCCAGACGTTACTCGGCCGGTTCGCCTTTGTGCAGCCCTACATTGCCCAAGACGTGAAATGGGATCCGGCCAAGGCTCCGGGGATTCTCGAAGCGCTGGAGCAGACGACCCTCACCGCCGCGATTACCCGTCCCGATCTGATCCTGTGGCCCGAGGCCGTCACGCCGTGGGCGGTGCGCGGTGATTCCAACGTGCGCGGCTTCGTCGAGTCGCTCGCGCAGCGCGCCAAGACGCCGCTGCTGCTGGGCTCGATCGCAATCGAAGACCGGGGCGCGCCGACTGAGCGCTGGTTTAACGGCGCCTTCCTCGTCACGCCTGACCAAGGGCTGCAAGACGCCTACTACGCGAAACGAAAGCTCGTGCCCTTCGGCGAATTTGTGCCGTTCCGCCCCGTCTTGGGCTGGTTAAAGAAGTTTGTGCCCATCGGTGAAGACTTCGAACGCGGCACGGATGCGGCACCGCTGTTGGTATCGATCCGCGGCGAGGCGACCGCCTTTGGCCCGTTGATCTGCTACGAAGACATTTTCCCGCAACTGGCCCGGCAAAGCGTGCGCTCCGGGGCCGATGTACTCGTGGTGGCGACCAACAACGGCTGGTTCGGCGAGGGCGGCGCCGCCTACCAGCACGCCGCGCACTCGGTGCTGCGCGCGATCGAGAACCGCCGGCCGTTGTTGCGCTGCGGCAACGGCGGCTGGAGCGGTTGGATCGACGAGTTTGGCAACGCTCGCTTCACGATGCGCGATGCGAACGACCGCATCTACTTTCGCGGCGCCGAAGTGACTTCGGTGATGCGCGATTCCCGCTGGATCGGGCGCACGAGCTTTTACACGGATCACGGCGATTGGTTTATTTTGTTGAGTCTCGGGTTGGCGGTGGGGGCGTGGTTACTCCTCCGCTTGCCTCTGCCTCCGACCGAAACTGAATAGTCAAAGGAGTCGGAGTTTTTGGCGGGTTTTTTGCGCTGACACTACGGCACTACGTTTGGGAGTTTTCTGCGATGTCTCCCAAACTTCTCCGCCGCGCCGTCGAGGCGCTTTCCACCTTCAAGATCGAAACGCCCTCCTGGGGTTTCGCCGATACCGGCACCCGCTTTGGTAAATTTTTCCAAGACGCCGCGGCGATCGACACCAACGACAAGCTCGCTGATGCCGGCCAGGTTCACGCGTTGACCGGCTGCTGCCCGACCGTCGCCGTCCACGTGCTCTGGGATTTTCAACCCGGTCAGGACCCGAAGGCCGTCGCGAAACTCGCGCGGAAACACGGCGTGAAAATCGGCGCCATCAATCCGAACTTGTTTCAAGATCAGGACTACAAGTGGGGTTCTTTCGGCCACAACGACCCGGCCGTCCGCGCCCGCGCGCTCAAGCATTGCACCGATTCCGTCGCGCTCATGAGCGGCACGGGCAGCGAGTATCTCTCCCTCTGGTTTGCCGACGGCACCAATTACCCCGGCCAAGGCAGTATCCGCGACCGCAAGAAATTTTTTGAAGACTCGCTCCGTGCGCTCCACGCAAAACTCGGCCCGAAGCAGACCATGCTCGTGGAATACAAACCCTTTGAACCCGCCTTCTACGCGACCGACATCGCCGATTGGGGCATGGCCTTTTTGCTCGCCAAAAAAGCCGGCCCGCGCGCCAAAGTGCTCGTCGATACCGGCCACCACTACGTTGCGCAAAATATCGAGCAGATCGTCGCCTGGCTCCTCGATGAGGACATGCTCGGCGGTTTTCATTTCAACGACCGCCGCTACGCCGACGACGACCTCACGCTCGGCTCGATCGATCCGTATCAGGTGTTCCGCATCTTCCACGAGATCCACGCCTTCGCCGCCGATCGCGGGAAAGCTTCGAAAATCGCCTACATGGTAGATCAGTGCCACAACGAGAAACCCAAGATCGAGGCGATGATCCAGACGGTCGTGATGGCGCAGGAACTTTTTGCCAAGGCCGCGCTCGTCGACCACGAAGCCCTGCGCCGCGCGCAGGCGAAAAACAATGTCGTCGATGCCGAGTTACTTCTGAAGCAGGCGTTCTTCACCGATGTGGCGCCGGCCCTCGCCGCGTGGCGGAAGTCGCAGAAGCTCCCCGCTGACCCGCTCGCCGAACACCGCCGCAGCGGCTACGAAAAGACCGCCGCCGCCGACCGCCGCGCCCGCCGCAAGGCCCTCGGCCTCGGTCAAGGCGGCAGCTTTGCCTGAGGCGGGATCAAGGGGTAGGGACGTCTCTCCGAGGCGTCCTCTGGGTCGTAGCAGGCAGGGTAGTCGGCTGAGGCGAACGGCTCGGAGAGCCGTCCCTACCAATAGCCGACTTTTGAAGGAGGCCTCGATTCCGGAGCGGCTCTCGGCATTGTGCCTCCATGCGTTTTCTCTTATCCCTATTTCTCGGGTCTTGGGTATCGGTCGTTGCGAGCGCGGCGGATCTCGGACCGCGACCGCTCCTCGCCGCCCACGCGCACAACGACTATGAACATCCGCGCCCGCTGTTCGACGCGTTGGCCTGTGGTTTCGCCAGCATCGAGGCCGACATCCACCTCGTGGATGGCCGCCTGCTCGTCGCCCACGATCGCAAGTCCGTAAAACCCGAGCGCACCTTGGAGGCGCTCTATCTGGATCCGTTGCGCGCCCGCGTCAGGGAAAACGGCGGTCGGGTTTATCGGGACGGTCCCACGATCACGCTGTTGATTGATGTGAAGAGCGAAGCGGTCGCGACCTACGCCGCGCTCCACGAGACGCTGGGCCGCTATGCCGAAATGCTCATCGTCTATCGGAACGGCGTCGCGAGCCCCGGCGCAGTGTCGGTGATTCTTTCCGGCAACCGCGCCCGGGCCGAACTCGCCGGCCAGTCGTTGCGTTTCGCCGCGCTCGATGGGCGCCTTGAAGATCTCGGGGCCAATCCCCCCGCGGCACTCGTGCCTTGGATTAGCGACAACTGGCAAAAAGTCTCGGCGTGGAAGTGGACGGGACCAATCCCCGACGCCGAACGTCAAAAAATCCGCGACCTGGTCGCGCAGGCGCACGCGCAGGGGCGGCGGCTGCGATTTTGGGCTACGCCCGACAAGCCCGAGGTCTGGCAGGTGTTGCGCGCCGAGGGCGTGGACCTGATCGGCACCGACCACCTCGCCGGGCTGCGGGATTTCGTGCTCGCGTCACCCGTTGCGCCGGGCCGGTGAGCCGGCGGGGACCGATTTTGGAACGGCCGGCCCGCGCGCCGGCGCAGCGCGGTGGGATCGATGGGGTTCTCGTCTTCGCTCGTCGTTCCCGTTTGGAACCCGAAGTTTTTATGATTCGGTGGAGGGAGCTGCGTGCAGTTGCAGAACGCGACGAGGGCGTCGCGGCTCCAGAAAAGTGAACTCGAAACAAACTACGCCGGACCGCCTCCTGACGTTGTCGGCGATGGCGGCGATCAGCGTTTGAAGTCGGTGTTCGGCCGCTCGAGGTCGAGCTCCTTGATCCAAGCGTTGCGGTAGCGCACGTCGTGGCCCTCGGCTTGGAGTTTCAGGCCGCCGGGTTGATCGGTGATGCCCTTGCCGCCGTTGTTGCCGCCGTCGATGCCGGAGTTGGCGCCGCCCCAGACCTGTTGGATAACTTGGTTGGAGTGAACTTTGATGCCGTTGAAATAGAGCGTAACGCGCGCGGGCTCGGTGAGGACGCCGTCCTTGAAGCGGGCGGCGCGGAACTGGAGGTCGTAGGCGTTCCATTGGCCGAGACCTTTGTAGGCGAAGTAGGGCGACGGCGTTTCGTTGATGACGGCGCCCATGCCGTGCTTGGTGGCGTCGCTGTCGCAGATCTGGATTTCGTAGCGGTTCTGCAAATAGACGCCGCTGTTGCCGCCGGTTTTCAGGACGAGGAACTCGATGTGCAGGCGGAAATCTCGGTAGGCCTTTTTGGTGACGATATCGGCGGCGCCGTATTTGCCGCCGACGGCGGCCGGGTCGTCGGTTTGCAGGGCGGTCGCGCCGGGCACGACGGGGTCGGTAACGATGGGCCATTTGATGGGCAGGGCCGAGGCGAAGCGCGGACCAGTCCAGTAGGTCCACTTGGCGTCAAGGGTCTCGCGGGTGCCGTCGAGCAAGATGTCCGCGCCGGCGATGGGCGGAGCGCCGACACCGACTTGGGCACGGGCGGCGGTGAAGCAGGTAATCGACAGCGCGAGAACGAGCAGGCGAGGGTGAAGGGAACAGTGGGAGATCATGGTGGGGATGAGGGCGTGGGAGACGGATTTAGCAGTTGGTAGATGTGATGGTCGACGAAGTGATCGTAAAGCCACTCGGCTTTTTTTAGGGTGCTGACTTGGGCGAACCCGAGACGTCGCACGAGGCCGGCGGCGCGGTGGTTCTCGGTAGCGACGGCGACGATGACGCGGTCGACGCGGAGTTGGGCGAACGCGTGGGCGATCACGGCTTGGCAGACGGCGCGCATGATGCCGCGGCCCTCGGCGGCGGGCACGAGCCAGTAGGCGGGGAAGGCGACGCGGGCGGCCCAGTCAATGCGGTTGTGCCAGATCACGCCGACGAGTTCGCCTGCAGCCCAGATGCCGCAGGCGAAGGCGCGGGTTTTTTCGCGGTCGCGCAGGGCCTCGGCGATGAATTTTTGCGAGTGCGCGGGCTTCGTGGTGGCATCGACCCACGGCAGCCAAGTGCGGAGAGTTTTCCGATTGGCGTCCACAAGCGCGAAGAGCGCGGGCGCATCGCCGGGTTGAAGGAGGCGCAGTTCGAGACCGGGGTTGATCTGGTGGCGCAACATTGTGGGCCGACCATGCGCGCGGGTCGCGCGGAGACCAATCGGAAAGTATGCAGCCTTGATCGGGCGTTTGTGGAAAGGCCGACTGTAGCACCGACCGGTGGTCGGTGGCCCGGTTCAAGCAGCCCGACCGGCGGTCGGGCCTACAGCGGCGGACGCCGGTTGAACGGAACCACTCGCTCAGCGGGCGTGATCGTCAACGCGGCCCTCGGGCGTGCGATTCGTGACGGAGGGCGAGGGGGGCGGAGGCGCGGGCGGAGCGGCGCGCTCGGGGCCGCGGCGTTCGGGTGCGGGACGTTCGGGCGCGGTGGGGCGCGGTGTGCGTTCGCCACCGGTGTCACGCGGGGTGTTGTCGGGGCGGGGCTCGCGCGGGGCCTCGGGGCGAGGGCGATCGGGATTGGGCGTTGATCGGGGCTCGCGGGGGCCGGGGGGACGAGGGCGCTCGGGCTCGCCGGTGGGCGGGAGGTTGCCCGTCGGACGCTCGCGGCGGCGGTCGCCGGGAGGAACTCCGCCGATGGTGTGGGCAGGGGGCATCACGACGGGCGGGGGCGAGAGTGTGGGCGGAACGTTGCCGATGACGTTCACGTTCGGCGGGCGGTGGTCGGAGCGGGAGCGCGGGCCGGATTCGGGGCGGCGCGGATCGTCGGTGTTCGGGCGGCGCGGGTGTTCGTAGTAGGGGCGGGGATAAACGATGACGACGGGACGGCGGGGATCGTTGACGATGACGGTCGGACGCGAGTGGCGATGAACGGGCGGTTGCCAAGGCCGACCGACGACGACGGTGACGCCGGGCGCGGGCGGGCGGTAAGGGAAAGCGGGGCGAACCCAGACGGTTTGCGGGCGATGGCGCCAGTCGCCGACGACGATGGTGCGGGTGCGCCAGTCGCAATCGTAGGAGAGCCACGAGCCGACGCCGAAACCGATACCAAAAAAGAGGGAAGGCTGGGTCCAGCCGTAGGGGCGGCTAACGTAGACGACCTCGGGATCGTAACGGGGCACGTAGATCACGGTCGGTGACGCAGGCTCGATGAGAATGACTTCGCCCTCGGTGATGACTTTTTGCTGCGGGGTGTCGATGAGGGTGCCGGCGGCGCGGGCGCGGGCGCGAAGACGTTGCACGGCCTGCATGACCTCGGCGGGCTGGGCGAGGAAAGCGGTGCCGAGCTGCTGGGTCCACGCGAGGTTTTCATCGAGCCACTTGATGACATCGGGGTAGCGGGCGAGGCTGCGCACGCTCTCGTCCCAGGCTTGGGTTTCGAGCTGCTGCGGGTCTTGGTTGGCGGCGAGATACCGGGCGGCGAGGACGATGTCGGAGGACGAGGCGGACGCCGGCAGAATGAGGGCGATGAGCGCGTCGGGGTAGAGGGCGACGGGGCCGAGCAGGGATTCAAGTTGGGCGTCGGAGAGCTTGGGGGCGGCGGCCGAATCGCCCGCGTCATAAACAACGGCCGATTTGGGCAGAGCGGAGGCGGCGGGTGCGTCGATGGTCAGTGCGAGCGTGAGTAAGAGGGTGGCGACGAGACCGGAGGCAGAGAAAGCGGCGGGTAATTTCATAGGGCGAAGGGGAGAGGAGCGTAGACCAAGGGCGACGCGGAATGTGCCGCGAGATTGGGGGGGCGCGACCCAAGCGACGACAAACTTGCCATGGGCCATCGGGCTCACGCGGGAACGCGATTTTACAGTTTCAGGCTGGCGGCTTCGAGGGCGGCGGAGAAATCGGGGAGGCGTTTGCGCTTGGCGTAGGCTTGGAAGCGGCGGATGGCGTCGGGGGAAAGCTTTAC
>Ga0209550_10005083_pt1 | contig 12379 bp, 7 predicted proteins | sample LauGreSuBDMM15SN_2_FD_187567 | JGI IMG/M metagenome (GOLD analysis project Ga0209550, IMG submission 187567) | Freshwater lake microbial communities from Lake Michigan, USA - Su13.BD.MM15.SN (SPAdes) (version 5) | ecosystem: Environmental > Aquatic > Freshwater > Lake | place: Lake Michigan, USA... | reverse complement strand
CGTGCTGTGAATGCCGATACTGGGATTATAACAACCTACGCGGGAACAGGCACGGAAGGAATCATTGTTGCAGACACTCTAGCCACTGCATCCCCTATAGGATACGTATCGGCTGTGACAACACTTTCGAATGTCTTGTATCTGGCGGATAGCAATACGAGCGGAATATGGCAAGTGAGCCTTGATGATGGCACCTTCCAGCCTGTGAGCGCAATAAGCACTCCAGCCTATCTGGGGGATGGTGGGCCAATCTCGAACGCCTTTTTCAACACTCCGACTGGACTCTCTGTGGATCCATCTGGAAACCTGATTGTGTCTGATGGAGGGAACTACCGTCTTCGTCGCACGTATACCTATGGCTTCCCACAACTTCCAATGTATTTGAACATGAATATACGTTTCACCAACTACTATGCAACGAACGGTACGGCCACCATATCGGTCAACGGAAACATGGTGGCCAGCTTCAACTCTGCAAGTGCCAGCTCAACCCTTATTATTACTGACACGAACATATACAACTATCCTCTACAGTCGAGTAATCCATTCCTGGGCGATCATACGCCGTGGATTGAGATCACAGAAACGGGGAACACGAGCTATCTCAAACTTGACGGACGAGTTTGGATAAACTCGTACCCAGGCGAAGACGCGACAGTGAACTATATGAATATGGATGGAGGTGTCGTGATGAACTCCGGGCCTCTCAGGTTCCCAAACTCCCTCAACGGGATTTCTATCCAGAATGAATTCAATGACGCCTCCACGCGTAATCTGACATATACGGGAGCACTCAATAACGCCTCGGATCCGGCGCTGAAAGAGGGGATTCACGCGGCTGACACTGCAGTATGTTATAGGACGATCAAGTCGATTCCGCTCAGGAGATACCGCTACAATGCAGAATATGAATCCACCTTTCGGGTCCAGGATAGGCACCGCCTCGGATTTCTGACAACGGAAGTGGCACCCCATTTCCCCAAATCCATCCACCCTCTTGAGAGCACTAATACGCTGGAAACGGGACAGATCAAATACGCCCATTTCGGGACTACGCAGAAACTGATGGCGGAAGTTTCCACTCTGGAAGCAGAGTTTGACCTCATCGCGCGCCAAGCCACCCAAAGAAACGTCATTTAATGATAGAAGCGGTGCGATGACGACAATCTATAAACCCTATAGCTCAGATTCAGAGCCTGATTCAGGTTCCGAATCTGATACATCATTTTCATCCGATACAACTTCAAGTTCCTATGCAACCCTTGTTACGCCAGAGCCTCCGCGCAACTTTAGGGCTCTTGCGGATGTTCTCTCCCTACCACGCGTAGGAGCAGTAGGTCATGAAATCAAGTCGTACCCCATCGGTTCGGAAATCACCAACGGATTCGCCACCTTTACGAATGGCCTCATACCTGCAGATCCTTCTGGTAATGAGATCAAGGCGACATCCCAGGATATTACGAGTATCATCATGTTGGATAGTACAAATCGCGATAGGAACGTGTTTGTACAACCGACGAATGTAACTCTCCGACTTCCTCGCGAATACAGGAACATCACGAGTTTCCAGCTCATCCAGATCAAACTCCTATCGGCATTCTTCTATTTCCGCGCGGATAAGAATAACTTGGATGTATCGATTCTGGAGCTCGGTAGAACGAAACTCAACTCGTTAGGCCAGATCGTACCAGCAATCGTGAAAAGTATTATACGACAGGGAACGTATAATATTAACACACTCCTGAGTGAAATCATGATCCAACTCAACTTCACACCACTCTTCTATGATTTTCCAAACGGATTCCAGGATTTTGCCCCGCGCTTCGCGGCCACGGGCGATTTCACACTAAGCTTCAACTTTCCAGGAGATTACTATTACAACAGTCTTATTGATGATTTCGAGGCGAATCCTACTGCTACTTCCATCGTCACTAACTATTTCAACGGCCAATATGCAGGCTATTCGTCATATACAATCGACCAGATCAAGATCGCCTATTACTATCCAGTTCTGAAGGAGGCCCTCTTAAATACGACGTACTCACCGCTGATCAATCTCACGATTGTAACATCCCTACCGTATTTATTGCCCGAAGAGACCGTGCGGAGTCGGTGTATTTATACCTTTCAGGGTATCAATGATCCAGTTATCTTGGAAGTGATTAATAATAACGTAGTCATTCTGGACGATTATCGCTTACATAATACCTTCCGCTACTTTCTCGTAAACAAGTACAATGTGACATATGAGACCCAGTCGAATCGTGTTACGTTTGCCAGTCCTACCCTGAATACGAGTCTGGTGAATCTGATTACCTATAAACAGGCCCAGTATTTTGCCGAGCAGCTGAGCGCTCAGGGGATCACCAGTGCACAGTATAACTCCTTTAATACGCAGAATACGATTCTGCTGGCGGTGCTGAATGACATGTTCTACTTTATTGAGAGATGGCTGGCAGTCTATTTCGGAATCAACTTCAATACCTTCACGCTCGATTACATTGCGAATGGCCTCAATCCTGTACCTATCCGTGATGGATACCAGGCCATTGGAATCAGTTCCAACTTTGATGCAAATGTCATTGCGCGGAACATCACGCCGACAAGTAACGATATCTTGGACCCTCTACAGGTTTCGGCAAAGCAGTATTGGAATCGGTTGACGGGGCTTCCAAGCACCACCATGCCCTATCCTTACAATCTCGAGACTGGCAATCCAAGCACGAGCTCCAACTTTCCCTATAGTGTTTTACTCGAAGAGCGCGATGCTGTACACAAGTTTGTCGATTCGAACGATTATCTCTACGTGAATCGGCTGACGCGATATGCAGATATCCTGGTCCCATTGGATCCTACGACCTATACCGTTTTCAAATTCAAGAGTCCTGTACGTCAATCACTCTCAGTCGAGACACTCCCACGCCCTACGAAATTCAGATATCCAGCCTATAACGCGGCGAACTATGATCTGAGTGCCCAGAAACTCTTCGATAACAGCTATTGTTTCATACAGAATAGTCAAAATGCCGCGATGGATGTGAGTCCAACCTTTGCCGCGAAATCTATTGTGACCGTCCCAGGATTTGCCTACACCTATAGTACCATGAACTTTGGCAACTCCTACGAGAGTTCTTTGGCCCAATGGGGTTCGACCTATCAGACAATCCAAGTTGGGAACACCTTTGGTTATTTCCAGCTACAGACGCCACTTCCTACAGATTACCAATCGACCATGAGCGCGGGCTACAGATATCCAATGTCATTCACCTTGGCTGCCGCGTCAAATGCCTCTAGCTTCGTGACACCTATGAATATGTTTCTCTATCACGATCGAGCGGCATTCATGGCCGACGTATCTGGTGTGAGGCAAGAGCAGCCTATTAACTATTTATCTATGGTGAGCACGTCGGCCATGGCTTCCTCTGTTACAATAGATTTTCCAGTCTATGGGAATCAAACCTATTATGTGATGGCGCGTTCTATAGATACAGCCATTGCTACGCAGAGATTCACGATGGTTCCTTGGTTTCCAGCGGGCTCGAACTACACGGCTCTCACGAGTTCCATCAATATTGATCCACTCGCGGATCCACAGACTCCACAGAGTCTCTCGAACTTTAACTTTGCTGTGAATGCTGATCCGGCCTATATCAGACTCCCTATTCAGTCTTCTATCCAGTCTACACGCTCCGTAGACAGTCTCTATACTCCACTGAGCTTCTCCACTGTGGCAATGGGCTACGATGCAGCGGGTGTCAGCACGGATCTCACGGACTATTGCGGATTCTATGCTTCTTTTCCGCAGAGTAACGGTATGCCTACCGCGCCACTACGTGTAGATCCAATCACGGGCTATGCCTTCCAAGTTGAAAAAGGCTACAATACCGTAACACAGCAATATATGACGGCCTCAGACGGAAACTCTATTCTCCTTCCATTCGGTCAGGGCCTCTATCTTCCCAGTACAATCAGGGATCGTGAGACATCCATCGTCCAATGGTATGAGAACTCCTATATTCCCAACTCTGAGAACCAGGCCCCTATGTTCTCAAATACGATGGCGAATACTTCCACCGTTGTACCCTATAGTAGGACTCTCACGAACGCGCCCCTGGCTGGCTACACATATGCCGGCTCCAATGATGCTATACAGTTCGGCGATGGTGTAACGGGCATCGGATTCATACCAGGTCAAGGTGAATGGGACCTTCGTCGTATCATGTTCAAGAGTATCTATAACTCGGGTGATGCAGCATCCGACGAGAATCTTAATATTGCCTATCTCGGTGTCTATTTCTCGGCAGTCACAACCAATAAATTTATCCATCAACTGGCTCTATCAAACGCCACTGCCGTATTGAAATTCAGTAAGAGTGTCACCTATACATCTACGAATCTTAATATCGGATTCGACCCTCAAGGTGGTACGTATTACGAGTTTGTCCGAGACTACAGTTTCGGTTCCAACTATATCTATGGCTATTCCCAGATTCGCGGCGAGATTGACACTGATATCAACTCGATCTACTCGTTCATCCCTTTCGGTACCAACGGTCGGGCTCTCACCTTCAATGGTCTTGTGGGCTCTCCTGTACCGTATCCTTACTATTCGGATGCATCGGCTGGGCTCGTCTATTATAACGGCAGCACGGCCCCAAACGGTACGGGAATCGTTGTTCCTACGGTGAAGGCTGTGCCAGATAATACGCGTGGCCCCCCTGTAGGCTACGATCAGACTCAATATAAATATGAACAGTCTGTCCCCATTGGTACGAATCTCCTACAGTTTATCACGCCCTATCCTTTCGCTCTTCTTTCAAACACGATCAAAGAATGGGATCCTCTCCCTTACTCGCCATCCGTGACGATTGGCGATGTGTCTGGGTACATTATGACACAGGATTCCTACTTCCGCGTCTTTGAATACAAATCTCTGGTGACGGACTACACTCTCTCAGAGCGCTATCAGTTCACTATTGACCAAATCTTCCCTACAACCGAGTCAAATCTCAACTATATTGGTGCCGCCGCGAATGAATATGTCTACGCCTTTTTCGCCTATTCGAATGTGAGCCCCAGTTCCCCTCTCAGCAATCTGATCGTTGTGAGAACGATGAATCCACACGATGGAACGGTGAAGGATACCTATGAGGTCAAAAACATTCCTGGGTTTGATCCAACCGCGCAAGAAGTCACGAATCTCACCTATAACAACTATGGTGGCTTCACAATGGGTCTACAGTCTGCATCCACTCTCACAGCGGTCTGTAAGCACACATCCAATACCTCCTCTATGACCGTTGTCACACCTACAGATATCGGTGGATTCAACGCAAACCTCAATCGACTGATAACACGCCAATCACCGAAGGAAGAGTTCGGCGCCTTCTATGTCTTTCCCTATAGAACTGGGCTGGGCGGCGCCATCATAGAAGGAATCACCGATTACGTTTCCGTCACCCCCTCCAATATTATTCTCCAGAATAACCCCTTTTACAAATACACGGCCGCAACTGGTTCCCAGAATGCTTTTGGTGCAGCCACCCCCTGCCAGATTCAGACGTACAATCTGAGCACGAGTTCCAACCCCACCGTCTATAGGGATCCTCTTGTTGCGCGTGCGCCCTTTAAAGATTACATATACATGTTATCCGACTATAGTCCGACAAACTTCTATGAAGTGGTTTCATACGATCCTCCCTCAAGCTCGGCGTTTTTGTCGAACGCCCAGACGATTGCCTCTGCCTCTGTGTTTCCTGCTCCTACAAGTAACTTCATACAAGGCGCGAACGGATCATTCTGGTCGGTGATTGGTAACACGCTCTATGGTAACAGAAACGACATTGTGGATGCCCCTCGCAAGATTAATCAGGCGTGGCAACTCTTCTATCCTGTTCAGAGGATTGTGATGAGCCAGGTGGCGAAGAACTTCACCTTCATGTATGATCTCTCGGGTCTCGAGTATGCCGAATATCCCCACACGGCTCTCATCGGCTATAACTCACTGAGCTCTCTCACTACAGATATTAATCAACGCTGGGGCCTGGAGAACTCGAATAACTTCTCTGTTGCAGATTTCAACTTTCGCGGACCGACCTTCAACTCCTTCATGTTTAGCATGCCTCTACAGCCGTCGACACCGTCCAATCCATATTATTATCTCGCGGTGAGAAACTACAGTCCTACGGAGAAATCCCAGGTGCTCATGCGCTTCAGTCTGACAAACCTCTATGATTTCGGATATACGACCATGACAGATCTCAGTAACGAGGTGGTAATAGCCCAGACACAATCGAATAGTTTCACTCCTGATTATTACGCTTCTCTGAACGGCTTCAACTCGAACTTTGTCATTGGTCCCGCTGGCCAGGTCTTTGGAGAAAATGTGGTAGCCGGCTATCCTGGCTCGAACATTTCAAGTGTGACGGGCTTCGGTGATTTCTATAGCCGATTCCGTGCCATCTATGCACAATATAATACGCAAGTTCAACTCGTGAATACTATTAACAGTAACGTAAATGCAGCCACGACGACCTTCATACAGTACGATCTCCAAAATATTCTTCCAGCGAGTTCTCTGAATCGCCAGAGATTCACGGATCCACTCACATTTAAGATTCTATGGAAATCCGCCCTTCTTCCAGCCTACATGCGCCTCGACGATAACTGGGGGCTCGGATGGAATCTCGGGTTCGACAAGGTGGATACGACATACGACACGGTTCACAAAGGCAGCTCCTTTTTCAAGATTCTGGATGATTTCATCAACCTACAGGTGAGTAAGGAGTATGATATGAACCGTATTGACACAGGAGCGAAGGAGAATCTATCACAGACGTTGGAGCCGACTGGTTTCACAAAGGCCTTTCATTCTAAACTGCTTCTGGCCCCTTTTGGAAGTTACGCGACGACCTTGGTCAGTAATCCGATCAGCTTCAATCCTCCTGTGGGGCGCATGGATAAGATCACATTTACATGGGTAGATGTGACAGGGGCAACGATTAACAACGCTGATTGTGACTGGAATGCTGTTATACAGTTGGTGGAAAAGAGGAGTGTGGCCGAATCTCGCCCTGAGCCTCGTATGGATCCAACATTCCGAGGTTAATGTAGCCATACAGTAGAATATGGAGGCGGTTCCCCCTATGTCATACCCTAGAGAAAGAGGTACTCCTGTCCAACCGTACCCTATAGGAATGGAGGGGCCGGCAGATTTCTTCCCCGCAGTATGCTTAAAGTCACATTGGGACCCGACGGCCATTTTGAAGAGAAGTCTTCCTGAGGGGTATGTTCCCCAGCCGATGGATCCCCGCCCCTGGACTCGGATCTGTTTGGAGTACACAACTGCAGGAGAACAGGAGGAGGCGCCACCTACGGATCCTTCCGTTGTGATGCCTGGTGGTGGGCAGTTCTATCCTCCTGGGCGTTATGCCCAGGCGATTGATGATGAATCGAAACTTCGTGCCCTGGATCGCCCTCTTGGAACATGCGAGGGAAATCAGTGGGAGCCGAACTTTAATGGGGACATGTTCAACTGCCGTCTTCTTGTTCCTGAGAGACAGGTACAAAGTTCCTCACGAATCGAGGAACTTTCCTATCCCAAGGCGCTTCTCCGGTCAGGCCCCTATGATTGCCGTGCTGCGAATGACGCATATAATGTATCTGTATCTTCCGATTACAACTTCAACAACCCTACGAAGCAGGACAGGTATAAGCAAATGAATAAGGCGTCGAAGCCTGTAGCACCCGAGAAGCCCTTGGTTGCTGCTCCTGAGAGTTTGAGGCCGGATCTGACGTTCAATGCCGGTCCACCCGTACCGGCTGATGTGAGGTCATACGAAAACAAGGCGAACAATATACGGCAAGAGCTTATTGCGAATGCTGTAGAGCCCTCAGCCAAGCCCTTAGCCACATCTAGGTATGATACGCATTTCGCGCCTAGATAAGGTATTTGCTTTTCAACATCGTTGTTAGCAGGATGGAAAAGTCCTTTGATCCAATGAATCAGCTTAAGACATTATTAGGTCCTATGCCGAATCATCCATGGGGGGCTATTATACCACAGGTACTTTTATGGTCATTCAGGCGATTCTGTTTCAATAAACTTGTACAGATTTCCGAAATTCTTGAGAACGAGCAACTTTGGGATGATCATATGGAACTTATTCATTTGTATGCACCGCGAGGTCTGGAATCGATCGCTTCATCGTGGTTTTCTCCAGAGAGCGTGGAGCATGTATATTCGTCTTTGGAGGAATACAATCGGTTTTTCTTGGAATTCCTTATCGAGGTTGATGGGATACTTATTTCTGGAGACATCGATGGCGAGAATAATATAGCGAACTTTCTCGATGAAGATATGGGAGTTATAATCCGCGATTGGCTTGGGGAGGAATACGGACCCTTTTTGATCTTTCCTATGAACTCAGATTCAGAGGATGAATTTACAGATGAACAACTCACTAATCTTGTGACGGCATTGGTAGAGTTTTCTGCGAAGCATGAACCTGAAGTTAAAGAAGTGGTGGCAGTTCGGGTCGAGTTACCCATGTACAAGATCAATATGGCTGCATTTTTAAGGCCAATGATAACGAGAGCCGTTACACCGCCAAGAGCTATCACACCGCCAAGAGCTATCACACCGCCAAGAGCCGTTACTCCACCAAGAGCCATGACACCACCAAGAGCCATCACGCCGCCTCCAGAACTTCCTGAACCAACCACATTCCGAGATGCCTTTGCACGTCGCCGAACTCTTAAGAACCGTCCCGCCCTTCTTCGTAGAAATACAAGAAAACGGATAGCCCCTATATTAAGATGATAGAAATCGTTCTAGTATTAATATTCCTTATAGCGATAATCATGTATCTTTTCTACAGGCACCGTCGATCCGACGTAGAAATTCTACAGCTGGAAAACGACCAAGCTCCTGAGAAGCTGCCCGAGCTGCTTGAAGAGTTACAGCCCATCGTCATCCGCGGTGTCAATCCTCCCAAGGGGCTCACTCGTGAATCTCTACAGAAGATTCAACGTCTCGCGCAATTCTCAGTAGGCGGCCAGCCTCTCGCGGATGTTTTGGCGAATCCCGGCATCCTATTTAACGCCGCAGGTGTCCCCGCTATTTCCCAAGCAGGCCGTGAGCAACTCGCAAAAGAGTTATCATTCCCCGTATGGGCAGATCATACCTGGCTCCCCGTCTTCTCACAGTCTACCTGGCTCGGCGCTGCAGTAGGATGTATGCGCACAGAGGCTGTCCTCGGTGGTCTAGGAATGAGACGTACGGTCGCCAAATACACCTGTATTATGCCTACGGAGGGTACATTCACCCTTAGCATTGTATCCAAGGACTCCGAGTCCTTCTTGCCTGCCAACTGGCAATACAAATACATCAGTTCCCTCACGCTAAATGACACACCTCTTGTGGCGGATTTGAAGTTCCTCGATATTGTTGTGAGACCAGGAACCGCCGTATGTCTTCCACCCCACTATGTTATCTCTATGGAACCATCGAGCAACGCGTCAAGCAATACGCAAAACCTCTTTGCTTTCGCTGTTATCGAATATCACGAGCCAATCACACTTTTAGTAAAGTCCTTTTCGCAAAATTGAGTAGGGACATGGTAAAGAAGCAACTACATCTGAAACTCGTTATTATGGAGGATTCAGATTCAGATGACTCCGTGACGGATGTTATGTCGGAACTCAGTTCCCAGATGCGTGAGTTAGAAAAGGCCTCGATTGATATCGAGGCACAGGTAAAGAATCTGTATGCACGGACAAAGGCAGAGACGACGGATTGGCTCACGGAACCTCTGTTACCGAGACCGGTTCTCAAGAAATGGCTCATTGACCGCGGACTGTCCGAGCGTATTTCGATGGACGAGTTCATAGATGTTTGTTATGACGCGGCGAAGAGTCTTGATCTCGAATCCCGTGTGATCACCTTTCACAGGGCGGACGCGAACGCCCTTTGGAATGGCCAGAGGCGGATGACAGTCTTTGACCTCATTTCCAGCATACCGGCGCTATTTCACTGAACTCTCTAAAATTACGTCTCATCTTATACTTTTTTACAGGTATCACATGAGCCTCTTCCCTTTCCTTACAAAGGCCAAAATATATGCAGTGAAAGCGGGTCACAAACCAGGGATTTACACTACATGGGAGGAGGTCAAGGAGCAGATTACGGGATATCCTGGGGCGAAACATCAGTCCTTTAAAACTCGTGAAGAGGCGGATGCTTATATGGCGGGCACGGGGACCTTAGAGCCCGAGTCAAAACCAGAGACCATCTACGAACCTCCCGACAGTCTTTCCCAGTTAAACACGCAGCAACGTACCGCCTTTGATGCCATCGTTGCAGGCAAATCTGTATTTGTAACGGGTCCAGGCGGTACAGGCAAATCCTTTCTCCTACAGAATCTGTATGCACACTACAAGGGTTACACCGGCAAGAATCTCTCCATCACGGCTCTCACAGGCTGCGCGGCGGTCCTCATTGGACCCTTTGCCAAGACTCTCCACTCATGGGCGGGCATTGGACTGGGTCGTGGAGATATGGAAGCTCTCGCAAGAACGATCGCCACGGATAAGCGCAAGGGGCCCAGATGGCGCAAGACACACTGTCTCGTGATTGATGAAGTCAGTATGATGACACCGGCGCTGTTGGAACTTCTGGACTGTGTGGGACGTGTAGCGAGGAAATCGACCAAGCCCTTTGGAGGCCTCCAGCTCGTGTTCGTCGGCGATTTCTACCAGCTTCCTCCCGTTTCCTGTAAGAACTTTGCTTTCGAATCACCTCTCTGGAACACGGTGGTCCAGGAGACCATCTTCCTTACAGAGATTGTGCGCCAAAAGGATCCAGTGTTCCAGACGATTCTCAATGAGGCCCGTGTTGGCGAACTCTCTACAGAATCCTATGACATCCTGGAATCCAGGAAGACGATGGAGTGGAAGCGCCAGGAGATCAAGCCTACACTCCTCTTTACAAAGAACACGGATGTGAATACGATCAATGAGAATCAGCTGGCAAAACTCACGGGCGAGGAACATGTCTTTGAAGCCACAACGGAGAGTCCTGCAAAGATGACACCGGATATTGTGGAGATGCTGGTGGATAAACTGGACCGAGATGCACCCTATGAAGTTCGTCTTCGCCTGAAAGTCCGCGCGCAGGTGATGCTTCTGAAGCAGCTCTATGAAGAGAAGCCCGATGATAGGGACCCTAAGAAAGTTTCCAGAACACTCATCCAGGGACTGGTGAATGGATCGCGTGGGGTTGTCACGGGCTTCGCGCCAGATGGGAATCCTATTGTGAAATTCATCAATGGGCGAACAATCACCGTGCGCCAAGCAACATGGGCGTCGGATGAGGAAGAGGATGCTGTGAAAAGGAGCCAGGTTCCACTCCGCCTGGCCTATGCTCTCACCATACACAAGGCACAAGGAGCGTCATTGGACTCGGCGATCGTGGATGTAGGTCCGAGCAGCTTTGAATGCGGCCAGGCCTATGTAGCCCTATCACGTGTGAGGAGCCTCGAGGCTCTCTTCGTCTTCGAAATCGCGCAGAAGGCCTTTCGAGCCCATCCTGTGGTGAAGGCCTTCTACAACGCCCTTTACGAAAAAATTGAGGCGGCAAAGGCTGAATAAGGATGGTACAACCATGTCAGACCCCGTATTTCGCCTAACAGGTAACTTTGTGGAGCTCGAGTATGCTGGTGTGGCAACAAAGTATGTGCGGAGGGACATGATCAACAGCATCTCATCATCACCCTACAGGGTCTGCATTTCAATCACGGGCACAGATGGTGTGAAGCCTACAGAGACGATGACATTCTCCAACAAGGAGGCACAGGCCAACTTCTTGGCAAAGCTGATCACGGCTCTTTCGGAGCAGACTCAATCCCAGCAAGTTCTAACGAAAGTGAACAGGACGCTGACGGAGTGTCTTCAGCTCATTACCGAGAAGATGAAGGCCTTCAAGGATGATGTGAGGGCGGAGACTAGCGTGACCGTGGAGGCACTCAAGATGATGTGCGAGGAGATCAAGGCGAAGTTGGATGCTGAGAAGGTTGAAGAGCCTGCGGAAGAATCCGAGGAAGAGACTGAGTCTGAGACTGAGTCTGAGCCTAAGGTTACAGAGCCCGAAGACACAGAAGATACTGAATCCAGCTTCATCTGTGACATGTTTGCGCTGATTGGCGGTCTTTCCGTTTCGGTCCTATTGGGATCCGTTGTCAACAGTACCATCAGATACTTCACGGGGCAGCATCAACCGCTGTAAAATTGGTCGGCCACATATCAATAAGGCTTTTTTAACGAATAACGAATGTCCAAAATCTCTTTCTCACTCCCAAATACAGTTTCTACTCCCGGGATG
>Ga0209550_10005082_pt1 | contig 12380 bp, 7 predicted proteins | sample LauGreSuBDMM15SN_2_FD_187567 | JGI IMG/M metagenome (GOLD analysis project Ga0209550, IMG submission 187567) | Freshwater lake microbial communities from Lake Michigan, USA - Su13.BD.MM15.SN (SPAdes) (version 5) | ecosystem: Environmental > Aquatic > Freshwater > Lake | place: Lake Michigan, USA... | reverse complement strand
GGCTTGGTATTGGCTTGGTATTGGCTTGTCATAGACTTGACATTGGCAAGTTTTTTCATTTTTTTATGTTTTTGCTTTTGGACTTCCTCCCTGTGCGTCACCTGCCTAGGTATCTTCTACAACACCTTCGAAATGCGTGGGTCGGGTTGATTCTGGGTATTTTGGCGGTGCTGTCTGTCCAAGCACAAACTCAAATACTCAGCGCACGACCTGCTGGCCAAGTCGTCAAAACACCGCAAGTTCAAGCAACCCTGTTGGCTCAAGCGCCACAAGGCATTGCCCCAGGAAAAACCCTTTGGCTGGGATTAGAGCTGGCGCACCAAGCCCATTGGCATACCTATTGGCGCAACCCTGGCGATTCTGGCTTGCCCACAGATTTGCAGTGGAAGTTGCCCCCTGGCATGGTGGCTGGCCCGCTCATTTGGCCTGCGCCGCGCCAAATTCCCATTGGCAGTTTGGCCAATTATGGGTACGAAGACACCACCTTGTTGGTGACACCCATTCAAATCAGTCCGTCATTCAAGCCCCTGAGCAATGAAAGTTCAGTCCAAATTGACTTGCGCGCCAATTGGCTGGTTTGCAAACAAGAGTGCATTCCGCAAGAGGGCGACTTCAGTCTCAAGCTGCCCATTCAGGACGCCACCACCATGGCGCGCGATGCCTTTGACAAAGCCCTTGAGCTGCAAGCAAAGCCCCTGACAGGCCCACACCAAGCGCGCATTGCTGCAGATGGCAGAACACTGCAACTGAGCTTGACACAACTGCCGCCAGAGCTACAAAAGGGTGATTGGACCGTCTTTCCCCAAACTGCCAACGTTGTCAAAAACAGTGCCGTCCCTGTCGTTCAAACCATTGCCCAAGACGCGTCTAATCCAGCCACCGCACGGGCCGAAGTGACTGTCCAAATTTCGAGTGAGCGCATGGACAGCCCCTCTCGAATGACATGGCTTTTGATACAAGGCAAGGCCAATGCGCCTACCGGCCGGCAGTGGACAGTGGAAACACCCGTTCAAGGCCAATGGCAAGAGTTTTCGGATCCCGTCGCGCAAAGCCCCATCAGCTTTCAAGGTTTGCAAAACAAGCCAAGCGCTGCGTCAGCACCTTTTGCCACTTGGGCGATTGCCATGCTGGGAGCCTTGCTGGGTGGCTTGCTCTTGAATTTAATGCCTTGCGTCTTTCCCGTTTTGGCCATCAAGTTACTCAGCATCACGCAGCATGCCAGTCACCCCAGAGAAATGAAGCTTTCGGCTTGGGCCTTCACCGCCGGTGTCTTAATTTCGTTCTTGGTTTTGGGCGCACTCATGCTGGGGCTGCGCGAAGCAGGGTCTCAATTGGGCTGGGGCTTTCAGTTGCAATCGCCTTGGGTGGTGGGCGGATTGGCGCTGTTGTTTGCCGTTTTGGGCCTGAACTTGTCGGGCCTGTTTGAATTTCGATCGTTTGTACCCAGCAATTTGGCGGGCCTTCAATGGGCCAGCCCCATCACCAACTCTTTGTGGTCTGGCGTGTTTGCTGTGGTCATTGCATCACCCTGCTCAGCCCCCTTCATGGGCGCCTCTTTGGGTTTGGCCATCGGCTTGCCCTGGTGGCAGGCTTTGCCCGTGTTTCTAGCCATGGGCGTCGGCATGGCTCTGCCCTTCATTGCCATCTCATTGAATACAGGCTGGGTCAAACGCTTGCCAAGGCCTGGGGCATGGATGCAGACTTTCAGGCAATTCATGGCATTTCCCATGTACGCCACTGTGGTTTGGCTGTTGTGGGTCTTGGGGCAGCAAGTCGGCTTAGAGGGCGTCATTGGATTGTTAGCCTGCTTGCTCAGCTTGAGCTTGTTGATTTGGGCTGTGGCTCTTCAAGGGGCCTTTGCCCGCTCCATGACTGCGCTGGCCTTGCTGGTTTTTGCCCTGTCCATTTGGCAGTGGGGGTCTACATGGGCGCTGCTTGAGTCGCCGCCCTTGAAGGATGCATCTGCACCAACCTCTCAAACTCAAAAGTTGATTTGGGAAGAATGGTCAGCCGATAAAGTGGCAGCAGCCCAAAAAGTAGGTCGGCCTGTGTTTGTAGACTTCACGGCAGCTTGGTGCGTGACCTGCCAGTTCAATAAGAAAACGACTTTTTCCGATGCCAGCTTGTTGGCTGAATTCTCGAGCCGCAATGTTTTGCTTTTGCGCGCCGATTGGACCCGTTACGATCCCCGCATCACTGCAACCCTCAATGAGTTGGGCCGCAATGGTTTGCCTGTCTATGCGTGGTATCCGCCTGGACAACCCGTCAGCCTTCTTTCAGAGTTGATCACTGTGAAAGAAATTCAATCCTATTTGAGTCAACTCAAGAGCTCACCGATCAAACAATGAAGCTCCACAACAACTTGAATCCTATGACCTCAGCCAGTTTTGCCCCTTTGTCCAATGACACTTTTTTGCGTGCCTGTCTGCGGCAAGCCACTGATCACACGCCTGTATGGCTGATGCGCCAAGCGGGCCGGTATTTGCCCGAGTATTGCGCCACCCGTGCCAAGGCTGGCAGCTTCATGGGCCTGGCCACCAACGTTGACTTTGCCACCGAGGTCACCCTGCAACCCCTAGAGCGTTACCCCTTGGACGCGGCCATTTTGTTCAGCGACATCTTGACCGTGCCAGATGCCATGGGCCTGGGCTTAAGCTTTGCGCTGGGCGAAGGCCCTCGCTTTGCCAAATCGGTGCGCGATGAAGCTGCCGTGGCCGAGCTGCAAGTGCCTGACATGGCCAAGCTGCGCTATGTCTTTGATGCCGTCACATCGATCCGCAAAGCTTTGAATGGCCGCGTACCGCTTATTGGCTTTTCAGGCAGCCCCTGGACCTTGGCTTGCTACATGGTGGAAGGCAAAGGCTCAGACGATTACAGATTGGTGAAGTCGATGCTCTACAGCCGGCCCGATTTGATGCATCGCATTTTGGACATCAATGCACAGGCTGTGGCGCTTTATTTGAATGCTCAAATTGAAGCCGGCGCCCAGGCCGTGATGATTTTTGACAGCTGGGGCGGCGTTTTGGCCGATGCGGCCTTCCAAGAATTTAGCTTGGCCTACACCGCCAAAGTTTTGGCACTGGTGAAAAAAGAACACCAGGGCGTCACCATTCCTCGCCTTGTGTTTACCAAGGGCGGCGGTTTGTGGCTCGAAGAAATGGGCCAACTCGACTGCGAGGTCTTGGGCCTTGACTGGACCATGAACTTGGGCCGGGCCCGTCAGATGGTGGGCGGTGCGGTGAATGGTCCGGGCAAAGCGCTGCAGGGCAATATCGACCCCAATATTTTGTTTGCGCCACCCGCGCAAATTCAAAAAGAAGTGGTGCGCGTGTTAGACAGTTTTGGCAAGCCACACACCGACAAAACCAGCACGGGGCCGACACACATCTTCAACTTAGGGCATGGCATTAGCCAATTCACGCCACCCGAGCATGTGTCTGCCTTGGTGGAGGCGGTTCATGCACACTCCAAATTGCTGAGGCGCTGAGTTCGTGTCGCACTTTGGCTAGTGCTTTGTTTAGCGCATTTCATACCGGAAAAAACCCAAAAATATTTAAATTTTTGGGTTTTTTCTATTGACTTATGCACAAAAGTTCTTTTCGTAGAATTTAAAATTTTAATCTGTATCAGCAACTGAGGTACGTCACTCAAAATTATATAAGTTGTTGTTTTTAAAGGAATATCTCAATCTGCTCAGTTCGCGAGCAATCCAAGCAAAGCCTTATTTTTCAAGGCTTTGCGGGCCATCCGACAGTGTTTTCAACAAAGTTATCCACAGTTTATTGGGACTGCCTTTAAAGATCATGAAAAACAACAACTTACCCGATGTTTCAAGAATATTTATGAGCAAGAAAATGACAGAATGCAGAACGGCCCTCGTGTTGAGGGTTGCGCACAGGGTTTTGAATGCAAAAGTGGCTTGACATTGCAGTTTCAGCACCCGCACACAGTCAAGTGGGCGGCTTGCTAAGCTATGTCACTGAATTGCCCGCAGCGGTGGGGCAATTGGTCAGAGTGCCATTTGGCAGCAGAGAGGTGTTGGGCGTCGTGTGGGGCGTTCACACCACCGCCCCCGACAGCCTGAGCACACACACTTTGCGTCAAGTGACGGCGGTCTTGGAAGGCATTGAACCTTTGAGCGCGCACTGGCGGCAGTTGGTTCAGTTCACCGCGCAGTATTACCAACGCGCAGTGGGGGAAGTGGCCATGGCGGCATTGCCGCCGCAACTCAGAGACCTGACGCCTTTGCAAATGGCGCGGCGCTTGAAAAAAAATCCGGCTTCCAATGAAGTCTTGGATGCCGCAATGCAGTCACCTTGGCCTTTGTCCGCGCAGCAAACGGAGGTGTTAGCCCAAATGGAAGAGGCCCCTGGCCCCTTCCTGCTGCATGGTGCCACAGGCAGCGGAAAAACAGAGGTCTACCTCCAAGCCGTGGCCATGTGTTTGGCAGACAACCCCCACGCACAAGCCTTGATGATGGTGCCTGAGATCAACCTCACGCCACAACTTGAGGCGCGTGTGAAAGCCAGGTTTGGCGATGTGGGCGTGGTCTCTATGCACAGCGGCATGACGGGCCCTCAAAGATTGAAGAGCTGGTTGGCAGCCCACCAAGGCAGCGCGCGCATTGTGCTGGGCACTCGGATGGCCATCTTTGCCTCTATGCCTCACTTGAAATGGATTGTGGTGGACGAAGAACACGATGCCAGCTACAAGCAACAAGAAGGTGCGCGCTACTCAGCCCGCGATTTGGCTATTTACAGAGCGCGCCTTGAAAACGCCAAAGTGATTTTGGGGTCTGCCACGCCCTCTTTCGAAAGCTGGCATCACAGCAGGCCCGCTGCAGAAGGTGGCCGCTATTTGCGCTTGCCCATGCCGGCGCGCATTGGTGCTGGCCAACTGCCTTTTGTGCGGCGCGTTGACATGAACCATCAGCCGCGCAAAACCGTTTTGTCTGCTCCCTTGATGACCGCCATTCAGGAGCGTGTGGCCAAGGGCGAGCAAAGCATGCTGCTGCTCAACCGGCGCGGCTATGCCCCAGTGTTGCACTGTGCCGATTGCGGCTGGAAAAGTGAATGCTCGCACTGCAGTGCGTTTCGGGTGTTTCACAAAATTGATCGAACCTTGCGCTGCCACCACTGCGGCTTCACGGAGCGTGTGCCCCGCGCTTGCCCCGCTTGCGGCAATGCCGACATTGCGCCCATGGGGCGAGGCACAGAACAACTCGAAGAACACTTGGCCGAGCTTTTGGTAAACGTCAAACGGCCCGATGGTCAGCCGGTGAAGGTGATGCGCATTGATGCAGACAGCACCAAACTCAAGGGCTCGCTAGAAGCCCAACTGGCGGGGGTGCACAGTGGTGAAGTCGATGTGCTGGTTGGCACGCAAATGATTGCCAAAGGACATGACTTTCGCCGCATCACTTTGGTGGCAGCCATCAATCCGGATGGCGCTTTGTTTTCCAGTGATTTCAGGGCGCCAGAGCGATTGTTTGCTTTACTGATGCAAGCGGGTGGCAGAGCTGGCCGCGATGCCGCACAAAGTGCCAGCAGTGAAATGTGGGTCCAAACTTTTCACCCCTCTCACCCTTTGTTTGAAGCCCTTAAAAAACACGACTACCCTGCCTTTGCAGAGCAACAATTGAAAGAACGTTTGGAAGCCGGCTTGCCGCCCAGTACTTACCAAGCCTTGATTCGCAGCGACGCTCGCATGCAGTCGGTAGCGCAGGCGTTTCTAAACCATGCCAATGCGCAGCTTCAATCACTCGATGGCTTCAGCGCCAACGATGCATCGGCGTTGGCCGAGGTGAGTGTGTATCCGGCAGTGCCCATGAGCATTCAGCGGGTGGCCAATGTTGAACGCGCACAAATGCTGATTGAAAGCGCTTCCCGAAAAGCACTTCACAGAGTGCTTGAGTTGTTGCAAGAGCAACTGCATGCATCGCGCTCTTTGCCAGAGCACAAGGGCTTGATTCGCTGGCTGGTGGATGTCGATCCACTGGCCATTTAATGCATCTATTGAAGCAAAGCCACCGCACCCGAAAAGGTGAGAAATGCCGCCGCTGTTGAGACCAAAATAATTCTGGCAATGCGGCCATTGTCGGCACCAAATCTTTCGGCCAACATGGCCACATTGCTGGCGCTTGGCAAAGCCGCCACCAGCACCATGACTTTGAGGGCAAACGCATCGATGGGCACGCCCATTGAAATAAATGCCAAGCCCACGACCAAAACCAATAGCGGGTGCAAAAACAATTTGATCAGTGCAACAGGCACATAGTCTTTCCATGTCAGGGGGCCGTGTTGTTCGTGGTGTGCAATTTTTTGCGATCGCGCCAACACCGCACCAATGGTGAACAGCGCCACCGGCGAGGCTGCATCGCCCAACAAGGCCACTGTTTTTTCAACGGGCCCTGGCAATTCAATTTGAAACGCCGAGAACAATGTGCCCAACAAGATGGCCCAAGGCAGGGGGTTTTTAGCCATGCCCAGCAATGCATTTTTGGCAGCTTGACTCACGCCTTGTTCGCTCGCACTGTCCAAACGTGAAAGTGCAATGCAAAGCGATGTGGTGATGACCATGTCGATGACGATGGTGACAATGGCAGGGCCAGCAGCCGCAGACCCCAGCAAGGCCACCAACAAAGGCACGCCCATGAAGCCGGTGTTGGGAAAGGCGCCGACCAAGGCGCCAAATGCGGCATCGTTCCAACCAAAACGCTTGTTCAATGAGATGGCCACCAAGAAGGCCACCATGACCAAGGCGCAAAACAAGTACATGAAGAAAGCGCCAGCATCGAGCAGTTGAGCAATGGGCGTGTTGGCACCAAAACGGAACAGCATGCAAGGCAAGGCAAAAAACAACACAAAGCCGTTGAGGCCTGGGATGGCTTCAAACGGTAGCATTTGGCGACGCGCCGCCCAATAGCCGCAAAGTACCAATGCAAAAAAGGGAAAGGTGACGCGCAAGACATCTAGCATGGTTCACATTGTGCCTTGGAATCTGAGCCCAAATTGCCCGCTATGATTCGTCGGCTGATTGAATGAGTATTTGAATTCAGCCATTCCAACTTATACGCATGTCCACCCCCACCTCCGGTTTGAATCCGGCTCAACTAGAAGCCGTCAATTACGTCAAAGGTCCCTGCCTTGTGTTGGCGGGAGCAGGCTCGGGCAAGACGCGCGTGATCACGCAAAAAATTGCACGGCTGATTGAGGTGGGCTTAGAACCGAAGCGCATCGCAGCCATCACATTTACCAACAAAGCCGCCAGTGAGATGCGCGAACGTGCACGCAAGCTCATCGGCAAAGGTGCGCAAGAGGTCATGATTTGCACCTTTCATGCCTTGGGTGTGCGCATCATGCGACAAGACGGGCATGTGCTGGGCTTGAAGCCACAGTTTAGTATTTTGGATGCCGACGATGTGCTGAGCATCTTGAAAGACTGCGGAGGCAGCACCGATGCCAACACAGGGCGCCAATGGCAATGGGCCATCAGCGCTTGGAAAAATGCGGGTCTGACGGGTGCGCAGGCTGAACTCGTAGCCAAAAATGAAAACGAGCGGGTGGCAGCGCGCATCATGGGCCGCTATGAAGAGCGTCTGGCTGCTTATCAAAGCGTCGACTTTGACGACTTGATTGGTTTGCCATTGAAGCTGCTGGGGCAATTTCCTGAAGTGCGTGAGCGCTGGCAAGCAGCGATGGGCCATGTGCTGGTCGATGAATACCAAGACACCAACGCCACGCAATACGAGGTGCTGAAACACTTGGTGGGTGAGCGTGCCCGCTTTACTGCCGTGGGCGATGATGACCAATCGATTTATGGTTGGCGCGGCGCAACCTTAGACAATTTGAAACGTTTGCCACAAGATTATCCGCAATTGAAGCTTGTGAAGTTAGAGCAAAACTACCGCTCTACCAGCGCCATTTTGCGTGCGGCCAACAATGTGATTGAGCCCAACCCCAAGCTTTACCCCAAGACGCTCTTTTCGGAATTGGGCGAAGGCGAACCCGTGCGGGTGCTCGATGCAGACAACGAAGAACACGAGGCCGACCGCATGATTGCGCGCATTCAATCATTGCGGGCTGGCACAGCCACCACCGCAGGTGGCATTCAATACCGAGACTACAAAGAGTTTGCCATTTTGTACCGCGCCAATCACATGGCCAAACCGTTTGAAAAAGCTTTGCGGCGCGCACAAATTCCTTATAAGGTGTCGGGCGGACAAAGTTTTTTTGACCGCGCAGAAATCAAAGACTTGTGTGCTTGGTTTCGCTTGTGGGTCAACAACAACGACGATCCAGCCTTCTTGCGCGCCGTGACCAGTCCCAAGCGCGGTATTGGTCATCAAACTTTGGCAGGCCTTGGCACTTTGGCAAGCCAGTACAAACTCAGTTTGTTTGAAGCCTTGTTTTCAAACAGCTTGGGCGCCAAGTTGTCTGCGCGCGCTGTCGGTAGCTTGCATGAATTTGGCCGCTACATGAACGATCTGGAATACCGCGCCAAGCGCACACATGGTGCCGAAGATGCCAAAGCGTTTTTGTTGCAGTGGCTGAAAGAAATTGGCTACGAAAAACATTTGTACGATGGGGAAGACAACGAGAAAGTGGCGACCGCACGTTGGACCAATGTGCTGGAATTTATTGATTGGATGTCGGGGCGCTGCGGCGGCACCATTGACGATGCGGCAGGCGTGAGCATCGCTTCCGAAACCAAGTCATTGCTGGAAGTCGCTCAAACCATTTCTTTGTTGTCTACTTTGAATGAACGCGAGCAAGACCTCAATGTGGTGACCTTGTCGACGCTGCATGCAGCCAAAGGCTTGGAGTGGCCGCATGTGATGCTGGTGGGTGTGAACGAAGGTTTGCTACCCTTCAAAATGGACGAAGACAACAAAGAGTCCATCGACGCCCAAGTGCATGCAGAAGGTCAGCTCTCAAGGCTTCAAGAAGAGCGACGCTTGATGTATGTGGGCATTACACGTGCGCAAAGAACATTGGCGGTGAGTTGGACCAAGCGCCGCAAAAAAGGGCGCGAGACCATCGCTGCATTGCCCAGTCGGTTTATTCAAGAGATGGCTTTAGATAAAAATACCATCAAAGAAGATCCGCGTGAAAAGTTGCGCGCATTGCGTGCTGAATTTGCACTCAAAGCGGCCGCCTCTGCGGCCCTTCAGAAAGACTGAGTGGGCTCTTTACCAAGCACTTGATGGCCCAGTGTCAATTTTGTCCCTGCCAAGTTTTCCAGAGCTGCGCAAATTGAACGGCAGTGGCTTCGCCCTGAATGCTGTCCCACATTTTGGTGGCCTCCACTTTTTGACCTAGTTTGTGAAGCACGATGCCCGCGTGCAGGCGCGTTTCAGCTTCACGCCTTAAGCCGCCCATGGCCAATGCTTTGCTAAAGAGCGCCTGTGCTTGACTCCAATTTTGCTTCGCGGCATACACCTCAGCCAAACTGGCCAAAGTATTGGCATCTTTGGCGGACCTCTCTAGTGCTGGAAATGCTTTGTCATCTTCGGCCAATTGCTGTTGAATTTGTTGGCGCAACTTTTGATGATTGGCGACGTCACTTCCTTTGCCCATCTTGCCTGCTGCAAAGGCAAGCTCGACCACTCGCGCTGCTTCGGCAGGCAAACCGGCCTTGAGCGCCAAATTAGCCATGTCGACGTAATCAACGGCATCTTGCATATTGCCCGTGATTTCTAAAATACGATACAGATCTAAATCAAAGCGTGCATTGAAGTTGGCTTGGCGCCCCAAACGCGCAATCGATTCTGCCCAGTAGGCTTTGGTGGGGTAATTTTGAAGCAGCATCTTGAGCGTGCTGTTGTAGCCAGCATCGTCCTTGACCTGCCGCTGACTGACCGCCAAGGTGCGCAAGTCACTTTCTGGCGTTTTGACTTTGCCCGCTTCATCCAAACGGATTTTTTCTTTGACTTCTTGAATCACTTCTTCATGTCTGTTCAAGGAGAACAAGGTTTGAATGAGCACGGGTCGCACAGAAGGGTTGCCGCCTTCGAGCTTTAAATAAATACGCGCCCAATTGACAACCCGTGGTAAATCTTTGACCTGCTCGCTGGCGCTTAACAGGGCTTCCATGAGAGGAAGTTTTTGAACCGCAAGCGTATCCTCGGGCATTTCTTGAATCATGGCCTCCAAGGTCTGAATCGCCAAAGGAAAGTTTTTGGCCTGCAATGCCGCAATGGCCAAGGTTCTTTGAATGACAGGCTTTTCAACAGAAGTAATCCCAGGCAGAGACAAGGTTTGCTGAGCCAGGGTGATGGCATTTTCGGCTTGACCCGCATTCAGGGCATCCTGCGCTGCCTTGAACGAGTTGGTCACCTCAGGCCGAACAAACTCTTGGGCATTGGCACTGAGCGCACAACTGAGTGCACAAGCCAGTGCAAGCAAGGTGCTAACCCAAACAGAGCGCAGCGGGCTCCGACCCTTGAGGGACGACTTGAAAAAAGAACAATTTAGAAGGCTAGAGGGCATGGCATCGATTAAAAATGTATTCAGAAAACGATCTTTGAAGGATTGAGCAACGAAAAGGCTGTAATTTTGGTACATGGATGCCAAATTAATTCTGTTTTTCGGGGATTACCCTTATGTTTTTTCTGGGTGGAAAATTCTTTTCGGCTTGTAACTTAATTACAACTTCTAGCCATTTAGAATCTCGCCCTAAGTATTGTAAATCCGTGACACGTCATGGATGGATCTAGCCGAGAAGGAGCACTTGTTACATGATTGATTACGCCAGTCGGCAGCGAACCCCCCGCAAACATTTGATCGGGTTGACTGCAGTGGTGGTGTTGCACGGGCTGCTTTTTTGGGCCATCAATTCCGGACTTGCGCACAAGTTTGTGAAAGTCATCAAAGGCCCGGTCGAAGCCGTTCTTTTGGAAGAGACCAAGCCCGAGATTCCGCCGCCCCCGCCACCACCTCCTCCCAAGAATTTGCCGCCCCCACCACCAGCCTATGTGCCGCCCGTAGACATTCAGGTGGCTTCGCCACCTCCGGTGAACGCCATTGCCGCTGTGTCCAACACACCGCAACCTGTGGCACCACCATCACCTTTGCCGGTGCAGATGAATGCGCCGCCAGCACTGCCAGCGCCGCCAGCGCCGCCCGCACCGCCTGTTCAAACAGCCGCTGTGATCAACGCTTCGGGTTGCGAAAAGCCCGAATACCCCAACGCCTCCAAGCGCTTGGAGGAAGAGGGCACTGTGCAATTGAAGTTTTTGGTGGGCGTTGATGGCAGGGTCTTAGAGTCGGCCGTTGAGAAGTCCTCGGGCTTTAGGCGTTTAGACGAAGCGGCCAGGGCTGGTTTGTCCAAATGCCAGTTCAAGCCTGGCACGATCGATGGCAGGCCCCAGCAAAGCTGGGCTAGCATGAAATACACCTGGCGCTTGGAATGAGTTGTTCAAAGCAAACATCCCAACACGACAGATCAAAACCACAAGAACCCAACACTTTTTGTTGAACATTTTTTAAATTTAATTGAATCCGTTTCAGAGGAGTCCTCCCATGATCAAGCAACTCAAAACCCTCATTCTGGCAGTCGGCCTGGTAGCCGGCCTTGGTTTAGCCAGCACCAGCTTTGCGGCCAAGCCCAAGGAAGCTGCGCCAGCGGCGGCGGCGCCTGCACCCGCGGCTGAAGCGGCACCTGCTGCACCGGCTGCAGCGCCTGTTGCGGCAGAAGCCGCACCCGCACCCGGTGCTCACGACGAGAACCCCTACGGCTTAAGCGCCTTGTGGGCCCAAGGCGACATCGTGGCCAAGGGCACTTTGCTCATCTTGGTGCTGATGTCGATGGGCTCTTGGTACGTGATCGTCACCAAGTTCTTTGAGCAATCGAAGGCTGCTAAATTTGCAGCATCCGCCAAAGAAAGCTTCTGGGGTGCTTCTTCTTTGCGTCAGGGTGCAGATGGCTTGGCAGAGGACAGTCCTTTCCGCTTCATTGCAGAAAAAGGCCTTGAAAGCGCCAACAAGCACACTGGTTTGTTGGGTGGTGTGGACTTTGACACCTGGACTGCAAGAAGCATTCAGCGCGCCATTGGCAACGTGCAAAACCGCATGCAAGATGGCTTGGCGGTGTTGGCCACGGTGGGCTCCACCTCACCTTTCGTGGGTTTGTTCGGCACCGTTTGGGGCATCTACAACGCGCTGGTGAAAATTGGCATGTCTGGCCAAGCGTCGATTGACAAGGTGGCGGGCCCAGTGGGCGAGTCTTTGATCATGACGGCCATTGGTTTGGCTGTGGCTGTGCCTGCGGTGCTGGGTTACAACTGGCTCGTTCGCCGCAACAAGGCGGTGATGGAAGACGTGAACGCTTTTGGTTCTGACTTGCACTCTGTGTTGCTGGCTTCAAGCAACAAGTGATTC